>Ga0214921_10004598_pt1 | contig 20184 bp, 16 predicted proteins | sample LL1505_MetaG_FD_177992 | JGI IMG/M metagenome (GOLD analysis project Ga0214921, IMG submission 177992) | Freshwater microbial communities from Lake Lanier, Atlanta, Georgia, United States - LL-1505 | ecosystem: Environmental > Aquatic > Freshwater > Lake | place: USA: Georgia | collected...
ACCAGAACCAGTTGTTGAAGAGGTTGTTGCTGAACCAGAACCAGTTGTTGAAGAGGTTGTTGCTGAACCAGAACCAGTTGTTGAAGAGGTTGTTGCTGAACCAGAACCAGTTGTTGAAGAGGTTGTTTCTGAACCAGAACCAGTTGTTGAAGAGGTTGTTGCTGAACCAGAACCAGTTGTTGAAGAAGTCGTTTCAGAACCAGTTGTTGAAGAAGTCGTTTCAGAACCAGAACCAGTTGTTGAAGAGGTTGTTGCTGAACCAGTTGTTGAAGAAGTCGTTTCAGAACCAGAACCAGTTGTTGAAGAAGTCGTTTCAGAACCAGAACCAGTTGTTGAAGAAGTCGTTTCAGAACCAGTTGTTGAAGAAGTCGTTTCAGAACCAGTTGTCGAATATAGCGCAGTAGAAGAAGGGAGGCAATATTCACAAGAAAATGATTCAGAAACACTGCAATCTACTGAGACAGTCAATAATGATGCTGAAAACCATCCCGAATCTGAATCATCAGAAAACATTACAATGTCAACTATTGAAGAATCATCAACAATTGTTGAAGAATCAGAGGGATATGTTGAAACTACACATTCAGACAATTCGATCCAAGAACAGAGAACAACTGAAATCGTCCCAAAAATGATATTCATTGTTCCGTATAGAGATCGCAAACAACAATATGAATTTTTCTCAAATCATATGAAAAATATTTTGGCCGATATCAACCCAAATGACTATAAAATTTTATATATTCATCAATTAGATTCGAGAGCATTTAATAGAGGTGCAATGAAAAATATTGGATTTATTACTGTAAAAAATATGTACCCGGAAAATTATAGAGATATCACACTAGTATTCAATGATATTGATACAATGCCATATACAAAAGGATTTCTTAATTATGATACTACACATGGTATAGTTAAACATTTCTATGGCTATACGTTTGTATTAGGTGGTATAGTATCGATGAAAGCAGCTGATTTTGAAAGAGTCAATGGATTCCCAAATTTCTGGGCATGGGGTTATGAAGATAATTTATTAAATCAACGTGTTAATGATGCGGGTATAACGATCGATAGAAGCCAATTTTATCCAATTTTAGATATCAATATATTACAATTATCCGATGGAATTACACGTAATGTAAATAGAACAGAATTTGATATTTATAAGAGTAAAACAACAGAAGGTATTAATACAATATATAATTTAGAATATACTATAGATGAAGGCACTGGATTTGTTAATGTATCTAATTTTCAAACAAATCGCGTAGAAAATCAATCAAGCACATTTACGTATGATTTAAGAAACGGCAATGCACCTTTTGCAGTTAAACCTCAACCTGTAAGTATAGCAGTTACACCTACACAACATGTAATGACATTACAATCTGCACCACGTCGCAGAGGAGGTAGAATGGGACTTATGATGTAAAAATATAATATATAATAAAATAATAAGAATATATATAATGTTCGTATTATTTAACTCATCAAATATACATATAGTATACGCATCTGTTATAGCATACATATTTGTAAACCTATTTGAAAATCTAATTCATTATAATATTGGGAGATTTAGTAATAAAGACATCAAATTTGTGGTTCCTACAAAAAAGGATTGGATAAAAATAATATCAGTCATGGTAGTTTTTGCAATTATACAAGGATTATTAACTATATTATTGAATAAATTCTTATAATTCAGATACTTCCATAAATTTATATGTTAATCCAACTTGTTCTTCATTTTCCCATATTCCAGATATTTTAATTATAATTTTACAACAAGATTTTTCTTGTTTGTTATTATATTCCTTGTACAATTTTATATTTCCATTTAATATTTGTTCTTTCAATAGTGCGAATGGTTTCTTAGAACAATCAAATAGATGTTTGTAATATTCAATAATATACCGTTCTATTTTAACCAATTCATTAATTATATTTGCATTTATAGAATTATTTATGTTTAATTTTAATATACTTTTATTTAAATTATTCTCTACATAAAAATCATCAAATGGCGTTATAAGATAAACACCATTCATTATTATTAATTCATCTGAATAAACAATTTTAGTAAATTTTCCATCCATAATAATATTTCTTTTTGCATCTAAAAAAAATAAATTATGAAACTTGAATTGATCTATATTATAAATTATGTTCATTTGTATTCGATTATATAATATAATAAAAAGCGTTTATTATATTTTAACTTATATATTTATGATTATTCCAAATACGGCGCAATATTTTTATTATGAATTTAATTTCGTGTTTATATTATATAGTATAATTATATAAATATGAATACAATATTTAACGTTAATGAATATACTAATATTAATGATCCATATCCACAAATAAAATGGAAAGGCCCAACTGTATCTCAAATAAGTGCAGGTGTAACATTAAATAAATTAACAAACAGAACTGACATTTTGAATAATGCAGTAAGTGGACGTAGAATATTCAAAGCACTTCCATTAAAAATATACCGTCGAGAAATTGCTAGTGTAAGTTTGAAAACGTGCAATCCAAGAACTTCTATGAAAATAAATGATTTCGATATGCCAGGTGGTACTATTATATCAAATTTTTATAATGTAGGTGGTAATAGAACCGGTTTAGTAAATACGACAGAGATTTTATATGAAAATAATACTTGTCAACATCCGTCAACTGATAGTACAGTTAATAAAGCTATGTGCAATACATTTTTATCAACCGAAGCAAATGCTTTGCGTAGAGTAAGAAGTAGTGGAATGATAAAACGCAAATTCAATACATCTGCAAATAACGATACATATTGTACATCAACTTCACAGTATTTAAATAGTCGCAATCTTTCATTTCAACAAAACCAATATTTCCATATTAGAACTGGTGATGCGACCGTTAAACCAGGAACTGCAAAAGCAATGCGCAATATATATCAAGCTAATGGCATTAATCATTGCAACAATCCCAGCCAAAATTATGTGCCAATTTATTATAAACCAAATAATTCACAGTTTGGTCGTCAAGGAGCAGTATCTTCAAGTGATTTAATTGCCCGCAAAAAATACAATACAATTACTACATCTGCTTCAAGTTTCAGAAGTGCATATGGTAATCAAACCGCAAATGCATTAGCATACGGTATACCTGATTATGGATATACAATCAAGGATAAAATTGGCTATCCTCTGAAAAACACTCCCAAAATTTCAAAATATTCTACTATACTGCGAAAATGTCCCGTACGAAAATTTTCTAGAGCAATCTAACGCGTGTCATTTTGAACGTTGTTTTCATTATCACCCACCTTATTATCATATGATAGCATAGAATTATTATTAAATACGTTATATTGTATGTCATATTTCATACACCAGAATATGCATTTTTGTATATTATTTTTTATCAAGTTATCGATTTTATTATCATTCTTATATCGGTTATCAATAAGCATGATGGTTTGATGTATATTTTCAATTTGTTGTTGTCCAAATATAGAATTATATTCTTCTAATTTGTTAATAAATAAATTTGAAATAGGACAACTCAAAAAACGACGAACATGTTGTCCTGGTTTCATTTCTAACATAGTGTTAAAGACATTTTTAAATTTTTCAAAAAAATCTACATTGGAAGAAAATAAAAAATTTTTACAAACAATATATTTTTCTGAATTGGCATTCCTACTTGTTTGTGGTTTTGTAATATATACTTTTTTGTAAAAAGCGGATAGTATATACAATAAATCAATTGTATGTTCCATAAAACAATCAAATATTTTTAATATGAAATGTCCATTCTTTTTTTGTAAGCATATAGCATAACATATTTGTCCGAATAACAATTGTGTAATATTGATTTCTTGCTTATTAAAATCTTGTGAAAAATCAAACCCACCGTCAGCTGTAATAATATCCATAGAAGAGCCATATTTATTGCAACAATGTATGAAATTATCCATTGATAATATGTTTCCAGTACCATCTGCGCCGGTTTCTATTTGCACAGTTGGGTTTGTTTTTAAAAATAAATCACTTTTTTTCCAAGAAGGTATATTATAGTCATTCGTATCATCTAGTATTGTCATACCAATGTATCTATCATATGGATTCATTCTTGAATTCACTAGTGCTTCAATGAATCCTCCCGGACCTTCTGCTAAGTGAAAAGTAGTGATTGCTGATACTGAGTTTGATTCTTTTTTTGTAAAAATATTTTCATTATTCGGTGTTCTTAAGTTAAATATTGTTAAGATTTCAATCATTTTAAAATATGAACGGGATAATGATTTGTATTTTGCTACACATTTTGTTTTATTTGGTACAATTGTATTAATGTATTCATATGGATTTGTATATTTTTTGTAAGTATCCCATTCTTTTCCGCAACTATCTATTTTATCTTTTATATCATATAAATAATACGATAATGAATTTGATATATATGGCGAAGGGGGTTTATCAGTTATAATGCAATCAAGATGCTCACATATAGAAATATGTATATTAGGCAATATAAAATATAACATTTATTGTTGTAAATAAAACACACAGATATTATAAATCATCAAAATAAGTTTATGTTGTTTTCATGATTTAATTTTTAGTATTTTATATTTCATTTATTTTTCATTATTTTTTGGGTTTTTTAATTTTTATTGTCATCACTTCAGGTTCAGGTTTAGATATTGTTATTTTACCTTTATTTTTTTTTATAGTGATTTTTTCTCCTTTTTCTTCTTTTTCTTCTTTTTCTTCTTTTTCTTCCGGCTCTTCTCTATATTTTTCTACAACACTTTCTTCTACTATTGATTTATATAATTTATCGGTATTCACGTTTCTTGCTTTTCTAAATACAAAATAACGGTTCATAAATGATATTTGTTTCTCTTCTGATGTCATTAAAGCTGCATTTTTATAGTCAGCGTTTCTTTTTGAATCGGTTTTTATGTCCATTTCCATCGATTTAAATAATTCATCAAATAATCCGCTTCCGTTTGGTAATCCAATTGAAACTGACTCTTCTTTCGTTAATAATACAAAACCATAATCTTCCATTAATCGAATCAAATAATCGAAGTTAACCAAATATTCGCGGAAAGTTTTTCCAATTGTTTCTTGGTATACATTAATTGGATAACCAACACCAGTATCATCGTCGGGAAATCCGGTTTGTGAATACATTTTTGTAAGTTCAAACATTTTTTTTTCACCATCCATAATTGTCATGGTCTCACCTTCATTTTTGTTTTTTAATAAATTAAATACACTTTTTCCATCGAAACAAGTACCTATAAAATATCCATTCAGTTTGGTGCATTCTGCGATATTTTTCAAAAATCGGTTTATGCTAGCATTTGTTTCAAAGAAATAATGTAATGCAAATTGGCAAGAACTAATATTAAATCCATCATGGCCTACGCCATATTGATTATATACGCCTTGTCCTAATAGATTCAAATCTTTTGGCCCATTACCAAATATTGCTCGTGCAATTTCTTTGTCTTTTTCTGTAATAAATGCAGTTCCGTCTCTAATATTATTACCACTATTTCCATTCACAAACAATGCATATGGCATATTTTTTTTTGTCTTGCGATAATTCAAATAACGTGCACATGCACCATCTATATTATTGTGAATATTGTCTCTTGATATATCAATGCCAAACACAAATGATAAGTTCGAATAAATCCATTTTGGTAAATCGCCTCCTTTTCCTACTGCGTAGTCAATCAACGTGTTTTTTCGTTCTGCTACGCCTGTAATTAATTTATTTTTAACATAAAGATTATGAAAGTCTCTTAGTGATTGTGTTCTTTTTTGTCGTTGTCCTTCTGAACTATAATAAATGCCTTCGTTTGCTTCACCATTTTCTTCTTCATTGCATATTTCTAGATAAGAAGGAATATCACTACCTTTTGTAATCATATCAACTGTAATTGGTTGATGGATTGATTGCCAATTACTATTTGCTACATGATATGCATTTCCATAATTTTTTAAACCATTTCGTAATTCAGTTGTTTTATCATATCTTACACGCAATGGAACCCATCTCCAGCCTTCTGACTTTGTAATATCATAACTAAATTCAACAATCATATCCTCTTCAAAGTACTCACCCTCTTTTGTAAGCATTAATAATTCGCGTTTACTGTCTTCTTGAAGCATGATATTTGCAAAACAAGCTTTTGAATCATATGGGTTTGTTGGTTGAAATGGTACTGGTTTATATCCATCTTCTGCGTCTAAATTATCAGGCGATGGTAATTTATTTTTAATAATATCATCAAATGGGTTCAAGTATCCATGCTTACGTTCATCATATCCACATCTCAAAACCAGTGTTTTATACTGTAAAACTGATTTATTTCTTTCTAAATTTTTACCATCTTGGAATATGTTATGAACTTCATCTTTACCGGTTCTATCTTTTTTAACACTTACTAAGAAATCAATGGTATTAAAATCAGCTGGTTTCCATTTAAATGATTGTTCCCATGTTGTTTTTGAAAGTGGTCCTGCTACACCCGCACTATTACTTGCTACACCGGTATTTGAAGGTGTAAATATTAACCCATCGGTTTTATATTCATAAATTCCGTCATTAATATCTGATAAGATGCGAGAACAACCTTGAAATATACTATTCTGAGAATTCGCACTATAAAATGTTTTATATTTTATATGAAATTGACATTTTTCGGAATTTTCTAAAATGGATACTGGTTTTAATAAATCTATAAATTGTTTAAGCAATAACATTCTGTATTTTGGTTTTTCCTTTTTGGTTTCTTCTTCGGATTCTGTAGTAGAAACTTCGATAGGATAAAATGCATATTCTCTTGTGCTTTTTTTATTTATATAATAAATATCAAAAACAGCATACAAATTAATTGGTTTATCGAATTTATCGTGTCGTATATGTTCTCCATCCAATAAACTATTAAATAGTTTTTGATCCTTTGTTTGAGAACCTGTGAAAACAACATTCATGTTTGTATCGATCATATAAATTTTTCCATCTTTTGATATATATAATAAAGAACGTTCTCCATCCGCTTTATCAGTTACAGTATAATTTGTACGAATATTTGGGACATTGGAATATTCGTTTTCTTCCATAATATTTTCAATCTGTAATGTGTAAGAAGAAGGACCAATAAAATCGCGTGGCAAAATGCGAGAAGGTTGATATTCTTCACCGTGTAAGAGCCGCATATATTCATGTTGAATTACTTCTTTTTCTTTGTACGAAATCGGATAATTTGTTCTTTGTAATCCACCTAATACAATTCGAATTACTTTTCGTATCATATCAACTATAGAATTAATGTTATTGTACTGAGTTCCTACACCAATCTTTGAGTTATCTATTTCCATTTCAATCTCATATGTCTCTATGCCATTAAATACCCCGGCTTCTTGAATTGTATAAAACTTCATAGGCACCTTATTGGATGTTTTTGAACTTCTTACAATACTTAAATCCGCAAATATAGGCAATTCGTCATGATAGAAACGCACACGGTTCATATGACGAAATGTTTTTTTCGAATCAGCCCATTTTCGAATAATTCCACTAATAAAATTAGAACGTGCAGTATATGTTTGTTCTAATTTATAATCCACTCGAAGATTAAAATCCTCGAAATCGGCTGCATTTATAAATTCACCTGCTGCATTTTTTGGGCGAGTTTTTTGTGTAAATTTCAATTTATCATAAGTTGTAGATGGCATATCCAATATTTTTTGTAGACTATTTGTATTACAATATTCTTGAATCATATCAACACCATTAACCTCTGCGCGAATATTTGACATTTTATGAGTACCTGTTTTTTCATCAACGTATTCATGGAAAATTCTTAAACTATGAAATCCATCTGGATTCTCAATCTTAAAACCGGATGCAAATAAGTATTTAACGACATTATCATAATCTATTTTTGATGTTGGTTTATGTTTGCGAGTATTCGACCCAAAACGAATTTCAACTTCATTCACTTTACCATCACTGCGAGAAATAGGATTGCTTGCTAAATAACTTTGTATTAAGTCATTTAATTGCTCTTTCGCAGATTTTTTTGGTTTGGTATCTATATTTGAAGTATTTTCGTCTTTTTTTTCCATTATAAAATAATATATAGTTATTTCATATATTATTTTACGTTGAAAGATTCAATTTTATTCCCAACATATAAGTTTACATATTTCATTGTATAATTCTTGTTTTTTTAATTTTATATTAATATCCAGTCCCATCATTTCTCCAATAGAATTTAACTCGTCGGATTTATAATTTGATATTGCTTTTAATGGTTTGTTATAATGCTCTAAACAGAATTTTGTATCGAATATATTTTGTATTTTTTCACTAGAAGCGTCGGGATCTAATCCAAAACCACCCTTTTTGTTTTTTATTAGTAATACATATTCTTTTGTATCTTCTACAAGATTGATTTTTAAATAAATGTTTTTATTTTTTTCATTCAATATAATAATATTTTTCTTATAAAACAATGCAAATGCCGGTAATACGTCTAATGTAGTTTTCTTATTAGACATTATATCTGAGAGAATTTCTTGTGTCATTGCTTTCGTGATTTTTTTATCCATATTTTTCAAACTCTTTGGATTTTTCTTAATAAATTCCATTATATTTTGCTTTTCACTTATTTCTCGATTACTATAACATCGTCCAATTGTCTCGTATTCTGTATAACCATAAACAGAAATAAATATTGACCAAAATAAATTATCCATCTTTTCAGGGAAAATAATAGAGTCCAATTTTTTATTTTTATTTGTTTTAAATTGTATGCTCTCGTTAATTGCTGGTAAATGAACTGTTTCTGAATCAATTGTATTATTTGTATTCTTTACGTTTTCTTGAAAATTATTTTCATCTATAACTTCATATGGTTTAACTGTACACTCTTCTTTTTTTATAACTTCTGACATGAAATCGTTCGTATACATATATTTTTCTAATAATAAACTGTCTTCTGGTTTATCAAATATATTTTGCACGAATATTTTGTGATAAAATGTCATTTTTATTAACAATACATATAATATAACATATATGTCTTTATGTTATATTATATTATTATTTACTGCAACGGACATATCGCAAACTATTAACGTTATAACATAAATTGAATGATTCGACTAGTTCAAATACATGTAAGTCGATTTTCGGAAAAAAACGATCACATTCTACATTGTTAACAGCGATTTCATTGATAAACAATTCCTTACAATTACTATCCCGAATCGCATCATTGTATAATATTTCACCGCCTATAACAAATACCCTTTCAATGTTTTTTCGTCGTGATATATTATCTAAAGCAGCATGAAGTGAAGGCAAAAATATAACATTATGGTGGTTATTTTGCATAGTATAACTAGTTGATATACATACGTTTAATCTACCTGGTAGTGGGCGACCTATACTATGAAATGTATTTCTACCCATAATAATTGCATTGCATTTATTCGGATCATTCGTAGTTTTTGTTATTTTTTGGAAAAAACGCAAATCTTCTGGAATATTCCAAGGCAATTCACCGTTTTTTCCAATACCATTATCCATTTTTGATACAGCAGCAATTATTGAGAAATCACACATATTATACGGTGTTCAAAATTATATTCTATATACTCATAATGTATCTATATAGAATATTGTATATTGTAAATCATTATTCATTATTAAAAAAATCGTTTTTAAAAGCCGTTTTTTGTAATTCTAACTTTTCCAATGAATTCTCTTGATCGTGTATATAATTCAAATAATATAATAATTCTTCCATAGTATCTTTTGGTAAAAAAGATAGATTAATATAGACCCCGCTTTTATTTTCATTTAATTTCACTGTCGGATTGTTTCTTAAAATTTTTAAGATTTCTAACTGGTGATTTTTTGTCATTCCTTCTATTTTATTTTTTATATGTTCCAATTGTTTAATATCAATTACATTACTCATAGTTAAAGTATATTACATAAAATAATAATTAAAATTCTATATTATTTTATCCAATCAATTTATTTACAGTGTATATACAATTTATACTTCTTGTAAATCATTTTCAATATTATCTGCCGTATCAGAATCCGAATCAGTATGATCTCCACCAGATACTATTTTTAGTCTAGGTTTTTTTACAGGCATTGCTTGGTCAACTCGTTCTTGTATTAATTTTCCAATAGCACATATATATGGATCATTTAGTTCATATCGAATTCCAATAACCTTAACCATAATTTGCATATTCTCTTTAATTGAATTAAAATGATTATCTTTGTTATGATGGTCTCTAGCAATAAATATAGTTAATGGCATTACACCGTTTGCGTCAATTACTTGTGCATGAATACCAGCTTTTGTAATTGTTTTACTTGTACATTCTATTAACATACCTTCAACTGGATGACATACCATACAATCAAATACAACTATATATTCAATCTTTTCGCCATTAACATTACCCGAAGAATAGCTTATTATTTTAACAGAATTTGGTTTAATAAAACCTTCTGCGATACATTTTCCTTCTAATACGGTTGTAACTTTGTTTTCTAATATTTGTTTAATATTTTGACCAATCTCGTTTATATTCACAATTACTTTTTTTGTTAAAAGTGATTTTATATAAACTCCATATATCGGTTTTTTGTCAGTCATGTTCTATAATATAATAGAATAATTTTTTATATTATAGAATAAACAATTATTTAAAGTTCAATTTTTCTAACATATTTTGAAATCTCATTAATAATCATTTGTTCGCTTGATAACACCCATATCTTATTATCTTGTTTTTTAGATTGCATTTGGCGCATAATTATCTCAATCAAAACTACTAATTTATGTTTACCTTCGCCTATATAATCTTTTATATTATCTATATCGTACATTTGTTTGTCTAATACTGTATTTAATTTTGTAATAATATCTTTAATTTGAGCTTGATTAACACGAGCACCCTTTTTATTCACAGAATCAGTTAAATCTCTGACTTTAAATACATATTCTTGTTGGTTCTCCGTCCATTCCATAAATCCAATTATATCATTTAATGTATTTTTATTAAAAATGTTTTTGTCTTTGTATTCACTTGAACGAATAATATTTGTCGATTCAACAAATTCAGCTTCTTCCCATTTGTTATCTTTTTGTACGTATATTTTTGTTTTTTTGTGGTCAGAACTTAATGGAATACCAATAGAACCGTCTTTTGTGGTAATTATTTTATTATCAAAATATGATTTAATGAGAATTTCTAATTTATTTTTAGTACTCCATCCAATAGTATAAATGTGTTCGAGTATAATTATTGTTTCTTGGAATGGTATTTCATCCATTATATGATCTACTAGATGTTCTTTCTGTTTTTCTTTATTTATATTATGCATATTTTCTAAATGTAATGCAATTACGGCAAAATTCTTATACCAATTTTTTTCACCGGTTGTAATATTCTGAATATTAATAGCTGTATTAAAATTGTCGTTTAATCTCTTCATTATACTATCAAAATTTGAAATATATTTTATATTATCTCCTTCATTATCTGCCTTATTATCTTCACTTGTTTTTGATAATTCTATTTGAACGTATGGATGCTTAACATCAACTGGGCGTATTCTATCATACAATGACACATCTTCATCTGTAATTTCGAATGGTTGAAAAATATAATATTCACCTTTATTAATTAAATTACCCAAACGTCCATATTTATCAACCAAATATTCATTCTTGTTCTCGATGAAATATGTTAATGCATAATAAATCTGTTCTAATGGGTATTTTTTTATTACATTAATTGAATTTATCAGTTCATCACGTTTATAAAAATAACGACCACGTCCAGGTATATCTTTAAACAGATCACGAATTCGTTGCATTATTATATCGTTATTCGTTTTAATATAATCATTGTTGTATGTAGCGTAGGTTATGTCTATGTCTTCTATATTTTTCATAGGAGAACATTGAAAATTACAATTTTCCATATAATCGCATATATCACTATAGGGTCTATCTCCAATTTTAAAATCAATCGTTTTTCCACTAGATAATTTTAATTCGATGCTTTGGTTCTCCATTACAGATAATAATTTCTCATTCGTGAAATTAGTTTGTCCAATATTCAATATACAATCCGCGGCGGTTTCTTTTAAAACACGTGATACTTTACCAATTTTAATCGATTTTTGTTCAGCTAATCTATATACATATAAGTCAGCGGCTTCTTCATTGTTGTCCAATCCGGTTGCATGCAGAAATATTTCTACATTGCGTTTTTCAAAAGGCAATCCACAATGACTTAGATTTCTTACACCTCTACCTATAATTTGTTCAATGCGGTTCATATTATACCATGGTTCTAATACGTGTACTTGTCTTATATTTTTCAAATCTACACCTTCACCTGCTGCCTTAGAAATTAATACAACTTTCACTTTTTTACCATCTCTATTTTCAATATTATTAATATATTTAATATCTTCATCATTATTTGGCGAAAATGTTTTATCTCCAGTAATCATTACGTATTTAGCTGGATTAAACTCATCTGTAGTTTCAGTTTTAGGTAGCATGGTGATAGAATCAATCGGTTCGGCTGGATTTTTTAATAGTGGTTTTGTGTATTTTTCTGTTCCAAAACGAGTGAAACCCATTTCTTCTAATGCTAATGCGACAGGAACAAGTCCACCATCAATATATTGAGAATATATTAATATAATACCTTCTGACTTACGAATTATATTACATATATTTGCAATTTTTGCGCTATATTTTGGTAATTCTTCTGGACTAAATATGCGGCCGTATGTATCATTGCGATATTGGAAATTATACCGTTGTGGGTTATCCGATTTCATTTCTTCTTTGTAAGACATTATTCTAGATAATCCACGAATTCCGGTCATATTTGATATTATATAGTCTTCTTGTTCTATTTCATACACTTCAGATGGATTGAATCCTTCGTCCGGATAAACAATATTTAATGATTCGATCGGTGTTTGCAATAAAGTATATCCAAATGAATCCATCTCTTCAAAAGCGGGCATATCTCGCTCTGCACCAAACTTATTAAATGTATCATATGAACGTTTGCGCATATTATTAATTATAAAGTCATAGCCTATGCGTTGGTATTCGCCAATTGAATTTAAATATACAGGAACGTGCTTTAGTTGTTTGTCTTCTTCAATTGTTTTTTTATTCATTTGAACCGATGGATACACAAAATCAATTGGAAGCTCCGGATAAACTCTATATGGGAAAGTATATGGATTTTCGCCACGAATATAGGATACATATCCTGTCAATTTACGTCTTAATAATTCTTTACCAGTTTCTTCGCCATCTTCTTTAAAATCACCATTTTTATCAAATATATCAGATATTTTTATAACGCTACGTTTATCATTTAAATTCATTAAGTTGATTAGCCATATAATTTCTTCATATGAGTTATACATTGGTGTAGCGGATAATAACAACAGGCGCATATTTTCAGTATACTTTGCCACATCCATTAATAATTCTGCTGATTTTCTGTTTTTATTTTCATTGGTTATACGAATATTGTGAACTTCATCAATAATAATAAGACGGTTATTGAAAACATTTTTTATTTTTTGTATTTTCATTTTATTTCGTTCTTCTTTTGAATATCCGATACCTTTGACTTCGATTGAGTCGCTTATATAGTTTGCAAATTTTGTATATCCCATAAAAACATAATATGTTTTTATAAGTGTTTTAATTTGGCTTATTATCTTTTCTCTTGGTATATCTTTTATAGCAGTTGGATTTATCTCATTCAATAAAGAACTACCTACACATGATTGTATATTCCATAATCCGTTTTCTTTTTTTAATTTGCGTTCATCAAATAATTGTAATCTGAAATTATCTTGAACGTTGGGAGATGCAATGATCATTATTGCTTTACGCATACCAACTTGTTTCATATAATTTCGCATTTCTTCTGCTACTCCAATAGCAGTACATGTTTTACCTGTTCCTAATCCGTGATATAACAATAAACTATTATATGGTGTTTGAAATGATAAGAAATTTTTCACAAATAATTGATGAGGCATTAATTCAAAATCAGCATTACATAAAATATTGGCTTGTTTTTTGATATCATATATATTACCATCATATTGACTATCATAGAACTCTTTTCTTCGTGCAATTTTAATATTAAATTCCGGATCATCTAATTCTGGATATAAAAAATCATAGTCATTCGAATCATCTTTGGATTTTTCTGTTAGTGGTTCTTGCGATGGTTCTTGCGATGGTTCTTGAGGTAGTTCTTGCGATGGTTCTTGCGGTAGTTCTTGTGGTAGTTCTTGTGGTAGTTCTTGAGGTGGTTCTATAATTACTAATTTTGGTTTACGTTTTAATACTTTAACAGTAGGTTGTTGTGCTATTGTTTGAATAACTTCATCCAGTTTAATTAATTTTATTTTTTTGGTAATATTCTTTTTTTCTTTATGTTTATCGTCATATATTTTAATAGGAGCGTAATCTGCATATTCTTCAAATTGTTGATCTGTAAGTAATTCTCGCATACCCAAAGGCATTAATCGACCATTTTCAACATCTGGATCTTTTAATAATTGATATGGTTTCAACAAAAAATATGCGTTTTTACTAGGATTCCATTTATGATATTTTGGACCCTTTGCCCTCTTCTTTGTTTTATTATTTTCATTACTTGACATTATTTATTGTATTGTATAACTATACAATAAATATAGAAAACAAAATATAAAAATCAGCAATAAGAAATAAAATTTCTAGATAAACATTTATCTATATTTGAAATTAACTTTATTTTTTCTAAATTATATGGACGAATACATTCAATGCATTCATCAATTGTTTTCCATTCCATTTTACTAACTTCTGATTTTTGAAAATTTGATTCATCCAATGTATCTTTATAGTTCATGTACATTAAGAAATATTTATGCTTATATGATTTATAGTTAGAACCAGTAAAGTTTTCTTCAAACGGTAAAACGTTTTGTATATTGTTCAAATGATTAAATGCATAACCGGTCTCTTCACAAAATTCGCGAACCGCGCAATTATAATCTTTTTCTTGATTATTTCGACGACCTTTTGGAAACCCCCATTCAGGTTCATCCCATGTATCATACTCCAATGATTCGTCAATTAATGATGAAAGTGTATAATAATCATGTTTATTTGATACTCCATTTTGAAGAGACGTGAACTTATCTCTAGATATAACTTCTTCGCCTTTATACATTCCACCTACACCACTTCCCCATATCTCTTTCCATAATGTTTGAAAACTTTCTGTTCTCAATTTTTGTTTTTCTTCATGAGTCATTTGTTTTAGCATATTCATTATAAAATTTTTATTTTGAACATAATACTTACCTCGCATAAAATCGATATATCCTAAACTCTCTTTGCGTCTTATCATCAAATATTGTATTTTACGTTCTTTGTTATCATTATATATGATGCGAAATGCTATAATGCCAATACTAGTTATCGGCATCTTGCATGTACTAAATAAATGTCCTGGTTTTCCACAATTATTACAATAATTTTTTTCCATATTACGAATAAACTATAAATAAATAATAACAAACTTCTATATAGTTTTATCGATGAATACAATGCGAAATTTTAATGCAGATATATGGGGTCCTCATTATTGGTTTTTCTTACATACTATAGCTTATTCTTATCCAGATACACCAAACACCATAACAAAACGAAAATATTACGATTTAATACAAAATATGCCTCTTTTTATACCAACTCCTGAAATTGGAAATGAATTTAGTAAATTATTGGATAAATATCCAGTAAGTCCTTATTTAGATAATCGCGATTCGTTTATCCGTTGGGTACATTTTATGCATAACAAGATAAATATAATGTTAGGAAAAGAAGAGATATCATTATTTGAAGCAAATGATCGATATAAAGCAAAATATAAACCAAAACCAGTACTATTAAGTGAAAGATTACATGTAAAAAAATATCATATTTATATTACATTAACCCTTATCTTTTTATTTTTAATATACATATATTCGGATAGGTAAATATCTACAATTATTATAGATTATATTATATCATCCATAAATGAGACTAGAACTTTGGATATTTATAATTACTGCATTAGTTATTGCAAATATATACACAGACGGTAAATACTTAAAATTAGCATTATCTTGGAAAAAATATTATCAAATGATAGGTATAGCATTTATAGGGTATGCATTATGTTGGTTAATGCGTAAAAACCCAACAAGAGCAAAAGAAATGTTAATATCATCCAACGAATATTTAAAATATTTACCAGTAGATAAAGCTACAAGTAGTTTTATTTCTCCTATATTAGATTTTACTACACGCCAAGAATTTGGAAGACAAATGGGAGGTGGAGTGATTCCAGGAGGCCGCCCAGACGCACAAACACAATATCAATCACGCATTATGAAATCCGGTGCAAATTCAACGAAACGTTCAGTCAGTGAAACAAAGAAAAAATTTGTAGCGGCTAGACAAAATTGGCATTGTGGTGATTGTAAAAAACAACTACCTGCGTGGTTTGAAGTCGATCATACGGTTCGTTTAGAAAACGGAGGAAGTAATCATGTTGACAATTTAGTAGCATTATGTAGAGATTGTCATGGAAAAAAAACAGCTATAGAAAATTTATAAAACGATTATATGATTATTATATGGTTCTATTATATATTTTTATATAATAGAATATAGAATGTCATCAATTCTATCAAGCCCTATATTAGAAAAAATAACTAATGTTAAAAATACGATTATATCATATGCTTCAGGTGAAACTACAATTACTTCAGAATTAAAAAGATGTGTTCTTGTATATGGTTTAATTATATTTTTCACGTTATTAACAGCGATTTCTTTGTATTACGTATCCACCGATAATAATATAGTAAATTCTGAAAAATACATTTACGCATTTATAACATTTATACCATTGATATTATTAATCGTCGCAGCTTTTTTCATTTTTAACAAAAATATCAAATTATTTAATCTTATAGCTGGATTATCGATAGTTGGTATTGTTTTTATTTTTTGTTATTATTTTAACAAAATATTAAGCTTTGGCAAAAAATATGGTATATTTTTCAATATAATATTACAAATTATTATTTTTAGTATAATCTGTGTAGGTTTAGCCATTGTATTCAGTATATTCGAAAAAAAAATTAGAAGTTTAAGAGGGTCCCCCGGTTTAATTGTTAATTTAATATTCTTGATCCCTTGTTTATTAACTGAATTTATAGAATATATTAAAGATCAATTAAAAATTACTCCGAATATAACATTTGTTTTATTTATTATTGAAATTATATTTATATTGTTATATATCTACATTCCGTACTTATTTACTGCAAAAATATTACAAGAAACCGGAAAACCTTTATTAAAAGAAAGTTTGTTTTTAAATAAAAAAACAAACATTGCAAAAACTAGCGATTTAGAACCAATAAATAAGAACGAGTTTGGAAATTCAATCAATATGTCTCAACAATCAACCGATATTGTCCAAGATATTGATATTCGAAAAAATTATGCATTTTCGATGTGGATTTATTTAAACGAACAACAATCATTTTCTAGTGAAAAAACAATTTTTAATTACGGGTCGGCGTGTCCAATGATATCATATACAAATGTAAATACAAATACTAAATCAATTAATGAACACATAAACATAGCAGTTAATTCGAGTGAATTCATGGTATATAAATTTGAAATAGCACGTCAAAAATGGAATCATATAGTATTTAATTATAACAATAGTTCAGTTGATATATTTATTAACGGCAATTTAGAAAGAAGTGTTAATTTTAATGGGGATCATCCTACATACAGCCCAGTCGATTTAGTATCAGTTGGAGATGAAAATGGTGTTGATGGTGCAATTTGCAATGTAGAGTTTTATTCAACTCCTCTAACGCAGTTCCAAATTGCAACAAAATACAATACATTAATGAATAAAAATCCACCGACAAATTACTAATTTACAAATATTTTATATATTTAATATATAAAAGTTAAGTATAGAAGTATGAACTTTATTATTGTAATTCTATCAGTAATTATTATTGTTATTTTATTTTATATCGCATTCAAAAGTTATTTCTCGAATGTATCTACTTTAAAGAACCAAACTAGTTTAGCCGATCCAACAAAACCAGTTGATAAAGTAATTGCAGCAAATTTACAAAAACCAAACTCTACTAGATATGCCTATGGTATTTGGGTATATGTTAATACATTAAATTCACCTAGTTCAAAAAGTGTTATATTTAGTAGAAATAATGATATCATCGTATATTTAGATCAAATGAATAGTACTTTAACCGCGGTTTTAAATCCAAATACGGCTGCAGGTACTAGTGTATCTTCACCAATTATTGTATCAAGTGAAGAAGCATTAGTTAAATCTACATCTACAAAGATTAATATTACAAATAACTTCCCATTACAAAAATGGGTTTATATTGTAATTAGTGTAGACAATACTGTCGCTGATTGTTATTTAGATGGAAAACTAATCAAATCTGTAAAAGTGCAACAAGTTAATCCAACAAAAGAGTCTGATATTACATTTGGTTTAGGATTTGATGCATATATTGCACAATTCCAACGTTGGACTGATCCTTTAGATCCACAATCTGTATGGAATTCATACGTTAGTGGTAGTGGTTCAACTTTAGCAGGAACTGATTCTAACTATAACGTAGCATTGTCAGTTTTAAAAGATAATGTAATTACCAGTAAATTAACATTATATTAAAGTTTTTGAATTTCATATGATTATATTTATTTATCATATATAATTATATAGTATAAATGAACATAAATCAACCAATTGGACAACAATTAGCAAATAATGATATTATATCAAACGTTCGAAATAGTGTTTCAAATGCTGCGACAGGTACCACGAATGCTTTAGCCGACATTCGAACTAACATTAATAGTTCACTTCAAGATTTTTCTTCAAAAAGTGTTTCCCAACAAGGCAGTGAATTTCTTCAATCGAATAGTATAATTGCAAAATTTGCATTTCTAATATTAGTTCTAATTGTATTTATGGTATTATTTAAATTAGGTGCATACCTGTTAAATTATTTCCTTAAACCAAAGTTAAATCCATACTTAGTTAAAGGATTAATTTATGGAACTCAAAATAAAGTTATTCCGCAAGATCCAAATAAATCCAATGCTATTACACTATATCGTTCAAATAATGCTACCACTGGTATGGAATTTACATGGTCTGTATGGTTAAATTTGGAACCAGGCAATTTTACGCAATCAACTGAACAAGGTAAATTGAAACATATATTTAGTAAAGGAGGAAACGGAAACTATGATCTTGCTACTGGATTAATGCAACTTAATAATGCACCAGGGTTATATCTAAATTACGATACAGAATCGAAGGAATATAAATTAAAGGTTATAATGAGTACGGTAAGTACAGCCAATGCAGATACATCAGAATCAGTAGAAATTACAAGTATTCCAATTAACCAATGGTTTAATGTAATGATACGTTTAGAAAATAAAATTATGGACGTTTATATGAATGGAGTCATTGTTAAACGTTTAGCTTTCACCAATGTACCAAAACAAAATTATGATGATGTTTTTGTATGTGGTAATGGTGGATTCAGTGGAAGTTTATCTGATTTAAGATATTTTAATCACAGTTTGAATATTTTTGAGATTAATAGTATTGTTTATTCTGGCCCAAGTCTAAAATCAGAAAACAAATCTAATACAAAAATATATGATTATTTATCAAGTTCTTGGTATTCCAAGAATATATAATTTCACTACAAGTATAATATGATATAATTTATATATACCATATTATGACAACTCCCGATTTAAATGAACAAGTAGTATGTGATGTAATTAATCAACGAAATAAATTGCGTTTATTATTACAACCTCCAATACGGTTTAATCCAGTTTCACCTTATCCGGCCAATACCCAAGCTGAATTAGATATGCGTCGTAAAGCTGAAATATTACAATATAATAAAAATTCAACACAAAAAGGAAAGATTACA
>Ga0214921_10004599_pt1 | contig 20181 bp, 23 predicted proteins | sample LL1505_MetaG_FD_177992 | JGI IMG/M metagenome (GOLD analysis project Ga0214921, IMG submission 177992) | Freshwater microbial communities from Lake Lanier, Atlanta, Georgia, United States - LL-1505 | ecosystem: Environmental > Aquatic > Freshwater > Lake | place: USA: Georgia | collected...
CTACGATCAGTATCTAAAGCAACTTAAATTGCACTCCTTAGAGGCGGGTGAGCATGCCCTTGAGCAACGGTTAGGGTTAGAACAACAATTGTTAGCCCTTGCAACTAATACACCGCTAAATCTACAAGAATTAGAAGCTGAACAGAACGTTTTGCAAAAAAGATTAAGCGAATTAGAGATGCAGTTGGCATTATTTCTTGAATGCAGAAATGCAATGGAAAAAGAGCATGTAATTCCAGTTGATGTGCCTGAGCTTCAAACACTCCATAGTAAGCTGAAGCAAACACTTTCCTACACAACTACTGCATGCAAACAAGCAGAAACAGATCTAGAATCTGCCCAGATTGCTTTACAAAACTTTCAAAAAAAGCGACTAGCTGATTCCAGTCAACTGAAAGTATTAGAAGCTGAATGCAGTGACAGGCAAAAGCGATTAGATGAGCTAATTATTAATAACACCAGCCGTGAAGTACTGCTTGATCAGGTTGCTAAATTAAGCGCTGATCTTAAGCAGGCAGATGAACAGTTACAACTATTGGGGTTGCAACGTGAAACATGTGGCAGCGAAGACAACAAGAAAGAGCTTGCTGCTCTACCGCAGCAGATAGATGCCCTACAGCACCAAATTGAGCAATTAATAGATCAACGAGGTGCAGCCAAAGAACGTTGCGACAGCATCAGCAAGGAGGACCCCTATGCAGCGATTGAAAAGGCAAATGCCCAATTGGAGATAGCGCAGAGCGACTATCAGAGTCTCAAGCGAATTACAGATGCCCATAAGCGACTGCAACAGCTATTTATGGAAGCTCAAGCCGATCTTTCTAGTCGCTATAGCGAACCGCTTGCACAAGCAATCAACAGCTATCTGCAACCGCTAATTCCCGATGGACCCATTGCCCAGCTGAACTATGACCAGTACAAGGGCTTTGGCGGGCTGCGCCTACGGCGCGGCAAAGAGTTCTATGACTTTGATGAACTCAGCGGTGGCATGCGTGAACAACTAACAGCAGCGCTGCGGCTTTCCATGGCTGATGTACTTAAGGATGTAAATGATGGCTGTCTGCCGCTGGTATTCGATGATGCATTTGCAAATTCTGATCCAGCTCGAATCGATAGTATTAAAAAAATGCTTAATACTGCAGTAGATCGAGGTTTGCAAGTAATTCTGCTCACCTGTGATCCCATGGCCTACGGATCATTTGGCGAGAAAGTGTGGGATCTAGCTAAAAACTGTTAACTGGGATTTGCTTGTCTAGTCTGAACAAATCGGCAGCACTAGGTTCATGTCACCCACAGGCAACCTATTCAAGCGACTGCAGCACTTGGATGAATCAGGCAGCACTGAACGCCTTGCGGCCCGAAAAAAGCGTCAAGATAAAAGCAATGCAGAAATACTTCAAACATTTCTGGCCTACAAGTTAGATCACGCATCAAAAAAGATGCAACTTGGTATTGGGATTGGTGATCCCCTTACGCTGTTGCATGAACCAAGCAATGAATGGGATCCAAATGCAGTAAAGGTATTTTGGAATGATCAATGCATTGGTTATATACCTAAAGACATGGCTGCATTAATTGCCGCTGAAGTACCAGAAGTGGCAACCGGATTGGATGCTGTTGTAACAGGCTTAACAACTACATCATTGCGAGATGCTTTCCGATTACAGATTTCAATTCCAATTGCTAATGCCAGTCGTCGCCTTAGAGGTTTGGGCGTAACAAGTTCATTTGCCTGGGATTTTGATCGCACAAGTGGTGCAGACAAGTTAAGACTGGTAATAAATTGTACAGAAACTGCCTTTCGTGAATTACAACAACTGCTTGCTGCTAGTTATGACGTTAGCAAAAGAGGTTACAGCTACTACCCAACGCAGGATGGCCGTCATTACCCATGGTATCTAAGTATTACAGATAGCAATAACAAAGCACCAGATAGCGAAAAAATAGAACAATTAATTCGTTCTTTATTTGGTGTTCCAAGTGAAGCAACTCGCATTCTTGAAAGGCAGGAAAAATTAAAAGAACTACAGGCAATAGAAGAAGATATAAATAAACGTCTTGATTCAAGTAGGGCAGAGGAACGTCGATTGCGGCGTGAATATGAATTCAATAAAGCTGCATGGGAGCGTCGTACAGAAAAAGCGCAGGCCCAAGGAGAAGAAGCAATTGAGTTAGCAGAAGACCTTGAAAATGAATTAAAGCAAGAAATGGATCTTAAAGATCAGGAATTACAGCTTGCTTTAGCAGAAAATCGTTCATTAGGAGATCAATTAGAACAGATTACAGCCGAACACGATGCAATGAAATTGCAACTGGCATATCTTGAACAGGTTGCTCCAGTTTCTGGGCAAAATGATTTTGGCTATACGCCATGGCGTAACAGTAATGAGGTAAATAATCCTGAAGACTTAAATAGTCGCTTGCTATCAAGTTTGCGTTCTATTGCAGGCAGAGAGCGCTTGAAGCCTAGAAGCTGCCTGGAGCTGGTAAGTGAACAACTTTGTCCTGGAACTTTATTAATACTAGATAGTGCTTGGAGTTCAGCGGATCAAGCGCGTGGATTTGAATATGGAGATCAATTATTTGAATTACTTTGGTTGCTTGCTACGAGCTTTAGAACAGAAAAAATAGCCGGTACGCCCGATATTATTGCAGGTAGAGTGTTTGGATCAGTAAACTATGCACCAAGGGAATCGCAAACAATTGAGCGCAACCCAAAGTCAAGGAGAGAACGCACATTTAATTACGCCAACAAAACAGTGGAGATGTGGCAACATTTAAAGATCGGAGCAAAGGATTCAGAAAATCAAGCATTAAGAATTCATTTCTGCTGGGATGAGCAGCTTGCTCAAATTGTTATTGGGCATTGCGGTAAGCATTTATTTAATCCAAACCATTAATACAAGCCATTCTAGGTCCCTCCTACCTGATCTTCCTTTGGTTATTCGCGCGTAAATTGCATCAAATAACTGTGTAGTTGAAAACATGTATATACCTTCCAATCAATCCCATGCCTGCCACCGTTAAGGACGTCGCTTCTGCTCGCCGCCAACTACTAGCTGCTCAGCTCCTGCGTGGTGAGGAGGTGATGGTGACTCAACAGGGCGCTGTTCAGCTCCTAAGTGATCAAGGTATTTCTGAAGTTGCTATCACCGTGCCCGAGGGCAAGCTCGCTGCACCCTCCCTGTACTGGTACGAAAGGGACCCTGAATTGTTTCAGGTCGAGCTGGAAGCTATGAACCACTTCTTTCCGCAATTTCGACCTGATCGCCTCGTCGATGGCCGCATGAGTTGGCTTGGCTCTCTTGCCAGTGGTATTCCCGGCAGTCAACGCATCTGGCATCTGCAGTTGGTTTATGACAACGACCACCCCCATGGAGAAGACTACGGAGGCTCGATCACTGTGTTTTCGATTGAACCCGATCTATCTGCTCTTTGCGAGCAATTAGGTGAACCGATTCCCCATACATTGCGCCACGAAAGCAGCGGTGAGCTGAGCATCTGCACTGTGGCCGCTGATGCTTTTCGTCATGGTCGAGATCACAGCAGCACAGGAGCCAGCGCTCTGGCTTGGGCCTCTAAATGGATAGCAGCATTTGAGTTATGGATGCTTGGAGATCTAAGCACCGACCAATTTGCTGGCCATAGCATCTGAGGTTTTATGACTTTAGACAAACCTTACGTTCCAATTGAGGTGATCTTTAGCGGCCGTGCCCATGCGGCAATCTGCGCTGAGACAATGGAACACCACCCCCTCGAAACAGGTGGAATTCTCCTGGGCCATTTTTACCAGCACCGCTGGCAAGTAATCGAGGCGATCGATCCCGGCTTGGGCGCACGTTGCACATCAACTACGTTCGAATACGACCGCGCCTACGTTAATCATCTAGCCCGTAAATTAGCGCGTCAATACCGCCTGCCATTGCGGCTCATTGGCCTATGGCATCGCCACCCAAATAGTTTTGATAATTTCTCCAAGGTCGACGACATCACCAACCGTCGCTTTGCATCCACGTCAATTCATGGCGCACTGTCTTGTCTGGTCAATCTCGATCCTGATTTCCGGCTTACGGCGTATCACGTGCCTAAAGATCTTTCTTACCAGCGTCTACCTGCTGTAGTGGGGGATGGCTTAATCGATAGTTCTTTACTTACACCAATCTGCGCGGCAGATATCAGTCCAAAGAAGCTTAACGATCAGGACTTAGCGTTGGATCTACAGCAATTGTTCATTCGTTTGCCCCGTGCCCATTCGGCACTTCAGTTGAAGTTAGCGAACGCACTAGATCCCTTTCTGCATCAACTAGATGTTCAAAAGCGCTGGCTTTATGGCCTGCGCGCCTGTGGTCACTGTTTGCAGCTAGCGCTAGTTGAACAGCGTGGGCCTTGCCGTGAACTCTGGGAGCTGGCACTGTGTTGTAGCGGGCTAATTACCGCCTTACGTGATGATGGGCTGCGTCTTAACGGCTCACAATTTAGTGATCACCTACTGGAGGTGAATCATGGTTGCTGACGCTAAGGCGCTATCGCTGCTCGTTAGGTTCCCGGCGAATTTTGCCTTATCAGATGTTGATGCTGATTTGCATGGTTTCTACCACTCCGAAACTGGCCACGTGCTTGTGCTGCCAGCAGACAAACCCGTAGCTGGATGCATAAATCTCACCAGTGGTAACAAATCATTGGGGCTGCAGGCCACACCACACCAAGGTGGCTGGAGGTTCAGCGCTAATGGTCGTTCTTGTGAAGCGCACGCTTACAACCTAGATGTGGACTTGAGTTCACGTAATGCCGGCCTATTAGAAACGGCAGCGATGCGCGAGTCTGGTGTGATCATCTGTGGCTGCGGTTCGGTAGGGAGCTTGGCCGCGCTTGATTTAGCTCGTAGCGGCGTGGGGCGCTTCTTGCTAATTGATGACGATATCCTCTCGATTGAAAATCTCTGCCGACATCAGTGCGGCCTAGCAGATGTTGGCCGATTTAAAGCCCAGGCTGTTGCCGATCGAATCCGGCTTATCAACCCGTTGGCAGATATAAATGTACATATCACAACCATTGAACGCTTGGATCCAGTTGTGGTTAAAGATTTTAGTAATTCACTGAACAATCAAAGTAAAAATCAGCCGACATTGCTGTTAGCCGCAGCCGATAGTCGCCGCGCTGATCGCTATGGAGCCCAACTAGCTGTGCAACTAAATCTGGCATTTTTATCGATTGGTTTATGGGAGCGAGCATTCGCAGGTGAAATTTTTTATTGGTATCCAGAAGAGCCAATGCCCTGCTATGGCTGTGCGTTCGGAAAACTAAATGGTGATTTAGCAAACCAGACTAAACAAAAGCGCCGCTATTACAGCAATGAAACTAAAGCTGAACACATCAACTTCGAACCGGGCATTGCAATCGATATTGCCTATGTGGTCCAGGTGGGATTGAAATTAGCGATTGATCTGCTCAATCGCAATAACCTTTGCCACGTGAAGAAGTTGTTAGGCCACTTAAGCCAGTACACGTTGGTTTGCAACAGTAATGATCATCAGCTTGGCGGAGATGCAGCTGAAATTTTTTCACATCCACTTCAAGTTACAAACTCGATTCAAGTTGAATACACGCAAAAATGTACTACCTGTGGTTGGGATTCCTGAGGAAATGAGATGCCATTCAACAAAAAAGGTGAATTTCTCAGGGCTCATAAAGCAACAATTTTAATAACACCAACCACTAAATGCAGCGAAAATTCCCTTGACCCAGATGGCTTTAATCGAGAGGATTGGTTAATAATTGCAAAGGGACTTGGCGCCCTTCTTTTGCTGGCTGGTTTAATATGGATTGTGGTGATGTTCTATGAATGGATAGCAATCGGTTTTTGTATGTGGTTGTTTGGTAATCTCAGGAGTATGTGGCGTTGAATTAACGCAAACGTGGAATAGTTCTGCGAATAACAGCATCTGCTCCAATAACGATCACGTCATCTCTAGTGATCTAAAATATCGCTCTTTGTTGAAAACCGTGAGCAATTGCCAATGCATCTAAACGCGATAGGCCGCTTATCGCCCAACCAGTTTCTACCCATGGCCCACTACAAGACTTACCGATAACTTCAATCAATTTGGCTTTAGGAAAGCGCATCTTTAAGTAGCTGTGAAGCAATTGATGGCGCTTGTTGTTCACAATATCCGTCAAGACCCGCTCATGGGGGTTCTGGGCTGTAATCACATGAATTGGTGGTGGAAGTGGCAGCGCTGCCGCACCTTTACCTGCCAAAATTAAAGTGCTGTCATCTAGGCCAATGACCTCAGTAGCAGCAAAAACCTCCCATAAATTCTCACGTTCTTCAAGGAGTTGCCTAATTTTTGTGATCAATAGATCTAAGTTATTAATACGCTCCACCGCTTCTACTGGGCGACTTGAGAGAGTAAGTATGCTGCGACCATGGGCTAGGTGATTTCGCAGCCTAATCATTCCACTTGTTGTGCTATGAAAGCTATTAAGGCTTTGATAGTAAAATATTATCTATTAACGATCTTCATCTTCTGGAAAATTCTTAGCATGTATTTATAGTGACAATAAGCTTGCGGCATAAATTATTCATGCTGATGATTAAATGTGTCAACCAGTTCAACCAGCACGATATTTGCTATTAAATCCTGATGTTGACTAAATTATTAGACTAACTTGAACAATCAAAGAAATGAAGATAGCAGTTTTGGGAGAATTTCTTTGTCGCCCCACTCATCTTTATCATTATAATAGCTGTAGACAACACTGGTTATTCCATCCTTGATAGCAAAAAAGATAAGATGTGGATCAAAGCCTCTATCAACTAATTCACCTTCAAGAGCTTCTTCAATATCTTCTCCTTTGTATCTATATCCCACAACTACATTGTAGTTAGGATGGCCGTAGCAGCCATGCTTAATTTCCGCTGGCACATTAACCGGAACGCAAACCTCCTCTAATAATTTTTGGTCGTATGGTTCATCTGGATCAAACTCAAATCCAAAGGAGCATTTTGAAAGCTTCATATAAATTACGTATACGCCATCTGCAAATTTTGAATTTTCGGCTTCTAGAGGTCCAATTTTAGGTATGTAGTCATCAAATACGATAGTACCTTCATTCCCTAGTTCTCCGGGGAGGCCGGAATTAAATACCCCCTCGCACTCATTTAGATCTCCCTCTGAATTATACCTAATTTCCATAAGATCATCAGATATTTCCTCTGTTTCAAGACTCTCTACTAGTTTTAAAATTTGATCACTACTCAGCTTACCAAATGACAGGTAGCCTGCTGGGTCAGTTTTTATCTCAATGGACTTCATGAAATTGATTATGGGTTGCTTTCCTATAATAGCAGCACTTTATAAAAATTGCAAATTTGTTTCTAATTTTGTGCCACAGGATCTATTTGCAAGTATAGAGATTGCGTCTAGGGAAAATAAAAACCGCGCAAGCGCAAAACTTTTGGATAAGTCAAACTACCATTATTTTAGTTATAGTCATAGACGCCAGGCTTGCTGTAGCCAGTTATTATTAGCATTCGAGATTAATCTGACGCGCATGCACGATACGACCATGGGGCGAATTTCAGACTTCATAACCGGTAATGAAATGAATTGCAAGCCCGGATCTTTGATTGTCCAAGCAGCAGTGAATTCTCAACTCCACCAAAGGAATTGCAACCCTATTGCTCTTTGCTGGTTTGATATTGTTCGTGACGGTATTTCATGATTAGATTGGAATCGGATTGGCCAAGTGGCTAATCAGTTACTGATCAGGTCCTGACTAAGTTGAATCAAAATGTATACATCACTTTTCGTCGAATGACTCCCTGAGCAGCAACACTAATTACGAGCACCTCAGTTTCATTATGTTTAATAATAATGATTATTGAAATCTCGCCGTTTCTATTTCACACCAGTGTGTATAATTATGGAATTGTAAGCCATGCAATAGTTGAATCTAGTGGATTAATTTCGCTGATATTAATCCAAGAAATTTACCCTATAATACTTGATTTGGCCGCACTATAGATATAAAGTTTTAATTTGTACGCAGAGAGCATGGAATTTCATTTCTTCTTAGCAAAATGTGTCCTTAGATTTTATTAAACAGCAATCCTGATGCAAAAACTTGACAAGCCCCAGACTGTCTGTATGGTGAGAATATAAATTCGTATTTAATCATGAGCCCAGTAGAAATTTCTGAAACTCATTTTTTCTGCGAATATTCAGATGATAATCGAAATCAACTTAGAGCTGGGGTACTTTATTTAGTTGTCAATAAAATTTTAAATCCAGATAATGAGGAAACACAAGAAATTTATGCAATTGCTTACGGGTATGCCGGAGGAAATGCCGAAGGGGATTGGCTTTTTAAAAGAGATTCTTATAACTATCGTTGGGTCTATGGAGATACTTCTGGAGATGAATGGAAAGGGGCTAAAGAGAAGTCGAAAGGTGGCCATCTTTATGATTTAGACATTGAGGAGATCCCACATTGGTCTGATCAAGATTCTGAATGCTATGCAAAATTAATGGAACTAAGGAATAGTTATTTCACTGAAGAAGAAGACCAATTAACAAACATTACATCACAAGCTTTCGAAGAGTATCGTCAATCTGAATCTACCTGCTGTAGCGAAGGTTTTGATATGGATGTTTTATACGATATTTCGCCAATATGGAATTTAACAACACAATACCTAGATCCTTACTATCAAAACTGAAGTTAATATATCAACGAGACCTCACATTGCAGCGGCGTTCTAGACCATCAACACCAATTACGAGTACCTCAACTTCATTAAGTTCAAAAATTGCTCGCTGCTCAAAACGCGCTGCGATATTTATACCTTCAAGTCGCGTTATACCGCTGATGGCCCAACTGGCCTCCGACCATGAGCCATTGCAAGACCTACCAACCACTTCTGCCAACTGTGCCTTGGGGAAACGCATTTTGAGGTAGTTATGGAGCAATTGATGACGCTCATTGTTAATGTTTGCTTCTAATACCCGCTCATGGGGATTCTGAGCAGTAATCACATAAACAGGCACTGCAAGCGGTAAGGCAGCTGCAGCTTTTCCCGCCCAAATTACTGAGCCGTCATCCATGCTCAAAATCTCAGTAGTGGCGAAGGCATCCCAAATGTGCTCACGGTCATCAAGCAACCTGCGAACTCTCTTCATAAGCATTTCCAGCCCTTTAATACGTTCAACCGCCTCTACTGGGCGACTTGAGATCGAAAGGATGCTACGGCCATGGGCAAGGTGATTTCGCAGTGCCACAAGGCTCCCCGTAGCACGTTCAAAGCTGCTACGGCTGTTATAACCAAGTGCTACACGCAAACTCACAAGCAAGCCCACATGGTTGAGCAAAGTGGACATGGACCAGTCGCCTAGCTCGCCAGGAAGACCTGGCTCATCAGTTAATGGCTGGTGGCTAATAGAGCCATATAACCGGCGAAGGCCATGTTCAAGACCCAAAAGACGGGCAAATAAATATGCATTAACTACAGGGCTAGCCAAGTCATGGCGAGTCAAAACCCCTAGTAGTTCCGATCCAGAACGTATTAGCAACCAATCCCGCTGCGCAAGTGCAGATAGAGCTCGTTGCAACGGCTCGTCCCCGTCAAGCCAATGCTCAACAGGAGTGGCAACAGCAAAGTGCGTAACGGGAAGATCTTGATCAACATTAAGCAAAGTGCTACGCAATACCACCTTCGTACCCGCTGAGTTAGCAATTGGAGCCTGGTCAAAATCGTTAAGTTCCATCCAAATCCGAACTTCCCCAACGGGATCATTCGGTTCTGCTTCTTGAATGTCTCTACTGCAAAAATGTTCTGCCAGAAATATTCTTCCGGCAAGATCGTCGATTTCAGCGCTGCGTTCGAACATCTATCTGATTTCAGGCTTGCCTTATAGTAATCGAAATAAAATCGGAGCCAAATTTAAGAACTGATTAATCCTTAGAAACTTTCTTGTTAGATAGTCATTAAATATTCCGCAAACATTTACTATGTTTCTGGTATCTGTAAAGATTAGCTTAAATCCTGCGTTATTTTTGCATTAGTTTCATGAAAATTGACTGGCAACTAGGTTTCATGAAAAAGCTGGCGTTACTTCTGACTATAGAAATACTGCAATTTTCTTTCTATGCACAGCCAGCAAATGCAGCAGATGGCTACTGGCTTGATCAGTACAACGCGCTCCTCTTCGTAGGGCTTTTCAGGCTGGACAAGGAACTCGAAGAGATGAAGCAGAAAGGTGCTGCCGTGGTGATGGTGCACGCCGATAGCCTGCCTGATCCGCTTTTGCGCTGGATCGCCTGGCGCGCCAACCGGTTAAGGCTGAAGCCTGTGGCCTGGGTTCAGCGCCCCACAGCTAACAACCTAAAGCGACTAAGCAAGGTATCGGGCTACAAGGCGTTGCAGATTGATGATCACTTTTTTGCCAAGCCTCCGGTAGAGATCACCAGCCTGCAATCGCAATTGAGTGACCGCCAGTTGTGGTGTTCCTTCCAACCCGATCAGTACAACTGGCAAACAGCACAGCTCTGCGACCACGTTGATATTCAGCTGTATCGCAACACCTGCAACTCCACCATCGACGCCGTTTACCGGCTTGGGGTCGCAGGGCGCAGAAATACTGCCATTGCTGTCTATCACGATGGCTCAGATGATGACGAACGAGGCCTCCGTTGTTTCAGCGAAGCACTCCAACGCAGCGGCAATGGATTGTTCGTGTTCAAGTGGAAAAATCCAGAACATTGGCTCACCCATTACACCAAAGGGGTTCGGCAGCTACTTTCCAGGCTTAGCTCCAGAGCATCTGTTCTTAAGCCATGAACCCCGTGAAGCAATCCTGGGTTTCTAGGCAGCGGAAGGAAATGTATCTCGTAGACATAAGATCACTTCTTATCAGCTTTTCCGTTGCTGTTGCCACTAATGCGCCAAAGGGCTTCTGCTGAATAAAGAACTAAAAACTCTGAAAGCAGAAACCAGACACCCTCAAATCCCACATTGATGCGATGCCGTAGCTCCTCGTGGGGTCTTTTCATGGCAACAGCTTGCTCAAGTGCTATGTAATCCTTGATCGACCAATACCCGAAGTAGACCGAAAAAGATAGCCCTTGGATAAGAATTAGTGTGTAAAAAGTCTTTCTAAGCATGTCAGCGATGCCCTGGCTAATTCCAATATTCTCTCATCGATCTGCCGTTCAGCCTGAATGCCATCACGAAGAGTCATTCAATAGGGAGTAGCTTTTAAAAGAAGGTTTTCTTGATATAGCAATGTCTTCAACGGTGTTTGTCAGTTATTCCAGCGCTGACACCTCGCTGGCCAACTCCATCTATGCCTATCTAAACCAGCACGGTATACGAGCTCTCAAGGCTCCGGAAGACATCCGGCCCGGACAGGACTGGGCCGGCTCAATAGTGGCTGCCACTGGATTGCTGCCGCGCTGATATTCATGACATTGGTTGCTGCAACAGCCTGAGTTCACCATCAGGTCCCAGCAGGAATTTCTGCTGGAAGCCACTCAGTTGCATCCAAGCACCGCTTGTGCGCCCTTCAAAAGTAACGGTCCGGCGCCGCGGATTTAGGCCATGTTGGTCATACCAAGTCTGCTCACGCCGTGTCCAGTTAAGAAAACCTTTGGCACGAAATTGCTTTAGTTCACGGGATGCCCATAGTTCTGCTTCCTCGCGGTTATTGCAGAATCCCTTATTAACCTCCCGTACCCCATATACCGCTGGCATGTAGCGAATAGTGGTGAAAGGTTCAATTGGTTCATCAGCCCAGGCTTCCCATGCAATGCGTTCAAGCTCCAATTGAGCTTCTGCTGCGGCTTGATCCAGCTTTATGCACTGCTGCAGTTCAGCTGGATCGGGCATTAGTTCAGCTGACAGCTTTTGTAGCCAATGATCACTGAGTGGGTCCCCAAGCTCAAAGCAACGAATTAGGCTTCCAACTTTTGAAGGGTTGCTAGCACCTAGGCGCGCTGCAAGTTGACCGGGACGTAGGTTGCGCTCTTGACGCAAAGCGGCAAAAAAACGCGACACATTGCTGCTGCTGCGAACAAAAGTAGACATAAGAAATTTGGATGGCGTTCCTGCTCATCAACCCTTGAGGGTTCCAGGATTGACCACCTTGCCCAGCAGGAACGGACGGCAGGTTGGTGACCGGCAATCCCCTGGAGGATTGGCGCCGGTGCTCGGGATGAACGGAGCGAACTCCTGATCTGAATGTAAGAGCGTTGGATGGGGTTGGGCTCCACCGTCGTGCGAATCACCAACAGAAGTGCGTATCCAGGAGCCGGTGGGAATGCTGACGACAGCACGGCGGCCTCTATGGAGACAAAACCCCGTTCCCTGATTGCGGTCTACCGGGAAGCCCTGGCATCGCGTCACTACGCCCGGCGGACCATCGGCACCTACGAACGCTGGTTGCGGCGCTTCCTGCGCTTTCACCAAATGCGACACCCTCGGCAGATGGGCAGCCAGGAGATCAATGCCTTCCTCACGCACCTCGCGGTCAACGAGCAGGTGAGTGCGTCCACGCAGAACCAGGCCCTGGCAGCACTCCTATTCCTCTACAAGCGTGTGCTGGAGATCGATCCCGGCGATCTTGATGGGGTCGTGCGGGCGCGCCGTCCCAAGCGGCTGCCGGTGGTGCTGAGTGTGATAGAGGTGCGAGCGGTGCTGCAGCAGCTGGAAGGGCCAGCCGCTCTTGTGTGTCGCCTGCTGTATGGCGGAGGCCTACGGCTGATGGAAGCCCTGCGCCTGCGCGTGCAGGATCTGGACTTTGCGGGGCATCAGCTGATCATCCGCGGGGGCAAGGGCAACAAGGACCGGATCACGGTGTTCCCCAAGAACCTGATGGAGCCGCTCCAGATCCACCTCCAGGAAGTGCGGCGGCTGCATCGGCTTGATCTGGCCGCCGGCTGGGGGCAGGTGCCCCTGCCGGGCGCACTGGAGCGGAAGTACACCTCAGCCTCACGTGAGTGGATCTGGCAGTGGGTGTTCCCGCAGGTGACACGTTGGCGGAACCGCGACACCAATGAACAGGGGCGTCACCACCTAGATCCGTCGGTGATCCAGCGAGCTGCCATACCTTCCGCCATTGCTTTGCCACGCACCTGCTGGAACGGGGCTCTGACATCCGTACGATCCAGGAGCTGCTCGGCCACAGCGACGTGAAGACCACGATGATCTACACGCATGTGCTCAACCGAGGCCCAGCTGGCGTGACCAGCCCCGCGGATCTCCTCTAAGGCATGTTCTGCGGGTCCGCAGAACATCCGGCCTGCAAGCAAAAGCCCTCCGCTGAAGGAGTGAGCGGAGGGCACAGGAAGGGCTATGGGTACCCAGAAGAGGTTTCAGGTGCCTTGCGAGGACTTTCTAATTGGCGTTAGACAGACTATGCCAGACAAATGAGAGCGCTCAGGTGAGCGCTGGCGTTAGGCAAATGGGCTTCAAATAACGTCCCTTATCCTAGAGGCGAGCCAATAAGCCCATCCTTTTTTGCCTACGTCGCTACTAACAGTGGAAGGGCTCCAGCCCCAAAAAGGCTCTAGTTCACCTAAGACCGAGGTGCATTCAAGGGTGTTCTCGGCCACCTCAGCATCCACAAAAGGACATCCAATCGACAATACACTTCCTGTTAGCTCGTCTAATTCTTCATCAATATCAGCCTCGCAGAGGATTGCATCAATCTGGACTGACTGGCTGGGATCTTCCTTAAGATAAACCCAGGCATCTTTCACGTATATATCACTCAGTTTATCGCCGAGAGAAGGTGTAATGCTTATCTCTCTTGAGAGCTCATCAACAGAGATATCATCTTCGGTTATTCGGCCATCGTCGTCATCTAGCAGCGCAACGCGAAGATCTTCGACGGAAGATCTTTCGAGGGCCTCCAATAGTCGTGATACGCTACGGTTATTGCATTGCTGGAGTTGCTCGGTCTTCTTGTGATCAACCAATAGACTTAGAGAGCCTTTTAGCTGGACGTCAATTCGCACGTCAATCGACTCTTCATTTAGGTGTGGTGGCAGAGATACGGTTTCCCTCTCATAGGTCCAAATTTCTCTTCTGATAATCTCAATTTCACAAGCGATGCTACTCACTGCATCCTTAAGAGCGTCTTTAGCCATCTTTAACTCTGAGTAACTCGAAGCATCGCCTTTAGAAAGGATTTCAGCTGTCTGTACCAGAAGGCTCATTGCATCCATCGTTGGGATAGCGTTATTTTGACATCCCTGCCTAACGACGCAATACACCTGCCCCGTGCCTGAAAGGTATGCATCCAGCGAATAAGCAATGGTTCGGCTCTCGCGGGCAGGTGATCGCTAGCGTTAGGCAGACGAGGCGAGTGGCTTCGGCTGTACGTCCTTTACGGCTTAGAGACGGCCTGCTTTGGCCTCGCGTGAGAGGTGTTTGACCAAGTCCACGAGTTCTCGACCTTTCTTGGCTGTCTCCCACATTTTATCGCTAAAGATCTCTGCTGAGTTATTCGAATACGCGTGGTCGTCCAACTTGCAGAAGGCGTGGACGCACTCGTTTCGATCTTGTCGCCACTGATCGAGTTCGTAGAAGATATCCCCTTCCACTGAAGCTCCACTACCGGTTAAAACCTTCTTAGCTTGAGCAATTAGAGTGCTGAGACTTTGATTAGCGGATGCATTCTCTCCATTAGATTTGACGATTGAAATGAGGCGATCTGTAATAATGCTTTCTTCAAGAGAGATAGCTTCCAAAAGCCAGCCTTCAATCAGGGCTTCATCAAGGCGGTCAAACGCTAGCTTATAGCGCAAGTAGCGTCCAACCTGTTTCTTTTCCATTGTATAGAGTTAAAAACGTGTAAATCAGAAAATAACATGAAACGCCAGGCTAACATTGATTCCTGGAAAACGTGGGAGGTAATCCCAGCGATCAATTCCATTATCCAATAGTGGTGAACAAAAATGGGTTGCCAACTGTTATAGCGCTCAACTCTTCGCTTAATTGGCATTCAAACTCATCTTCTTCAGTGAGTTCTCCCTGTTCCCAACATAGCCTGTGAACAATACTGGCGTCTCCGTGGGCGGGGTGAGCCTTAAAATAAATTTCCAGACCTTCCTCAAACTGCTTAGAAACTGTGGGGAAATTTGAATAGAGTTCCCCATCATTAACAGATTCTTCTTTACTAAAATCTTCAACCTCTACAAATAAATCATTCTCCTCGTAAGAGATCGCGATACAAGACAATACTCTTCCACAATCAGCTAAATATTCTGAACCTAGGGCTTCTTTTATGTTCGTGTAAACTTGAGCCCTACGAGCGCTTCTCTCTACATCCGATACGAGAGACTCACAGCAATCTCCATAGGGGTCTACAACATAAAATAAACCAGAGCATTGACTTGAGCCTTCCCAGATAAACTGAGCTGTTCTACAAGAACCCGATCGGCCCGTGAGTCTAGCTAGCTTAAAGGAGTTGCTCCATAAATCACTCTCAGAATCATCATAAAGGACATTCTCCTCAGTATTCCATACAATTGTGGAACAAGCCACTATGATCCAGCCTTTCTGATCAGAGCCAGAAAAAATCTGATCATTTTCCAAGTCAGATTCATAGTATATTGCATTTCGCTGGTCAACAAGCTCCTTCATCTCTACATCTGAAAAAACATTTGATTCAATGATAGCCTCGCAAGTATCTAAATCAGATGCGCAGAAAAGTTTAGATAATTTTGGCTTAGCCACTAGGCCTTGTGCAACCATGTCATTGATGTCGCTGACGGATGGTTCCTTATCGGCAGGACCAGATATGAGAAGACTTCTTACTAAAAGTGCCTGTTTTACCAAGGGATCATCGATCCAGCATTTCTGAATTTGCTTAATAATGTCTTGAGAGGTGCTCTGATTTTTTACAAGTGCTTCAATGATTCTGGAATCAAAGCACTCCGACAACTCTAGCATTACAGTTTTTGTGAGAAATGGATTTTCAGCTAATGCCAACAAGTTATCTGGTTTTCCTTGATAGGCAAACGAAAGAGCTATCTCTTCTGGTAATAGTGATGAGCGCAATTTCTCTAACAGTTCCTCATTGCTGAGGCCTTGCCACTGCAGGGGAAGCAAGCACAATGAAGCTTCAGATTTAACAAATTTTGACGAATCTTTTGACAAGAGTTTTAGAATTTCTTTGGGTGCTGAGGGATTTTTGGCCAAAGATAATCTGACATTGTCTTCCTCATCGCTGGCTAAAATCTTCAAGCATTCCAATGGAGCTGATTGATTTCCTGCAATTTCTCGCCTAACGAACGAATCACCCTTGCTCACAAGTATTTTAAATATTTGTTCGGGTGTATTTCGGCTTTTCGCAAGGAATCTGCACAAGTTTTGGCTTGGATCATATGAGTCTGAGTCAAGAAAGAATAGAACCAGATTCTCTAGTATTTTTTCATCAGGGAAACCATTGGAAACAGTCTTAACAATAGCTGATTCATCTTCAAGATCATATTCAGGTGGCAGTCTTCGCTTAGCGAGACTTTGGAGCAATCGTATTTCTATCATTTCGGCAAGATCGTTTTCCAGTAGTTTTTCAATGCAAGCCTCTGAGATTTTCTGATTTCTAGTAAGCGAGAACTTTATATCTTCATTATCCAGGAAGAAGAGCTCCATTACTAGCTCGTCTTTTATTTCTAGCGTCTCAAGCTGCTCTAGAAAGTCTTCCTTTTTTACCAGAATTCCCGTTTTCAATCTTGCAATAGATAGCGCTGCTGCTGCTCTTACCCTATAATCTTCATCTTCAGATAGGTGGGTTAATATTTCTTTGGGAGTTTCTAGTAGTTCGGCAATGCATTCACGCAAGTCTGAGTCCTCTGAACGAGCAAATTTTGGAATTAAGTGAATTGGCGGAATAAGTCCATCGCCATTTATAATCATGTTTGCAACATTCCAGTCGCTTTGTTCTTCCCAGAATTTGTTATTTTCTACTTGATCTTCTCCCGATTCAGTTTTATTGTCAAGATCTACTATTGGTTTTATATCTTCTGGCTCTTTAGCTTTTGCCTTGGCGTCAGCTACGGCCTCATAAAAGCCGGCAAAATCAGATTTGATAGATCCATCTTCTGTAATACGTGTATAGCCAGTCTGGTACGCTTTCTCGGAGAGCTTCGCGTCCTGTAGTTCATTTAGCTTGGCAAGAAGAACCTGGCCAGTTAGGCGATCCATTCTAAAGTAAAAGATTTTTTAAGGCTAGGCTTCGAAACATTCGTTTTGGCGATAGCCTTTATAAAATTTAACTTTGTATTTGGGCGCGAAAAGGTATTAAGGCTTCCCTTTTCCACTGCGCCCTTTAGTGCCAGCACTTTCGTGCAAAGTCGCTCATTTCCTAAGATTATCTTGTCCGCACAAAGCATGCTGTTGCCTTATATCTTTGATTCGAATACCCGTTCTTCGCACGAGCTTTCGAGCAATACCCCTCCGATCGCCATAGGTTGAGCTGACTCATCTCGAATCCATTGGATTCCCACTCCCCCGATCAAACAAAGCGCTGGCGCCCACTCCCCAGCCGCCAACAACTCCAGGCTTGGTCGCTTGCCAGCTGGACATTCCTCAAGCGCACCCCTCCGCTGGTGTTCGCGATGGCTGTGCTTGGCCTGGGCCTTACAACAGCCACTGGCGTGCTGGTGAAGGGAGTCCGCAACGCCAACGACACCATCACGGTGACGGGTGCCAGCACCGAGCGGATCACCTCCGACTATGTCGATTGGACGGTGGAGGTGATTCAGAGCGGCCCCAGTCAGCAGGCCTCCTATCAGAGTCTCCAGCCAGCGGTGCGGAAAACGCTGGCGTTCCTGAAGGCAGAGGGGATCGAGCCCGATGAGATGGAGCTTGATGCGGTGAAATCGGAAAAGGAGGAGGTGCGTGATCCCCGCACCGGCGAGCTGCGCTCCACCAACTGGACCACAAGACAGGCAATCTTGATCGGCAGCTGGAACGTGACCAAGATCAACAAGATCTCAGACCAGATCGGACAACTGATCGGCCAAGGCGTGCCGCTCACGATCAATCCGCCTGCTTACACCTTCACCAAGCTGGCCGAGAAGCGGGTGGACATGCTCGCCAAAGCCACCAAAGACGCCCGCGCACGGGCCAAGGCCATTGCCTGGGAAGCGGGGGCTGGTATTGGGGCCATCACGAACGCCGACACGGGCACGTTCCAGATCACGGCCCACAATTCCACCGAGGCCAGCGACACCGGCTCCTATGACACCCGCACCATCGACAAGGACATCACAGCGGTGATGGCTGTGACCTTCCGAGTGGATTGATGGCTTTCCCGTCCTTGTTCGCTTTTGCCCCAGCTCTCGCCTCTGGAATTCTTGTGGCCCATCTGGCTCTGTTCTGTTTCAATGTAAGCGCTATGCAAAGGGTAACTTGGTATCCCGCGCTCAAGTCGGTGACTTCAGGAATACGATGATTGGCAGGGCTGAGAAGGGCATCATTATCACTACATCAGGTTTTAGCAATGCAGCTATTCAGGAAGCGAATCGCGAAGGTGCTCCTCAAGTCGAGCTTGTTGATGGTGTCAAGTTGGTCGAGATGTTCCAGCGCGTTGAGCTTGGGGTGACCAAGCGAACTGTCTACGACGTAGACCCCGCTTATTTTGAGAAGTTCATGGACTGATTGCTAACACGGCCATGCACCTGACCCGCCCCCTGCCGATTTCTGAACCGAAAGAGATCCCGAACCTCCAGCTTCCTGCGGGCAGGTGATTGCTGGCGTTAGATGGAGTGGGTGAATGACAGCGCGAGAAGTACTTCTTTGCGTGCTGGTGGCGGCTTCCTAGTCTGGGAGCAATGTTGTATGTGTGACAAACACACACTTGCAAGCGATGCTAGGCAGCATCGATGCAAGTAGCAATGTCTCTTATCTTAAGCAAAATCTTGGCTAGGCCTTCGAATCCAATGTGTGTATTTGCCTTGAAGTCAGTAGGCAAGTATTTCTTGGAAGAGATATTGAAGCCAACTTCCCGGAATAATGGAGCAGTGAAGTTCTTTGTCTCAAGGATTTCATGGAGGTCGAGGTAGAGTCCGCCATTACTAGTATTCTGGCATTCATATTCGATGGATGACGCAGCAAGATGAATCTGCTTGATAACACCTGGGTCGGCATCTGAGCCAAGATGATCGCTATAGTAACTTTTCATCTGGGTGGTCAATACGTTCGCGACTAGAGGAAGCCATTTGGGCCAAAAACACCTTCCGGCAAATTCTGATGATTCATCGACGGGTACATGTATGCTGGACTCTATAAGCTCACCTACGGAGTATTGCAAGTCCGCAACAGGTATATTTGGCAAATGTATCATCTCTAAAGTGTCATCACCTATCCGCAGGACTATACTTTCCAGATAAATTCCAACATAGCCATCTAAGTTGTCAATGCCTGGATCGAGCGATGTGCAGGCTTTGGCTTTGGCGGATAGAAGCCTCTCAATGATCTTGTTTTCTTTGCCATATTCGTTGATTTCATCTTTTAAAAGAGAAAGGTCCTTGGGGCTCATTGATACCCTGCTTTTTGTTGCAGTAAAGCCATCCATTGAGCCGCCATACATTTCACATCCGAATTGAAACTCCACTTTTACACTCCTCTGCATTACAGGCTCTGTAAAGCAGTTTAATTCGTATGATCCTCTGCGCATTCTAACTACCTTGTAGTAAGTCAGATCCCAGTCGTCACTGTTCTCTTCTGTGCACATTTCATGAATACCGCTAAGAGTTATGGTCTTGGTGGCTTCCCGAAGTAGTTGCTGGGTAATGCTTGAGGCACGCCCTCGCTCTGAAAGGGCGATGACTCTCGCCAATGGATGCAACTGTGAAAGTGAGTTGTCCTCCAGCTCTAATATGTCAAGGTGATTATTCAGAAATGCTCTTGATGGATCACAAAGGATCTCAAGACTTACCTGCAGAGAGATAGATGAATTACTCATGCTGCTTAGGAGCTCGATTAGCGATTAGCAATTAAGACTGAGGCTAACTCAGACATCAGTCGTTTGCGCTAAAGGAAAAAATGAGATAATTCCCTTGCTCCTGCCCTTCTAACGACGCAATGTACCTGCCCCGCCCCTTCAGATCTATTCACCTATTAAATAGATGCAATTCGGAGCTCCTGCGGGCAGGTGATCGCTGGCGTTAGCA
>Ga0214921_10004600_pt1 | contig 20181 bp, 18 predicted proteins | sample LL1505_MetaG_FD_177992 | JGI IMG/M metagenome (GOLD analysis project Ga0214921, IMG submission 177992) | Freshwater microbial communities from Lake Lanier, Atlanta, Georgia, United States - LL-1505 | ecosystem: Environmental > Aquatic > Freshwater > Lake | place: USA: Georgia | collected...
CACGAGTAGAAGAAATTCACGACACCGAGAATCAGGAAGGCGACAGTGACGAGTATCGAGAGTCCAAAACCCAGATCACCGGCGACGGTTCGGCGCGCGGGCTCGAACTTGCCGAAAAGCGGAATCCGGTATCCCCGGTTGCCCGTCATGGTTGCGCCTCATCAGTGACGGGCTGGTCGCCGATCTCTGCCAGATTCCCGATCTGGCCATTGACCTGGTCCCAAGTCCCTGAAGTTTTTATCCTGCCCTGATCGAGTACGATGATCCAGTCGCAGGCCCGAAGCACCGAGGGGCGATGGCTGGCGACAATGATCGCGCAACCGCGACGCACGAGGTTCTCGACGAGGCGCACTTCCGTGATCTGGTCCACGGCCGAGAGGACATCGTCCAGCAACAGGACTTCATACTTGCGCAAAAAGAGGCGGGCCAGGGCGAGGCGTTGTTTCTGCCCGCCCGAGAGTCGGATGCCTTTCTCGCCGATCTCCGTCTGGAAACCATTTTGCAGTCCGTGGATCTCTTCGAGCAGCATGGCCTCCGCGGTGGCCCGTTCGATCTCCGCTTGCGATGGTTCATGGTCGAGGCCGAACCGGAGGTTCTGTTCGACCGTGTCGGAGAACAGATGGACCGTTTGGGCTGCCATTCCGCATTGGCGCCGGATGTCGAAGGGGTCCATGGACAGGACGTCCTTGCCGTTGAGAAAAACAGTTCCTGCCGGAGGGTCATAAAGACGGACGAGGAGTTGCAGCAACGTCGTCTTGCCACTGCCGACGGGGCCAGCGATCCCGATGCGTTGCCCCGGCCGCAGGTCAAAAGAGATTCCATCGAGGCCGAACCTGGCCGCGTCATCTGTGTAGCGAAAAGCAAGATTCCGGACTGAGATCACCGGGATTGGCAATGATCCGGGAGAGGCGTACGCAGTTTCCGCGGATTCTTGCTGCGTCGAAAACAACTCGCGAATCGCGGGAGCCTCCGAGGCAACGTCCTCGATCTCGTTCAGGCGGATGACGGCAGTGCGCGCGCGCTCGTACATCGCGATGATCATGCCCACCGCCGTCAGCGGAAAACTGAGAAATCCGATGTAAACATTGAACGCGAGGATATCGCCAACCGAGAGGCGACCGGCAATCGCCTCGTATCCACCGTAGAAAATGACAGTCATTTGTCCGACGGACGCCAGGCAACTCATCAACGGAAAGACCGCGTTGCGGATGAAGACCAGTTTCATGTTGGTCTGGTATACGGCCTCGTTCTCTGGCCGCGTGCGTTCGAGGAAAGACTCCGCGGCCCCGCTTTGCTGGACGACGTGGACGTTGACGAAGGCTTCCGTCACCTTGTTGGTGAGCCGCCCGGTGGCCTCCTGGTTCTGGCGTGAGTAATCCTGGAGTTTCGGCATGGCAAACCGTGTGATCACCAGCATCAGGGTGAGGGGGGCGAGGCATGCCAGGGTCAGGCCGACATGGATCAGTGCCATGCGGCTGATGATGAACGCGCTCAGGAAGCCAAGGTTGAGCACTTGCAGCAGGCCAAAAGCGAAGAAAACTCGCAGTTGCCCGATGTCGTTGGCGAGGCGCGAAATGAGATCGCCCATGCCAAAGTGGTAGAGAGCCCTTTGCGGCAGGGTCAGCAAGTGATTGAAGGCATCCGTGCGACAGCGCGCCTCGATGGTCCTGCCGGGCCAGAAGACGAGGATGCGCGACAGGGATCGAATCAGGACCTGAAGGACGCCGAGGGCGATGATCAGCATGGCAATCATGGGAAGGCGGTCCCATTGCGCCGCGGCGCCGGGACCCGGATTCCGGAAACCTTGATCGCCAATGACGTTGACAACCTCTTTCGCCAGTTGCGGGATTTCCAGGGTGATGATGTTGGTCGCGGCGAGCGCGAAAAAACCGAGGATATACCAGGGCCATAGCAGGGGGATGGCGTACCGGCGCGCGAAGCCGGCGAGCGCGTTGCTCATGGGACACCCGCCGGATGCAGGAATGAGCGGGGTGGCGGCGCCACTTGCGCGAACCGGGATTCAAGGATTTCCTCGCGCTCGCGCCGGGTGGCTGGCCAGTTCATCATGTGGCCCGAGCCGTTGTGCAGGAAAAATGCCGCCGTCGCCAGGTCTGCAGCGTAACCCGCGATGTGAGTCGCGAAAATGGTGATGCGTCCCGATTCTGTCCGGCGTTGGATCTCCTGCCTCAGGGCAGCGATGTGACCCAGGTCCAGCGCCTCGAAGGGTTCGTCCATGACGAGGACGCGGGGATCATGCAAGGTCGCCACGGCAAGGCCGACGCGTTTACGCATGCCGGCGGACAGCATGCCGACAGGGCGCCTCGCGAAATCGAGGCAATCCCAGTAGGTGAGTGCATTTTCCGCGTGGCGCGTATCGCCCGTCAACATCCCGGCGGCATAGAGGCAGAGCTCTCGAGGGGTTGCCCAGGGAGGTAATAGATTGTGCTGGGGAAGGTAGCCGAAATCCTTGCGGATGGCGGCCACCGGATGGCCTGCCAGCGTCACGGAACCTGATGACGCGCGGACGTTGCCGGTCAGGATCTGGAAAAGTGTGCTCTTGCCGCTGCCGTTGGGTCCGATGACCGCGAGGCACGTGCCCGCGGCAAGGTCGAGATCAACCGGGCCCAGTTTGAACGCGGTGTCGCCCGCGGGCGCCGCCGGAAATGTCTTTACGACGGCAGTGGCGCGCAATTCCGGATTGGTTTCTTTAGGATCGTTCTGGTTCAACCCGTTCACCTGACCTCAAATGGAATCCCGGCCTCAAGGCGCTTGTTTTGTTGCTGGACAAGAAAGACTAGCACCACAGGCCAGAGCAAAAAAGCGGCCTTTGTCGCGATGATTGCCGTGGCGAGGAAGAGGCTCGCCATCAGTGAAGTCATCCACTGCACCAGCGGGCGCCGGACGTCGATCTGCCAGAGCAGGGCCGGCATCAGCGACGGAGCCATCGCCGCCGCGGCGGTCGCCACGAGCGTGGAATCTCCACGTCCGCAAATGGTGGTGGTCAGCGCGGCGATGGTCGCGGTCATGAGGCTGACCATCACGCCACTGCCGGCATGGCTGCGCGCCACCTGGGCGCGAGTGATGCCGAGGGAAAATTCAAAGTGGGACGACGCGTTTCCGGAAGCGGCCTCGATCGCAAGAGGCAACGCCGCGAGCCAGCCGGCGAGCCATGCGAAAACCGCGACGAAAGGCGTGGCGACAGAGCCGGATGCGGCGACTGCCATCCCAGCGAAGGCCATACCAGAGGCCCCCCAGAACCACCATGTCAGGGGCGCCCGCAGAAGCAGTCCGGTGCGCCAGCGGACCATGGTGGCAAGGCGCGATTTTGTGCCGCGCGGCGCTACAAGGGAGAATGAGAGGCGTCGAGTGGACGGGGTGAAGTCACTGTCGCGGGAAGCGCGGCCAGTTCCAGTGCCGGATTTCTTCCTGGTCCGGGTCGCGGTGGCGACGCACGCGGCGATGATGGCCAAAGTTGCCAGGGCCTCAAATCCGGGGAGCTGATCCGCGATGATGTTGCGCGCCGCGACCCGGGCAATCGCGGCGGTGGCAACACCGGTCGCGATGGCGATCAGTTGATCAATAATTTCCCCTGTTATATCAGCATGTTCCGGATTCGATCCCAGCATCCCGCAAAACGCGACCCAGCCCAGGGTGGAATCTTCGCGGACCATTTTGCGGACCAGCAGTATTCCGGCGGCGACAATGACAGCGCAGGCGACCGCGGTCGCGCCCGCGGTGACTCCGGGTGCCAGAGCGGCGATCTCAGGCGAAAAAATATCGCGGAATACATGGATGAATAGCGAACCAAAGACGGCGAGCGCGACCAGGCTGGTCGCCGCCTCGGGCAGGCCGTGCCGCGAACGCCGTAACCACGAAATGGCGATCCCGCGCCAGGGCAAGGATTCACGCGCGCGCCGGACAGGTAGCCCGAACGGCCCGTCCTGATTGCTTTTTGAGGGAAGTCGTGACATGACAGGGGGCGTTGGACATCTCGTTGAATGGTTTCGTAAAACGGACCGGTTTTCGCGCATGCTCGATATACAAGGATCAACGATAACGCGTTCCCACGCCATCCAAAATGTTGGTGTGTCGGGACTGGATTATCCACTGACCGTTGATCTTGGTGATGACGTATTCCGTACGGCCGCCAAGTGGACGTTGGGAGTCAGCCTGCCAGCGGATCAGCGTGGCGCGCACATGTCCCGGTTTGTTGAGACCGTCGATTCCCTTGGCGACAGTCCTTTGTCGTTGGCCGGCATGGTCGCTTTTGCTGGTCGGGTACGGGAGACGCTTGAAGCCAAACGTGCGTCCTGCGAAACGAGGTTTACCTGGTTCCGGCGCGTGTATGCCCCCGTTTCGCGCAAGTCAGCCCTGAATCCGTACACGGTCACATGGCATGTCGAGAGTTTCGAGGACGGAAATTCGCTTGTCGTTGTCACCGTTGAGGTTTTGGTCAAATCACTTTGCCCTTGCTCCAAGGCGATTTCAGACCGGGGAGCCCACAACCAGCGCTCGCGAATTACGATTTCTCTTCGTGGTTCGGGCCAGTCGGTGGCGACGATGCCATCGCTCGACCGGACGATCGCCATGGTTGAATCCCACGCGAGCTCTCCGGTGTATCCGGTCCTCAAACGCGCCGATGAGAAGTTTGTGACTGAGCATGCTTACGACAACCCCGGGTTTGTCGAGGATCTTGTTCGGGCCGTTGCCGGTTCCCTGGGTGATTTTCCCGGAGTGGAGGCTTTCAGGGTCCATGTCCGCAATGAAGAGTCGATCCACGCGCACGACTGCTTTGCCGAGATCCGTTCAGAAAAATGGCAATAAAAAAGCCCCACCCGCTCTCACGGACAGGGCAGTAACCGGGACCGGAGTCCTGATTACTTCTTGGCCTTCTTGGCAGCCTTCTTCTTGGTTGCCTTCTTCTTGGTTGCCTTCTTCTTCGTAGCCTTCTTTGCGGTCTTCTTCTTAGCAGCCATCGTTCTCTCCTTCGTTTAAATGCGGTTGTTACTTAATGAAATGCGCGGGCATTCCCATCTCGCTCAACCAATCTAAAGGTGACTCTAGAAATATTATTACAGAATTTTTTAGCGATGATCAATTATTTGAGAGCTCGTTTAGATTTTTTTATTTCATTGTGAAGTTATTTGAGACATCCGGTAACGAGAAAAACTTCTTCGAGATTAATTTTCGGATCGAGACATTCCAAACCATAACGATACAAATCGCGCTTCCCGAAATCCTCCTTGCTCCACACGATTCGCATTTTAATGACCTGACGTTTCTCGACGGAGAGCGCCACTTCAGCGCCTTCTTCCACTTTCTCGCCCATGATGATGCCGAGTCCGTGTTGGCTGACGTCAATCGGTCGCGCGGAAAGCGTGCGGTCTGTCTGGACAAGGAAAAAGCGGCCCGGCATCAAACCCGTCAGGGTTTTACGCTCTTTGTTTCTCCGCTCTTTGAATGCCAGTTGCAGCCTGGTCATTTTTCCGTTCCTCTCCCACGCGCACGACATCACCCGGTAAGGGACAAGTTTCCTCAACTTGTTTTTCAGGATTCGGACGTATCCCGGAAAACCATGAGTCGATGTCGGCAAGGGTTCGTAACAATTGAAGAATTTGACTTGTTTTTGCGTTGTTGAAAGCGTCCCGCATTCTGGACACGGCCTTCTGGAATGCCGGCGCGAAATCGAACCGCATGGAATCGGTTACAATATGGAGGAAGCATCCGTATTTTGCGAACCCCAGGAGGAAACCCATGATCGCGATATTTCCACGCCTTGCAGCGTGCGCTGCCGCCAAAGATATCGAGAAACTCGCGGTCATGGTCCGCACTCAATACGGATTCACGAGTCCTGCGCTGGACGCAGCCGCGTTGTTGAGCGCGATCGGGGTTGAAAATGAATCGTTGCAACTGGATTGCGCTGGGAACTTGCTGGTGCGGGATGAAAAAGGGCAGTTCTCGGTGATCGCGCTGGTTCCCGCCGGGATCCCGAACGCGGTAAGGCAATTCCGTCTCGCACATTTGTTGGGTCATTTCCTTCTCGACGTTCAGGGCGGTATCGCTTCCGGAACTTACAAGGGTCACGGGTTCCGCGAGGTGACGTGCCCGTACGCCCGTTATGTCTCGGGAGCGTCCGCGACCGCGGTGGGCGGAGCATCGGTGGACGAGGCGACTGCTGAGGATCTCGCCGATGAGTTCGCGGCCGCGGTTCTTTTGCCCGGGAGCCTGGTCGAGGCAGCGTTCGCGAAAGGGGCCAAGGCCCAGGAATTAGCACGGTTTTTCAATTGCGCCCCGGAATTGGTCGCGCGACGTCTTGCCCGTCTCGGGCTTGTGAAGCAGGATGGGGAATCCAGCGTGAATCATGCCGGCAATGGCAAGGCGAAATCCGCCGGCGGCATGGCACGCATCCGCGAAATCGCGTCCCGCCTGGAACGTTCCACCGGAAGCGCGACGCGCAAATAAGAAAGAGTCTGCCCATCGTGCTGCCTTCAAAAGGATCTTCATGGCCGGCAATGCGGGAATTCGCGAAGTTTGCCGGCGAACGTCACAATCTTGATTTGTCGGACTGGGAAACGCTCTACCGCTGGTCGATCGGGGATACCGGCGCGTTTTGGGCTGATTTGGCCGCGTTCGCGGAAATATCATGGCAGGACGCGCCGAAAGGTGTGTCGTACGTGGCGCCTCCAGCAGGGAAGATGCGCGGCGTGCGGTGGTTTCCCGGGGCTACGTTGAACTTCGCGCAGAACATGATTCCCCGCGCCGGGCTGCAGGAGGTCATCGTCAGCCATGCTGAGGGGGGGCGTCGGCGCTTTCTTTACGCGTCCGAACTTCGCGAGCAGGTCGCGGCGTGTCAGGCGTCATTGCTGGCCGCCGGCGTGGGCAAAGGAGACCGTGTTTGCGGCATCCTGGCAAACACGCAGGAAGCCATCGTGGCCATGCTGGCGACCGCGTCGCTGGGCGCGGTCTGGGCCTCTTGCTCGCCGGATTTCGGCGAACAGGCGGTGATTGACCGGTTCGGCCAGATCTCGCCCAAGGTGCTGTTCGCGACCACGCGTTATTTCTATGGCGGCAAGTCATTCGACTGCCGCGCGAAAGTCCGCGCGGTCGCCCGCCGCCTCGAGGGTTGCGGTCACGTTGTGTGGGTGGATCATCTGGGTTCCGCCTCCCGTGACGTGGTTGATGCCTGCATGGCGGAATCCCTGCCCGTTGTGAGGGAAGTTTCGTGGCCAGACTGGGTCAACCCGGGCAGCGATGCCCATCAGCCCGAGGCACTGCGTTTTGAGCCCTGCGCGTTTGACGATCCCCTCTATATTCTTTTCTCGTCAGGCACCACGGGAGTCCCGAAGTGTATCGTACACAGCGTTGGCGGGACGCTGCTGCAGCACAAGAAGGAAATCCTGCTTCACTGTGACCTGGGGCAGCGTGGAGTCGCGCGGTTTGAGGCGCATCATGAACCATCGTCAAGGTTGCTGTTCTTCACGACCTGCGGATGGATGATGTGGAACTGGATGGCATCGGCCCTGGCATGCGGCGCCGGTATTGTCCTTTACGATGGTTCTCCCGTCGCGCCAGACGCGTCTGTTTTGTGGGGCATTGTCGAGCGCGAGCGGGTCACGGCCTTTGGGCTCAGTCCGAAATTTGTCGCGTCTTGCAAGGTGGCCGGAATTCATCCCCGGCAACAATTCCACCTCAAGGGCTTGAAGTGGGTTCTGTCCACGGGGGCTCCCCTGCTGGCCGATCATTACGAGTGGCTTTACAGCGAGGCCGGCAAAGACCTGCATGTCGCGTCGATATCGGGCGGCACGGACATCGTTTCTTGCTTCATGCTGGGCAATCCGATGCGGGACGTGCGTGTTGGCGAGATTCAGGGGCCAGGCCTCGGCATGGCGATCGATTGCTGGGATGAGGCTGGTAATTCTGTCCGCGGCCAGCGCGGCGAACTCGTTTGCACGAAGCCTTTTGTCTCGATGCCGGTCGGTTTCTGGAACGATCCATCCGGCGAGAAATACGGCAAGGCCTATTTCACTCATTTCGGCAAGGGCAGCGAGGTCTGGCGCCACGGTGATTTCGTTGAATTCACGAAACTTGGAGGCATCATTGTCCACGGCCGGTCTGACGCCACGCTCAACCCTGGCGGTGTGCGCATCGGGACGGCGGAGATCTACCGGGTGGTGGAGCGGATCGAGGGAGTCGCTGATTCCGTCGCGGTCGCCGTCGATCGTGGTGACGGCGAGGAAATCGCGCTGCTGGTCAAGGTCGCGCCTGGCAAGGAGTGGGACAAGGCCTTTGAAGACACCATCCGGCAAATGATACGCAAGGAGTTGAGTCCACGACACGTGCCGTCGGTGATCGCGCGGACCGGGGACATTCCTTATACGAGAAGTGGCAAGAAGATGGAGATCGCCGTGGCGCAGATGTTGCGCGGAGAGCCGGTCGCGAATTTGTCTTCGGTCGCCAATCCGGAATCGGTTGACGCGGTGGCCGCGACGCGCGACGTGATTTTCAAGAAGCGGATGGAGGCCAGATGAACCGAAGCAAGGATCCAACAAACCAGACCAGATACCAGACCAGCGCGGACAGCATTCCGACCAAGGAACTCCTGAAGGCCGCGCGCAAACGCGAGTATGAAAAGGCCAAGGCCGCGCGCAAGGAGGAAAAAGCGGCGGACAAGGCCCGCAAGACTGAGGTCCGTGAGGAAGCACGCTTGGAACGGGACAAGGCCCTGTGGGCTTCGATGAAACGCGCGACGGACCTTGACGGGGACGAATGACCATGTCGATTGGCGTGGCGGACAAATTTTTGCGGCGGCACGTGCTCATGCGCAAGTGGCTGTACGTCGCCGGCCTGTGTAGTTTGCTGCTTACCAGTGTCACGGAAGTCCTCGCCCCGAAGTTCGCCCAGTGGGCGATCGATGCTCTGGCCAACGGCGCGGGCGGCAGCGGCACGCCAGTCAACGAGGCGTTGCGGGCGGAGCTCTGGCGCCTCGCCTGGTTGTTCAGCGCGACGGGGCTGGTCGGTTTTGCCGGGCGATTCGGCTGGCGGCAGACCCTCGCCAGGGCCACTCATGAATCCGGGCGAATGCTGCGAATGCGCATCTGGGATGAAATTTCTGTTTTACCGTTGCGATTCTTCCGCGAGGGCAGCCTGGGTGAGTTGATGAGCCGGTTCAGCGCAGACGTGAATCAGGCACGGTTGCTGTTCGGTTTTACCCTGGTACTCTGGCTGGATTGCATCTTTTTCACGGTGTTCGCGTTCGCGGCCATGTTCTGGATCAGTTGGCGCGCGGGACTTTCCTGCCTTGTTGTGTTGGTGGCAGTGCCCGCGCTGGTGCGCAATCTTGCGCGCCTTGAATACATCCAGCACGAGAAATCCCAGGAGACACTGGCGGCATTCTCGGACCGGATGGCGCAAAACTTGTCGGCCATCCGGATCCAGCGTGCCAGCGGGACGGAGCGATTCTGGAGCGAAGTTCTGGAAAACGGTGCGAGGTTATACGCACGCGACCGGCTCCGCGTTCTAAAGACGGGGTTGCGGATATTCCCGGTGACCTCTGGAGCAAGCCTATTCTGTGTCGCTGCCGTCATGTTCGCGGGCTGGTTTGATTTGCATGCGGGCAGGATGGGCGCCGGTGGCATGTTCGCGTTGTTTGCTTACGCGACCTTGTTGCAGACGCCTCTTTTCGAGCTGGCCGATCTGGTGTCGGAACTCCAGCGTGGCAGGGCGAGCCTTGACCGGGTTTTGCAGATCGCGACGGCGCGCATGGCGCCCGGCCGCCGTTCCGCGGATGGCGATTTCACGCGGAAAGAAAGTGGTGGTCTGTTGCGGCGGAAGGCGCTGGAACCATTCGCGGATGTGGCCTTGCGCGTGACGCGCCTGGTCATCGGCGGCGGCAGGGAATTCCTGGTCGGTCCGGTGGACATGGAACTGGCGCCGGGTGAATGGCTCGGGATATCGGGACGGATTGGTTGTGGCAAGTCGTTGTTGCTTTCGACCATTGCCGGACTTCATCATGACGCCAGCGGAATGATCGAGGCGCGAGAGGTCACGCTGCAGCCTCAGCGTCCGTTTGTGTTTTCCGGGACGGTTCGTGAGAATCTTGAACTTGGGACCCGGGCACCGGACGAACTTCTCTGGGCAGCCTTGGGCACGGTTGAGATGGCGGATGAGATCCGTGCCATGGATGGCGGGCTGGACGCGTGGTTGCAGGAAGGCGGCATCAACCTGTCCGGTGGGCAACGCCAGCGTTTGACCCTGGCGCGGGCACTGCTGCGGGAATCCCCCGTGATGTTGATGGACGCGCCCTTGTCGGCGCTCGACGAACAGACGGAACAAAAGATCCTGGGCAACCTGCGGAGACGCCTCGTCCACTGTGCAGTGATTCTGGTCTCACATCGCAGCAGCGTCCTTGAAGCCTGTGACCGCGTCCTTGATATGGGAGCTCCCGATGAGCCGCAACGCCAGTTCCTACACTCCTGACGCTGGCCCCCAAGGGGAAAGTCCCGGAAGTTCGGGGCTCATCGCCCTGTGGCATCTTGCCGGCAAATCCAAGCCCGGAATGATCCAGGCCGCGCTGATCCTGATGATCGCGGCCGCGTTCGCGACTGGCGCGTCCTGGGTGATGGGGACGGGAATCGACGCCATGATAGCGCGAAACCTGGAGGAGTCGTTGCTGTATGGTTTCGCGTTTCTTGCTTTTGAGGCCCTGGCTGTCGCGTTGCAATACCTTGGTCGTCGTCGCCTGGCCGTCGTCACGACCGAAGTCGCGTTGGACGCAAGGCTCGCACTGATCCGCAAACAAGCGGCACTACCCATGTCCTGGTTTGACCAACAGCCAGTTGGTCGCATCCTCACGCGACTCACCAATGACGTCGAGGGCATCGAGGGATTTTTCGGAGGAACCTTGGCGCGGATGTTGATCGCCGTCATCCAGATGATGACGGTGTTCGCGGGTCTGCTGCTTCTCGATCCCGCTTTCGGCACGATGACAATCCTGGCATCCCTGCCAGCCCTGGTCTTTGTTTTTGCTTTGAATGCTCCGGTGCGGAATTGGCTGAGGATCTTCAAACGGCGGTCAGCACATGTCAACAGCCTGTTTGCTGAATTTGTCAGCGGGATCAGCGTATTGCGGACTTACGCCCTGGGCCCCTGGGCGCGCGGCAGACTTGCGGGCGCGGTCAGCGAGCAGTTCGATGCCGGGATGAAAGTCCTTCATTGGAACAGCCTCGTGCGTCCAGCGGCAGTATTCTTGAGCGCCCTGCCGATGGCCCTGGTTATTTTTTATGGGGGCAGCGAAGTTGCCGCCGGCACGATGACGATCGGGACGCTGGCGGTTTTCTTGCGACTTGCGGAGCGCTACGGAACGCCGGTACGCGTGATCACGCAAGAGATCCAGGTGATCCAGGAGGCATTGTCATCGGGCGAGCGGGTCCATGAGATGCTGGCCGCAGGCGAAACCACGACGACGTTTGACAGGGATTGCGATGAATATCCGGTGGGGGACTCGTCTGGCCTGTTGCGGGCCGGCGTCATCGGGGCTGTTTCGTTCAAGAATGTCAGTCTGAGGTACCGGACGCGGCCGGCGCTCCACGATGTGACGTTCGACGTGAGACCCGGGGAGCGTATCGGAATTGTCGGACGTACCGGCAGTGGAAAGACTTCGCTGGTCAGTCTCATCACCGGACTTTACGAGCCCCACGGTGGGGAAATTACCATTGATGGAGTCCCGCTGTCGCAGTGGGACAAGGAATACCTTCGCCGGCAGCTCAGTTTCTCGACGCAAGAGACAATCTTGTTCCGGGGGACATTGCGGGAGAACTTGCTGGGATTTCCCGGCAGTGAATTTGAGGACTGGAAAAGTGTGGAATCGGCCTGCCGGGAAAGTGGACTTCTCTATATCATGGCTTCGGACAAGTCCGGGCGTTTTGATCTTGGGCTTGACTCCACGGTTCTCGCCGGCGGTGAGAATTTCAGTGCCGGGGAAAAGCAAATCATCGCCCTGACGCGGGCCCTGGTGACGAGACCTCGAATCTTGATCCTTGACGAAGCCACCGCGAGCGTCGACCGCCAGATCGAGGACAAGTCGATGAAATCGATCACACGACTCCTGCCGGATTGCACTTGCTTTATCATTGCCCACAAGTACCGGACGTTGGCGACCTGTGACCGTATTTTCGTCATGGAAAACGGGCGGCTGGTGGCGGACTTGCCCCCCGGGTCAGAACTTGAAATCCGCGAACGCCTGCGGGCGATGAACACGGCTACGCCCGAGCTTCTCTGGTGACCGGAGTGCTTCGAAGTCCTTGGGGGAAACGGGCAGCCGATTCCGCCGCCAGGGTTTTTCCCGTCGCTGGATGAATCCACGAACCGCCGATCTCGGCCGCGGGCACCAGGACAAAGTCGCGTTCAAGCATCCGGGGATGTGGAATTTGCAGGCCAGGTTGCATGATGTTCACGGCGTTTCCGGACTCGTCAATGGCCATGGCGATATCCAGGTCGATGGTGCGGTTGCCCCAGTGAACCTCGCGGGTGCGACCCAATCCCTTTTCAATGGCAAGCAACGAACGCAGCAAGTCTTCCGGCCTCAGCCCGGAACGCACCATGAATGCGCCGTTCAAGAATGACTGGTCGGCAGCCCCGACCGGCGCGGTCTCGTACAAAGACGAACACGCCGTGATCAAACCACAGCGCGCCTCGACCTGGTCCATGGCTTCGCGGATCAGTGCCATCCGGTCACCGAGGTTGGATCCAATTGCGACAAGAAATTCCGTCACGATCCCGGTTCAATTCTGCGCGTAGGTCTTCAGGGTCAGTTCAAGTTCTTTGAGGACTCCGTCGTCGGTAGCGACAGGATCCTTGACGACAACGGTCCAGGCGCCAAGTCCTGGACGATTGCGCAGTGAGCGCAGCGCTTTGACGGCCACGCCATCCAGGCCAAAAGTGCGTTCAGCCATCACCGGAGGACGGACAGTGGTATTGCCAGCCGGTTTCGTTGTGTCCATGCCGCCCATGGATCCGAGGTCGACCAGGGTCCCGTCTGGGTGACGCAGTGAGACGCGCGCGTCATTTGGAAAACCATGCTCAATTTTGACACGCAGGCCGATGCTGGCAATTTCTCCGGACTTGTCCACGTTGATGACTTGAGAAATCCCTGCCGGATCGTTGTCGGGGATTGCGACGTTCAGGTTATCGAGCTTGAAAGACCGGGTTTCGGTCGCGCGCGAATCGTCTTCCATGTACTCGGCGAACACCGTGGCGCGGGTGACGTCCTCGCCGCGGCATCCGTCCTTCTCGCAGTGGTTGCTCTTGTTGCAACCGTCAACAAAGCGGAAATCCATCTCGCCGCGGACGAGAATCCCCTCGACCTCGCCACTGTCCGCGTTGAAGACGGCGGAGCCCGAGTTACCGCCGAAGGTGTCCAGATTCGCGACAAAGAAGGGATCCGATGTATCGGAACTGCGGACTTGCGCGTCAGCGGCGACCTTGGTCGGCAGTCCACTTGGATGGCCGATGACCAGCAGGTTTGTTCCGCGCTTCGTATCGCCGGAAGCTCTGTACTTCAATGGTTCGCGGCCTTGAACGGGACGATCGAGTTTGACGATCGCGAAATCCGATTTGGTCTCGCGGTCCAGTTCCTGGGCGATGATCGCCTTGCAGCGGAATACGTTGGACTCCGGCACCGAGGACAGGTCGTCATTGGCGGACAGGTAACCGAAGTCGAAAACAAATGAAGTCGTCTCGCAGCGAGTTTGGCTGTCCATGCAGTGACCTGCGGTCACAAGGATATCCGGGCCGACGAGGAATCCAGAACAAAATCCGGCGGACGGCTGCTCGCGGAAACGTTCGTCCGGGCAGAGGGCCATGGCTTCCCCGTAGTTTTCCGAGTGGACGTTCATCTGGCCGGAAATCGTTGATTCTGGGGTCGAATCGGGGGTCAGGTCGCTTGAACGCATGAGGACTGCCGTCGAGCGGGCCAGTTTGCGCCAGCTATCCGGGACGTGGGAGTCAAAGAGGTCCATGCGGTTGTCTTCACCATACACGACTTCGGGTCGTGGACCGGTGGCTTGCGCCTGCGGCGCGAAGGCGGTCAAAGAGGCCAAAATGGCTACACTACCTGTGCACTCCGCAAACAGCATCCTTGCTGGCATCGGAAACCTCTGATCACAAAAGTGAATATGCAGTTTTTTCGAACTTTATATAAAGCCTAGCCAACGTTGGCCAGCGAGTCAAATTTCACGTGACAGAAATTTCGCCATCACAAGTCGCAGTCTGACCTGGTGGTCAATATCCGGCAAATTCCGCAAAATCTGGAATGCCTTGGCGGCTCCGCGCCGGTGCTCGTCGTGCCATCCGGTATTTGATGTTGTCCCTGATATCTTCACTGAAGTTTTCGGCGTCCCATCGGCAAACGAGGGAATCGTCGGGTCCCGGTCCATTCCAAATCCAGGCAGATCATGGATCAACGCGGGATTCGCGCCGGTGGCAAGAAACGCGATGACGTCCGCCAATGCCTCTTCTGTGGCCAGGTCGCCATCCCGATCCGTCAGGAACTTGATCGCGTGGTGCGCGATTTCGTGGGCATGGATGAACGGGGAACTCCAGATTTTCGCGTATGGACCCACCGGGGAACGCGTGGGAAACAACGTGATGGTCCCCGTCTGGCGGTCGTAAGTCGCGTTGTCCGTGACAAATCTGACCGGCGCATGGCGAGCGTCCTCATAGACAGGGAATAAATCAACGTTGACCGGCGGCATCGCCCTGCCAGTCACTTCCACAACGGCGGCGTTGATGTTGTGATGAACACGAGCGATGCTCGCGAGGATCGACTCCACGATTTCTCGTGGGGACTTCGAGGTGACGCCGGCGTCACAGCGCGGCACAGGCAAGGCGGGCCTGAGGTCATGCCAACGGGGCGCGTCAGGTTCGAGGACAACGTGATGACGCCAGGAGAGTCGTCCCAGTGATGGTGGAAAGTCAGAAACGCACAGGTTCTGCGTGTGTTGGACAGGCGATTCCAAGGATTCGCTGGCGGCGGTCGGAGGCGCGTCCATCGACGATGACAGGCCCGGACCCGTTCCATCGTTCAGCGCGCCACAGGAAGCAACCAGCAGGGCGACCGGGATCGCGACAAACACCCGGGACGCCGGCTGCCATGTTGACCGGACCCGCAAAGCTCAGATACCCCTGATCGCCCGGGCGGATGATCGCGCGCCTGTTGTCGATCCGAATGGTTTCGCTCGACGAAACAATCCCAGATTTTCGCGGTCGATTCCGACGAGCGCGCCAATGGCGATGCAAACACTGAGATACGCGGAACCGCCGTAGCTGAACAGGGGTAGCGGGATTCCAACGACGGGGAACATGCCGAGTACCATGGACGCGTTGATGACAAACTCAAGGAACAGGAAGGCGGTCAACCCGACTGCCAGAAGGCTGGTGAAGGAGTCCTTCGATTGACGCGCGATCTCGAGGGCGACGTAGTTCATCGCGCCGAACAAGACAAACGCGACCAGCGCGCCCGCGAATCCATGTTCTTCGGCGAAAACGGAGAAAATGAAGTCCGTGTGTCGTTCCGGCAGGAATTGCAGCTGCGTTTGCGTGCCCTGCATGAAACCCTTGCCCATGATCCGCCCGCTGCCGACGGCAACGAGGCTCTGAAGCGAGTGATAACCGCTGCCACCAGGATCCATCTCGGGGTTGAACAGGTTCATGATTCGCAGCTTTTGATAATCATGCAGCAGGCCGAACCAGGCGACAATGGCGAGGACGAGCCCGGTGCTGGCAACGATCACAAGGCCGCGGCGGTCCACCTGCACAAAGGCTACCTGGCAGGCGGCGATCAAGACGCAAACGCCCGCGGTGCCGAGGTCGGGTTGGGGGAAGATGAGGACAAAGATGAGCCCGATCATCGCGCCAAGCAACCACAGGTCACTGAGTTTGTACGCGGAGTGAAGCTTGTTGGTATAAAAGAACCGGGCGGTAACGAGAGCCGCCGTGACCTTCGCCAGTTCGGACGGTTGTCCCCTGAATCCACCGATCTGGATCCACCGCTGTGAACCCCCGGCGACATCCCCGATGCCCAGGACGACGGCCAGCAGGACGCACACGAAACCGAAGATCCAGTACGCATAGGTATTGAGCGCCCGCGGTGGAATCAGCCAGCCGAACATGAAAAACAAAACCATGCCGAGTCCGGCATTGCGGACTTGGGAATAGAAAAAGGAATTACCGTCGGTCGCGCTGTAAAGGTTGACTAACCCGAGCAGCATGAGCAATCCGAACACCGTGCACAGGACGCGGGTGTAGTTCTGGTTCGACTCCCTGATTTCACTACCCAGGCTGAGGGCGGTGCCATCAAAGTCGCTCTTTGCTTTCCGGCTCTTCAGCATTGGCGATTTCCCGTTTCTTCTTCAAGTTCCAGTAAGCGTTCAGGATCTTGCCCGCGACCGGCGCCGCGGAGGCCCCGCCGCCGCCGACGCTGTCGTTTTCACTCACCACGGCCACGACGATTTCTGGATCTTCGACTGGCGCGAACGCGGCGAACATCGCGTGTTCCTTCCATTTCATGCTCACGTCGCGCTGGTTGTGGTTCTTTTTCAAGCTGACGACCTGTACAGAGCCCGTCTTGCCCGCGATGCGGATGCCACCGGCCACACGCGCCCGTTTGCCGGTGCCATGCTCGTCCATGACCACGGCCTCAAGGCCTTCGCGGACGGTGGCGTATGTCTCCGGAGAGATGTATGGCACCGTCCGGATCAGCTCTGGTTTTTCCTCGATGATCGTCTTGCCCTCGTGAGTGACTACTTTTTTCACGATTTGTGGCTTCCAGATGTTTCCGCCATTGGCGATCGTCGCGTAAAGCGAAGCCATCTGCAGCGGAGTGATCAGGTTGTAACCCTGCCCGATTGAAATGGGCGGCGTTTCCCCGGGAGCCCACGGCAATTGGTGAGTCAGCTTTTTCCAGGCGGACGTGGGGACAAGACCGGGTCGTTCCATGTTCAGCGCGATGCCGAGGCGCTGTCCAAGGCCAAGGGCGCGCGCGTACTTGGCGATGCGATCAACGCCGAGCTCGACGCCGGCGTGATAGAAATAAACGTCGCAAGACTTCATCAGGGCCTCGCGCAGGTTCACGTGTCCGTGGCCTTCGCGCACGTGGCAGTGGAAGACTTGATTGCCGCTGGTGAAATGTCCGGGGCAATAGAATCGTTTTTGCGGGTCAACAATCTTTTCCTCGAGGGCCGCCATCGCGACGACGGCCTTGTAGGTCGAGCCAGGCGGAAACTCGCCGCCGGTCGTCTTGTCCAGGAACGGGTGGAACGGGTCACTGAGCAGCGCGCGCCACTCCTCGCCACTCAGGCCAACCTGGTAAATCGCGGGATCGAAGCCGGGTTCGCTGACCATCGAAAGCAGTTGGCCGCTTTTCGGGTTCATCACCACGACCGCGCCGTATTTTCCGCGAAAAGCGTCGACGGTCGCCTTTTGCAATTCGCCGTCAATCGTCAGGATGATATCGTCGCCCGGAACCGCGGCGACTTCCGGCAGGTTCCAATTGTCTCGGTCAAACAGGTGCGATTGTCGGCCGAACGCGTCGACCTGGATGATCCGGTAACCGCGTCGTCCCCGCAAGTGCTGTTCCCAGCGCGCCTCGATCCCTTGTTTCCCGACCAGGTCGCCCATCATGTAAGGGTTGTCCTGGTTGTTGCGGTTCAGTTCCGCGAGTTTCGACTTGTTGATCTCCCCGAGGTATCCGAGAAGGTGTGCCGGCGTCTCAGGCTGGTAATCCCGTCTTGGCGCGACGCTGATGTCGATCCCGGGCAGGAACACCTTGTTCGACTGGACGGTTGATACCTCGTGGATCGACAAGTTGCGCTTCAAGTTCACTGGAAGGAACTTCGGCTGGCCTGCTGACAACTGGAGGCGTTTTTCGAAAGTCGACACGGGGACGTGAAGGAGTCGCGACAACAATTTGAAAGTCGTTTCCGTGTCCGTCACGTATTGCGGGATGTAGACAAGGTCAAAAAACGGCCGGTTCCCGAGCAGTACTTGTCCGTTCCGGTCGAGGATGATGCCGCGTGGCGCCGGGATCTCGATTTTGCGGATGCGGTTGTTCTCGGAGATGCGCCGGTAGTACTCACCGCGATAGACCTGCACAAACCAGAGGCGCAGGATCAATACGGCCGTCATGCCAACAAGGACAACCGAGGCCCAGAAGAAGCGGTTCTCGATGACAACCGATTCGCGGCGGAAGATCTTCTTCATCCAACCTGGTCCTCAGGCGGCATGGCCGGTCTGGTCGTGCGGGCGAAGAACATGCCGATGCCAGTCGCGATCGCGGTGCGCAAGATCTGCGCCGTCGCGTATTTTACGTTGAGACGCCCCGGGTCCTGGGTCACGCTGATCACGAGTGTCTCGAAAGCGACGATCCAAGCCATGCAAGAGACGAGAGTCACGGTCCACGGTCCGGTGTGACGCCACGACAACGTGTGACGGATGAAGTGCAGGGTGATGGCGACGCTCCAGTAGGCCGACATGTACATTCCGGCGGGCGCGATGGACCGCGTTTCCTGGAGGAGACCGGCGATCACGGCCAGAGGCAGCGACTTGTGCAGTGGCGCGAAAACGAAGAATACGAAAATCCAGGGAGTCAGCAAGTCAACGCGGAAAACGCCGAGCGTTTGCTGCGGGATAATTGTCTGCTCGATGGCCGCGAGCATCAACAAGTGCAGAACGTCCAGCAGGAAGTTGCCGCAGTCCGGGCTTGGCCAGAGCGCCGCCAGTAACTTCGTCGCGCGGTTGGAGCCTGATTTTTCGAGCACTCGTTCCATGGTCACTCCGGATTCCGCCCCTCAACCATTGCCGCTTTTCAAAGTGCGTTCCAGCCAATCGCGCCCGGCAGTCTCGACAATCTTCTGCAACTCGGGGTCAAGCTGGTGAAGGACCATGACTTCCTCGAGGCGCCGGTAGTCCACCCATGGTTCGACCGTGATGATCTGGGCGACGTTGTCGGATTCATATGTGATCCGCATCACCCGCCCCACTTTGAGACCCTTCGGGAAACCACCGACGATGCCGGACGTGATGATCGTATCCCCGATACGGATCTCAGCGCCTTTTTGCAGGTTGAGTCGACACAGGTCGTTGGAGAAACCGTTCAACACTCCGCGCACGCGTGTTCGTTGGAGGAGGACGTCGAGGTTGAAATCAAAGTCGACGAGGAGTTGGACGTCGGATTCCTTGAGGCCGGTGCGGATGACCCGCCCCACGATCCCGTCTGGCGCGATCACTGGCATCCCGGCCTTGACGCCATCGAGACTTCCGCGGCTGATCCGCAGTGCCTTGAACAGGTTGTTCACCCGCGTGCCGATGACTTCAGCCACGAGCATCTTTTCGGGTTGCAGTTCCGACAGGCCCAGGAGTTGGCGAAGGCGCGAGGTTTGACGGACCTGTTCCTCGTAGTCCATCAACCTCGTTTGAAGGATATCCAGCTTTTTTTTCAGCTGCGCGTTTTCCTGCGCGGCCGTAGACAGCGCGATGTAGGAGTTCCAGACGTCGCGGAGATTTTCGACCAATCCATCCCACCCCATGACCGCGGGATGGACGATTTCCTGACCGAGGAACGTGTTCATGCGGTCGCCGCGCCAGGGTTTCATTGGTGAGGACAGGAAAATGAACGGGGCCAGCACGGCGCTGGCGATCAAGGCGACTTGTTGAAGGTGGCTTTGACGCGTCGTCACGGCCGGACTGCCCCCGGTTCAGAGCTTGAATGACTCGGTAATCTGGCCAGCGCGCCCTTACTGAAGGGTCACGCTGCTCAGGATGTCAATCTGGTCCAGGGCTTTACCGCTGCCAAGGACCACAGAACATAACGGATCTTCCGCGATCATGATTGGCAGGCCGGTTTCCTCGCGGAGGAGGATGTCCAGGTTCCGGATCAGCGCGCCGCCACCAGCGAGCACGATACCCTTGTCAACGATGTCGGCGGCCAGTTCAGGCGGCGTCTTCTCGAGCGCGACCCGGACGGCCTCGACAATGGTGTTGACAGGTTCCATGATGGCTTCGCGGATTTCTTCCGACGAGACTTCAATTGTTTTCGGAATCCCGGCCACGAGGTCGCGGCCTTTGACGTGCATCGTCTGGATGTTCTCGTCCGGGTAGGCCGTTCCAATGGTGATCTTGATCTGCTCA
>Ga0214921_10004601_pt1 | contig 20180 bp, 23 predicted proteins | sample LL1505_MetaG_FD_177992 | JGI IMG/M metagenome (GOLD analysis project Ga0214921, IMG submission 177992) | Freshwater microbial communities from Lake Lanier, Atlanta, Georgia, United States - LL-1505 | ecosystem: Environmental > Aquatic > Freshwater > Lake | place: USA: Georgia | collected...
TCATTTGTGGGGAAATCTTTCTGTGTAAATATTCGCAATCCATATGACCCCCCAATCAAAAATGTTTTAATATCATGTTTTACCAACAGAGATTTCAGTTCTTCAAAACTTGGAATATCTGCAGAAACAGTTGCAAGATCCTTATCTGTTATAAACATTTTGTGTCCTTTTGTAATATATGTATTCAAATCTGTCTCTCTTTGTGTTGGTGTACTAAAAAACTTATTGTACAAGTATGCGGGGAGTGAAAGAATACTGGCCATATGATGATATTAATTATTTTTTTCATAATATGATACAAATATTCTTTTTTTCAAATTTTATTATCTGTATGAAATAGATGATAAAATGTGTGTAAAAAAAGAGAACTATGTGAATAATAAAATAGGATTATTATTACTTATAGGTTCTGGACAATGAGTCAACTCTCTCCAGACATTCAACCATTCACTATGCACTGTGTCCAATGTTTGATAATGTTCTCTGATTTTTTTAGTATAGTCTTTTTGGTAACCAATTATTTTACATGCTTGTCCACTATTATCAAGCACTGGATAATCTATGTCTGTCTTCTTATCATTGTAATATTTTGTGCAGTCTGCAGTGCTGATATTTGGATTATTTTTGTATGCTCTATACAGTGGAATATATTTTGCATTTAGGTTTGGCATTTCCTTTCTTAAATAAACTAATTTGTATGCTCTATCTTTATCACAAAGATTGTATTCATCATCTGTCATATTGTCAGTGTTTACAAATGTGCTCATCAACTTGCTCATTGTATCATTGATATTTAGGTGTCTTCTAGTGAATTTATAGTTTCTGTATTCTTTAATATTTTTATTGACAAAAACATGTTGATCTTTTTTTACATAGTGTGATTCAAAAAGATATAATTTAGTCTTGTAATCCTTTTCAGTTTTTTTATATTGTCTAACACAGATTGGTTTTTTATTGTTTAGATAGTGTGTTTTTACAAGAGTGAGAATATCTTCTAGCAAAGGTTTATGTTCTAGTATTGGCTTTGTATAGTCATTTTCATATTCAGTATGTATTATTTGAAATGTAGCTGATTTGATAAGTAATTGCCCAATTTCTCTAGACCAGTGTGTCATTTTGTATATGACATATACAAAGATTGTTACATTTAAGTCAGCACTATTATAAAAAAAAGTTACACTATCAACAGCGCACAATATGGTTTCTGCCACCAGAATCAACCAGGCGAGATGACCAGTTGTTGGCACTGTCATAATGCCCATGGTTGGAATAATCAGATTCCAGCTTACCAAGACGCTGAGTGAGTGCCTCAATGTCTGTAGTAAGCTTAAGAACAAGTTGTGTCAGCTCCTCAATCTTCTTCTCTGCCTCCATCTTTAGTTTTTGTGATATATGATAGTATAAAAATGGTATTGTAGACAGTTTATTATTTCAATTTTTATTCCAATAATCAACAAAATTTTGAAGTCTTCTTTGATGCTTTTTATCTAAACTACCCATATATTTAATATATTTTTCTTTTGAAAAGTGAACAGCAATATGATCATCATCACATTCTTCATCTGAATTACAATTTTCACACTCATCAGTTTGATCTATGCAATCAGTCCAGATAGGATCTAATTCTGCCTCAGATTTTAAAATTTTGAAAGTACCATCAAATAATCCAATAATGTATGGAAAATCATAATCAGTACAATAGAGATGAAATTCTATGTTTTCTATGCTATTATTTTGTTTCTGTATTTCACCCAAATATGCTTTCCAAAAATTTAATTCAGCATCGTCAAAATAACCACAAATTTTGGCACAAGGTGATAATAGTGAAAATGTATAATCAACGGAATGATTTGTCAAATCAACATCTGTTTCACAATGGCGATTGTATACGTCTAACAATGATTTATCTATATTTGACATATCACATTTTAAACCAGATGGATTAACAAAAATATATTCTGACCATATACCCATTTTTATACATGTATAACAGACATTAAAAAGTTGTAATTAAACAAATCAATTTTTTCAATAAATTAAAAAATACTAACATCATTTTCATACATTTTTAGCATTTTATAAAGGTCTCCAGTGTAACATGATAAACTATTTTTAAACAGAATGTTAGTATTGTAAAATTTACAGCCCACAAATTTAGAATCACTGCAAAAATAAAAGTTACTAAATTTGCAATTTATAAATGTACAATTCATGAAATAAGATGATTTAAAATGATTTGATTCTTCATCATGTTTAAATTCAGTATCAGTAAATATAATACCAAGAACAATTAATTCATAACCTGAATAAGGTGGTTTTATTTTATGAACCACTTGATATGTGGACATGTCAATTTTTTCCAATATGGTTCTGATAGGGATGTCACCTTTTGCTAATTCATGACATAATTTTAATAAGATTGGCTCTTCTGTTATTATTTTTGGCAGTGAGCATGAGTCAACTGCAATACTAAATTTATCAACTTGTTGTGTTATAAAATATTTCGATAGTGATTCATTTAAACTGCACTTTATTTTATTGATTATGCATGAACCTATATTTTCAAATGTAAGATTGAGCAAACTGTATCCAAACATGTATTTTCTTGTTGGAATGAAAACAGTCCCATCATAAAAGTCATGATTGAACATTGAATAACACACATCATAGGTATTATGCGGCAACATGAAGAAATATTTGCCATCAACACACACAATTAGTGACATTAAAAAATGAAGTTCTCTATTCAAAACCATTGTTTTGTTTGATGGCAAATTGGTCATAGGGTCAGTATGTTTATGTTTAAACCATTTCCTCAAAGCTGCATGTGAATAAACCTGGCCATCATTTTCAGCCAATACACATGGATCACTTGGAATTTCATATATGATGGGACATATTAAATTCCAATCCGTGATATCAATTGGAATTTTGGTAAAATGGTTCATGGAAATTTTAACTTGTGTTACTGATATCATCATGAATAATGTTCTGCTACTCTCATTAGGATATGAGAGTAGCAATATATTTCAATATTTATTTGTAGAATTGGTGTGCATTCTATCAACACAAATAATGCGTGATCCATTTTTTACACCATATTCCCTTACTTTTTTGTCACCAGTCAATATTTTGTTCTGATACACCACTGCAGTATAATTCCATCTTCTGGTCTGTCGACATAATTTTAGTAATTGATCCCCTGTTATATCAAATGGTACTTTTAATTCAAATAGATTTGTGAATAGAGTCATCAAAAATGGTGCATCTGTATAATCATTAACTGTTTTACAAAGTGGGCATGTTATCACATTTTCTTTTTGTATTGCAAGTATACAATCAATACAAAAAGAGTGTTTACATCTTAATTCTTCCATTTTTGGCATCCCTTCACTAAGACACACAGAACACATATCATGTTTATAATCTATTGTTACACTAAAATAAGTTATCAGATCAAAAATTGGATGAGATGGATTTTCGGCAAGTATATTGAATTTATAAAGAACATCATATGACAATTTTATGATCTCAATAATGTTTTTGGAAAGTATTTGATCTCTTGTTAATCCAGATGTTCCATGTATAGAAAATCCCTGGACCCTGTTTTTTCCCATCATTTTTTTTGGATCCATATCATCATCAATAGCCAATTCATCGGTAGTTGATCCATGTGCAACCAAAAAGTCATACATGTTTTTATTGAATGATGAATTTATAGTGTATGTTATTAAGTAAAGTAGTGGTGTAAATCCACAATCATGATATTTAAGTGACATACCTTTTTCAACTAACTTTTGGGCAAATATGGTTGAATTGAAGCGGGTTGCAATATGTAATGAATTATTTGGTAATGCATCCAGAGTAGTTAAGTCTACAATTTTACAAAAAATGTGATAACCTTTTGTAAATAATAAAGGATCCTTTTTTTCAGTGCCACTGTTTAACAACACTATCATAATATGCCATACAGCCTTATTATCACAGTACTTTGAGTCAAAGTCAAGTATAAATTCAGCTAATTCAAATGAAAGTGTTTTCAGTGCACATATAAAATTACTGTCATATTCTCCAGATGTTTCTATTTCTTGTTTTAGAGATGATTGATCTAATTTCTTAATCCAAGTCATTATGTAATTCTCAGTTGGTCGAACACTATTCCAACAATTACGTGCAGCTATTTTGTAATATAGGCTTGTCATGTTTGGATATGTCCCAAAATAAAATATGGATAGAGTGTCAAGCAAATTCAATTTTATTTAGCTGATTTATAAAAATTAATGATTGCAATGTAAGAATGTAAACATAATTTTATTATAAACCAAATATTGCGTCTTGCTGAAAAGGCGTGTATGTCGATCACATGGAACAATAAAATAGATCATTAAAATAATGACATTATGACAAACAATAGGAACTAATATTTGTTCTTATTGTTTTTTTATTTATTTATTTTTTTGGTTTATGTGATAGGATACTAATGATCATATAAACCAATAAAATAAATGACAATGATGAACTGCATGATGGAATAAAAATGCTTAATATCCATCATACAATTATTACATTGTTAACTATTTTATTGATTATATGATAGTTAACATATATACTTTTTAAAATCAAACAATATCACTTTCTTCTAAATCCAATAAATAAGCTGACATCCTCAGTAATTTTTATTTTGTTCATTCTTCACAAAATAAAAATTGTCATCCTCACCTTTGGTTCCTCAGTAATTTTTATTTTGTTCATTCTTCACAAAATAAAAATTGAAAACACCAGACACTTAATACTTATTATAACTAAACACAATAATATCCTGACAATGATTCCAAAATACTTACTTTTTTTAGGATTATTATCAGTTGCACATTGTGATAGTAGCAATATGTCAAAAGCAAGTATGGATGATCAATCAATATCACTGGCACAAATGGATGAAAAAATAAACAGAATGAATAAACTTGTCAGTGATTATTTACATGACACAGTTAGTATGATTAAACAGGTTGGTGAAAAGCAAGTTGATATATATGTTGGTATGTATATTGAACCACGATTGAATGCTTTATTGCAAAATAATATGAACATCATAATTCCAAAGTTAATGGATATGTACATGCAGGAAAACTTTTTTTCTTTCTTAAAAAGGGAAGAATCTGTGGGGAAACTCATGAATAGACATAAACAAGACATAATTGGTGCATTTAGCAAAGAGATCACTGCGGTATATAATGATGCATTAGTAAATATCTCATCTGATCCACTTTACAGTTTGACAGTCCAACAAAATATTAAACATCATCAAAAATTATTTGGTGACCTAATGACTGCAACCAAGAAAGAACATCATGTCATGTTAGAATCTTTTAAAAGCATTATGGATGATCAAATAAACAAATCAAAAATTGATGTGATGACCAAAGAGATAGAAAAAATAAATGCAAACAAAGCAGAGGAACTGCAAACAATTATTGATAAAAAATTTGCTGACTATGAGGCAAAAATAAATGGCAAAGTTAAAGAGATGAGTGATGCAAATACTGGATTATTTCAAATGGGAATTGCTTTCACTACCAGCTACATTATTGTGAGAACATTTTTCGATGACATGAGAAAAAGTAAAAGATAAAATATTTTGGTTACTAATTATTGAACAAAATACCTGCTCTGCCATAATTATAACATAAAATATTTGTAGATTCTGCCAGAATCTCAATAAGTCCATGCGATTCACTTTTAACAAATAAAATAGTTGAGTCAATTGATGAAAAATTGATTGTATGGTCGAAAATGCGTTGATAACAATTTTCAGAAATTTCAGTAAAATTATCAGTACAATATTTTCCATTGTGTATAAGCTTAATATCCTCTAATTTACAAGATGATTTGATAATTATCCTTTTAGTTGGATGGTTAAAACTTAACATAATTTTACACCCTTCTTTATTATCATTAACGTAGGTACTATTCACGTGACAAATATTGATCATAAATTTATAGTTATTATTATGAATACAATCAGTCAACTTGCATATGTCATATTCTATTTCAAAATCATCAGTTGATTCAAAATATAAATAATATGATCCATATTTGTCAATAGGAAGCATATTATTTTTCATGCAGTCAAATGGATATTCATCATTTATAATTTTAGGATATGCATCAACAATATAAATACGATCGCGACACCATTCATATTGTATCAAAAGATGTTGAATACTGTTAATGTTTGATACAATCCTAAAATTGGCATATCCATATTCAGCCTCATTGTATTTTTCTAATTTAATAAATTTTGCATCTTTGGACACAACACATCTTTTTTTCTTAATAACACTCCATTTGGGTTTAAATTCAATATATTTGTCATAATAATTGTCCTGTCTACCACGAAATATTTCATGCAATTCTAAATCACTAGTAACACTATATGACATTTTTATATTATGTACATATACAAAATACACTAAAAAATAGACACACACTATTTTACCAAAAAATTGATATCATGAAAATGTAATAGTATCATTGATATTTATGTTAAATATATGTATGCCAATACATTGCACACAAGAATTTATAGATCATTATTACCAAATTTATCAATATGTGAAAAACATTAGGACAAAAAAGAATATTTTATTTGTCAAAGGCAACAAGGATACAAAGTTTTTTAATATAAGTGATTATGATATCATATATTGTTTGCCAAGACCAATAAAAAAAAAGTTAACAAATAAAAGACATATATTTGACACAATCTATTCAATACCTACATTTGTGGAATCAGTGAGTGAATCATTGAATGGTTTGTGGATAGAAAAACCAATTAGTGGCTCATGTGGAAATGGTATTGCAATTGTGTTGGATCCAGGATTGTGGCACAGAGAAAAATACATTTTACAAAAATATATTATGCCACTACTTTACAAAGGTTATAAATTCGACATACGAGTTTTAGCCTGTTATTGTTCAAATGGTAAACGATATATTTTACAAGATGGTATTATGAGATATGCATCCAAAAGATTTGCCCCAGATACAGATCCAATAAAACATATCACAAACATATCATATCAAAAATTTTGTTCCAGTTATCATCATGTACAACATTTTCCCCAGTTATTGAGTATGATGTGTTACTACAAAAGGTTAATGAGAAAAATAAACATAATCATAAATGATATTCTTGATAATATTTATTGCAAGATAACAAAGACACATACATTCAGAATAATTGGATTTGATATTATTTTTGATGATAATGAAAATGGATATTTTATTGAGTGCAATTCAATGCCAGACATAGATTATGCAAATGAAATCTTGAAAAAGTTCATAGATGATAATATTTATAAATTGATCAATTATGGTATTAAAAATAGTATGATATGTAGATAAATACAGAAAAATTGAAATTTCTAATGGCATGCCTGCCTATTTTACCAATAATAGTAAAAAATGGTCGATACTGACACAACACCAAAATACAAGGAATGCACTGAATCAGTTGTGCATTTTTATGATGAACAATTTCTTGAGAATCCTTTATTTAGAGAAATCGCAAAGACATCATACAAACTTTGTGAGGCAGAAATAAAAAAAAAATCCAGATATATGATTAAATTTGTGCCAATCGGGCAATGTGCTAAAGAACTTCATGGAGATTCAAGTCTTGCACTTGAGTGTACTTGTGTTGCTATTGATAATCATGGTGATTGTGTTGTGGCCAATGCTTATACAGAAGTAAGTTGTCACAACACACTGCCATATGAGTCACTATTTGAAAAATTACCAACTATCAAATACAGGATATTTGATGAAGATAGTATTCCATTGCAAAATCCATTGATTGATTTGGTTTTGGCAACTAATTTACCACCAACATATCAAACCATCTATGATGATGATCTATCTATATTCGGTCATGAGCATATTACATTGATTGAAGCATTTTTGACACAATTAAAGGTTGTTGCAAAAATGGTTACTATTGCATAAATAATAAAATATGTTCTCAAAGAACATAATTGCAGTTAAACATTTGATTTAGGGATATATGTCATTATTTTATTTATTATGAATGTTGAAGAGTTGCATCAAAAATATGGTATTGATCCACTGGCTGATATACCAGAACCAAATGATGCTGAATGTGTGTTTTGTAATGAAGCCATTAATTTGATGAATGAGACAAATTTGGATGACAAGACATGTGGATGCAAATATTCATTTCATATAGCATGTATTACAAAATGGTTTGGAACAGGTAAACATGAATGTATCATGTGTCACACATTTATGTCAAAAATAAAAAATGTAGAAATGATTCAACTTGAGCAAACAAAATATAATAAAGTTTTTCAACTGGATAACGATCTTAATGATATTGATGTTACAAAATCGTCGGTTAAAGTTGACTACATATTTTTAGATGCAGATGAAAGGCAGCGATTTGCACAGACCGGACATGACTACCTTATGGATCATGTGAGCAATGTCACGGTTAATTCTGATAGTAATAGTGTAATAGATATGCCTATATATTTTTGGTGAAAATATTATTATTGATGACAATTTAATTCTTAAACAATAATCCGGACAACCCATCAAAATAATAATAAATATTTTTGTTTTCAACTATTACATTGATTGTGCCATGTAATGGTGCATCAGGTTCACGATCAGCAATCAAAAGAGCTGCTTCAATTCTGGAAAAATTGACTGTGTGTGCAAAAATACGTTCATAACAATTTTCAGCTATTTCTGTGAAATTTGTAACACAATACTTTTCATCCAGAATGATTTTAATATTTGATAATTTTTCGGATGATTTTATTATTATTCTTTTAACTGGATGGTTATGATTTATTTTACATTTGACAGTTTCACCAGAAATAGTATCCGAGTCATTTGCAAGATAATCATTCACCATGTATGAATATTTGTTCAAATGGTGATGACGTATTATTTTGCATATGAAGTATTCTATTTCAAAATCATTGGTCGATTTGTATTTCAAAAAGTAATAACTATTTTTTTTAACAGGTATCACATTATAATTCATGCAATCAAATGGATGCTCATTACGCAAAATATTAGGATATGCATTTGAAATATAGCTATCAAATTTATTATTGCCTTCATTATACCATAATGTAATCTGTTCTATGCTATCAATATTTGATAAAATTCTAAAATTGGCATATCCATATGGATAATCATCATAAGTTTCAAATGCAATTGTAGTTGCATCCTTTGATACAATACATTTTCTTTTTTCTAAAAAAAACCATTCTGGACAAGATTGAGTCATTGTTTCAAAATATTTATCTTGGTCACCATAATATATTTTCTGCAATTCATAATCAGTTTTAGTCCCATATGACATTTTTATATTGTGTGTATACAAAAAATATGATAGGTAAAACACACAGTAAAAATAATTGAAAAGTATATTCATAATAATAAAATGTGATACTAGAAAAGAATATTATTGTGATGTCAAATGGTAAATATATATTATATGCACGCGTTAGTTCTCATAGTTGTGACCAAATAGTATCATTGCAGAAACAGATTGTTATCCTGAATGATTTTGCCAAAAAAGAAAAATACAATATTGATGCCACAATAACAGATATATGCAGTGTAGGGAAATCACTTTCGATCCGCCTAAAAACAGAATTAGAAAAGACTCAAGGTGATAATATTTTAATAGTCAGTGCGATTGACAGAATATCTCGCAATATAATGGATATCAAATATTTAAGAGATCATGTCAAAACAATTATAACCTTGGATGCAATATATGATTTAAAAACTAATTGGACAACTATTGCAGAAAAGTTAATTATGGGGACACAAGAAATAGAAAATATCAGAGATAGGATAAATAGAAGCAAACATAAAAAAAGGAAATATTCAAGTCTGAGAGAAGGTATGATAAAAAAACTATTGAGGAAAGAAAAAATAATAAATTTGATTGTTGATTATTATTTTTGTTCTCCTCAGCTTGTTGAAAAAATATTTGAGATTGTGACACAATCTCAAAATTTGGATACATGCGAAGAATGGGAAAATATGAATAACAAAAATACAAAGTTAAAAGGTGAGGATATATTAAAGTCATATAAAAATCTTGAAAAATATGATAAATTATCCAAAAGTGATATCATGTACTATGTCAATGTTATATTTGAGACAAATAGTATATTTGTGGACAAAAATATATTATCAGAATTTATAAATTGTGCCATATGCCTAGATAAACACAAAAAAAATATGTCATGTGAAGTAGATACATACATAAAATTATTAACTGATGATTTGGCAAAGATATCTTTTAATTCAATCGATGATGCAATTGAAGATTTAAATGTAATGAAAGATTTGAAAATAATAAAAGATAATATGAATGATGAACCAAAAATAGCACTTAAAAAAAGAAAGTTATCCTAAGTACTAAAATATAATCGTGATCGTTCATCATCACAGACAAGTACATTGATAGACTCTGCCAATATGTCAAACATAACACCTGGTTCTGTTTTCATAGTTAGAACTGGACTGTCAATTTTGGAAAAATTAATAGTTTCATCAAATTTACATTCATAATAATTTTCATTTATTTCTACAAAATTGTCAACATAACACATTTTATTAAACGTAATTTTGATATCGGACAATTTTCCGGATGATTTGAGAATTATTCTTTTAATTGGATAGTTAAAATGTAACACAACGCCATATCTATCATCATAAAAAGCTTGACCAAGGGACTGATACAAATCTGTAAAATATTTATATTCACTATGACTATCACATAATTTGAATATGTCATATTCTACCTCAAAATCATTAGTTGAATCTGAGACTAAACAACATTTCTTATTTTTATTAGATGGCAATATATTTTTTTTCATGATATCAAATGGATACTCGTCTTTTATAATGTGAGGATATGCTTCAGATATTATTTCACCGGTATGTTCTATTTTAAGATGTGTGATAGAATCAATGTTTGATAAAATTCTAAAATTGGCATATCCATATTGATCTTCATCACATTTTTCAAAATCAACAACAGAATAATTTTTGTGCACAGTAACTCTCTTTTTCTCCAGAAAAGTTCCAGTGGGTTTGTTTTCAATTAATGATGCAAAATATTTGTCATGTTTTCCACAAAATACTTTATGTAGTTCCTTATAACTTAATTTGATAAGTGACATTTATAGTTTATGTCTGCATAAACTATAATGTTATCAAAACACACTTTATTCAAAAAAATTGATTTTTGTGATTGACTGATTGTCCAATTCTTATTGTGCCCCAAAAATATACTATGAGTGATTATCCATCACTGACAGAGATTAAGAAATCGATAAAGGAGGTGACATGTGCAGTTTTTATGATAACATTTTTAGTGATCGGCGGTATTATCTATGCCACTGGATGTAATCCACATACAAACTGCTATTCTTCAGATAAGTTTACAGGTGTAGTAGCAGAAAACATTTTTGAACCTTATGATTGTACAACAGAAACCATCAATGGTCTCACTCCATACACTAGCGAATGTGTAGAATATGCTACAACACCATCATGTAGGTATTCTGAATCGGATGGATGTTTTGGTAGGAATGTTTATTACAAATGTGTAAGATATCAATCATACACATGTTTCAACCGTACAATCAAAATTGCGTACAATGGTGACAAAATGTGTATTGTCTCAGAACAACGGTTGATAACAAATACAACTGATGATCTACAAAATGGATCAACAACCACAATTTTTATTGATGACAAAAATGTGTGCTCATTTACAAGTGCCCGTATCACAAATTTGCAGTCGTGGATTGGGTTTGGTTTCATGATGATACCATGTGTAGTGGTAGGTGTACCACTTGCATTTTTATTGATTTGTTGTTGTTGTAATTCGTTTGATGAAAAGAAAGAAACAGTGATTTATAACCCAACATGGTGTGCACTTCCACCGGTATTTCCCAGGGATTCAATGAGAGATCCGTGGCCAACGGTATATCTCAGATATCCAGCGAGATATGTGTAGTATGTTAGAAGATCACATGTTCACTGGTGCACTTTCTGGTGTAGTGGTAGTGATACAGCCAGCATTATCATAAATAGTCATCTGTATATCTTCTTTAATGCCAGTAAATTTGATGTACATATAAAATGTCCACGTTTCGGAACATTTAATATAGGTTGTATATGATGACATTTCATAATCATCATACTTTTTTTCATTATCAAGCGGCACATACAAAAGATTATTAGATAGACGATGACATACATTATCTATCATTACTTTATTATAATCTAAAAAGTCATGCCCATTGACCTGTAATATTATATTTTTAATATTATTTATGTCATTACATTTTATAAAATATCCTTTTATAAATCTGTGAAAATATGTGTTGTCTGTATCACCAAGTATCAACCGGTATACTGTATCACCATTATTAGGAGTGATCGTAAAATTGGAATATGTATTGATACAACATGATAGTTGATAATGCGGATTATTACGAATATCATGGAGCAAAGCAACATCAAATACCACAGTTTCTGCTATCAATTCGATCTTCATATTTTTAAAATAGCTGTCATCACTTTTTTCTATTATAAAACATTTTGATTTGTGCGATGGTGTGAAAAAATAAGGTAGGCATGATAAAACTAGACAACATGAATATACATCATCCTTGATCCTTGTTATTTTGCTTGTTGGTAACAATAATAACAGATCTATCGGCAAAAATCCAAAATTGTCTAGATATGAATATGAGATAAAACCATTAATAAAAAATGTCTGAAACCATGAATCAATACATTTTTCATTTATGATTAATCTGCGCAATTTATGAATGTCATTTAGTGTACCAGTTATTATTAATTTTAGTGGTCTGGCAATATCACTGTAATTCCAATGATGCAAAAAAAATGTTTTGTCACTCTCCTCAAATAAATCATATGTATATTTTTTGATGAAGTTTATATTGTGTGTTAAGATGGTATGATCCAAAAATTTAATTTTTGGATCAGTTACCTCATATATTTTTTTCATTAGCAACCCCATTAAATGACCATATGATTTATCTATTTTATCATTTTTTAGTACAATATCATTCCATACTTTTCCAGATCCTATAGATTTTTGGTCATGAGATTCGGCAAAATAATTATCAAAGGTACTTTGGGAAAAATGGTTTTTTAATGTATCGTTAATATTGTGATCATGCATCCATTTTTTAAAACAATTGTAAACCCGCCATGAATTTGTGAATTTAGTTGGTTTTGTGACGATTTCTGTGGTTGTGAATCTGTCAATCAATGTTTTGCACACTAAATCTAATTCATAGTGTTCCATTTGGTCAATAGTAATTTTATCATCATCCAGCATTTTCATATAAAGATTATAAATATGTTTGTCATCACCATTGAGTTCATGTTGAACATCAGTTAATAATTCTTTATCCATCTATACTTTTATAAAAGTAGTTATGTCCATATGTATGTTATTGTAACATATACACAATAAAGATTTGCCTAAAAAATTGATTTATCATATGTCATGAACCATCATATAAATAACTAACAACTATTATGTGTCAAAAATGGACATTAGGAAATACATATTGGATAATTTTGACATATCATTAGACAATGAGTGTGACCATCTGTCAGCAAAAATAAGTGAATTGTTTATAGACAATATTATTGACGATGAATGTCATGATGGGATGTATTTAAATATTGTGGGTATGTACTATCGAAAAATAAAAAAAGATTATGATAAAATGAAAGAGTATTATCTTGAGGCAATTAAAATGAAAAATAGTTATGCAATGGTTAATTTAGCACTGTATTATGATGAGATAGAAAAAGATTATGACAAAGTGAAGGAATATTATTTGATGGCCATTAAACTAGGAGATCGTGGTGCAATGGTTAATTTAGGAGTTTATTATGCCAGTATAGAAAAAGATTATGATAAAATGAAATATTGCTACCTAGTGGCTATTGAACTGGGAGATGTTGATGCAATGTATAATTTGGGCTTGTATTACCAGAATGTAGAAAAAGATTATGACAAAATGAAGTATTATTATTCAATGGCCATTGAATTAAAAGTGATTGATGCAATGTATAATTTAGGAATATATTACAAAATAATTGAAAAAGATTATGACAAAATGAAACAGTATTTTTTAATGGCTATTGAATGTAAAGATAGTGATTCTATGAATGCTTTAGAAATTTGTTATGAAACAAAAGTAAGTATAGATCCAAAATTAGATCAGAGACTTTCACTAATGAAAATTGACACTTGCCCAATATGTTTTATGGAAATTAAATTGATACCATTCGACTGTATGTTACATTACTTTTGTATTGATTGCACTTGCAAAATTGATAAATGTGCACTATGCAGATTCCCAAAAATTTAATATTGTAATTCTAAGGATATTGCTTTATTGGCACAGATTCATCAATATAGGCAGTAATGATACCAGCTGTTGACCTCATTTTTTCAATCACATCATAAACATCTGAAATTGCAACTGATGCACTATAATAATTTTTTAGTCTCATATGTTCAATATTTTGTAAACCAAAATGAGAAAGTATATCTGGAGTGACACCATCACTTAATTTTATTGTTACACGCCTGGTATTCCAATTTTGTGACATCTATACAAATAATTTACATAAAATATGTGGCTGAAAAACTTTATTTATTCAATTTTAATAAATAATGAGCACTATGTATATTCTCAAAAAAATAAATAAAAAATATATAATATTGGCTATATGAATTTTTCTTGTGGAGATTGTATGGATGTTTGGAATTGTAGTTGGTGTAAAAATAGGTTTTGTGATGATGTGTGTTGTCCATTTGTTCTGGAAGGAAAACCAATATACAACACTATGAGTGATGTGCACAGTGGACTATTTTATCAAAATGATACAGAAAAAGAAAGAAGGAAGAAAATAAGAAAATTTTTGAATACTCCTTTGGAAAACCAATTTTTTTTATGCAAAAAGTGTAGAGCTAAATATATTGAAAATAATGTTCGAAAAGGACGCCATAAATATGTCATATAAAATATTGAGCCATCTGTTATAGTAATGAATATTTACACTGTGATTTTTTATTCTGATTGGGGACAAATTTATTGGAAATATGAGCCTGAAACAAAAACAGTCCCACATCACATTTCCAAATTTGTATTGAAAAAAGCAGATGAGCAACTTGGAATATCATATGATAACCAAAATATTGGCTGCAGATTTTATTTTATAAAGGATCAATACTGTGACAAATGGACATATTCTGTTGGTGAAGACATAGTTTGTATCATTTATGAAGTTGGTTATTTTGATCATGCATCCATGAAAATGGCTGGGAGCAAACTTTCTTTGAGTAAATAATAATTGTGTGGGTGTAAAAAATTTGTTAATGTAATATATTCATGGGTTTAGCTGATATAGGTGTGTTCACTAATGATAAATTAGTTGATCTGGTAAAAAATATTGACACTGTAAGAGAAGAAAGAAATGGTAGTTCAAAAAAGGCATTGGCAATGAATATTTCTAGTATTGTGGCAATCATAGTAGTTATTTACTTTATCTATGCTAATGAATCATGCAAAGGCAAAGTATTGACTGCAGTTCTATTGACAATATTATCACTATTATTAATGATGCAAATATGGTGCCACTATCAAATAAATAATTGGTTCAAACCATCAAATTATTACATCATGTTGGTCAATGATATCACACAACTGATTAGTCAAATAAACATATATTCCTCTGCAGCTGTATTAGGTGGTAGTGCATTGACCTTATTTTATTTATACAGACAGAGCAGACAATTTTAAAATGGCAATAAATATTTTTTTATGATTGTAATAACATGGTTTTTAATATGTTATCGCAAAAAATTGATTTTACATCTGAATACATATATTGTATTATATTGTAATATTAAAAAAACAATGCAATCATACACTTTTCAAATTATAGGCAATGCTGGTGTGGGTAAGACAAAATATATTGATAACTTATCTGGTGGTCATGGTTCATCTGTTGAATGGAACAATCAACCACTACATTATAGTGATAACCACGTGTTTATTACAGCAGCATGTTCCCAGCCAAATACAGATGTGGATGGACTTTTGTTGATGTTTGATTTACATAATCCAAAAAGTTTTGATGATATTGAAAAATATTTTGGCATAAATAAACCTAAAGTTTTAGTTGGCACCAAGCAAGATGACATTGTTCATGAAACTGATGATCCTGAACAAAAATGGTATGTCAAAAAATGGAGAGAGCTTCAAAATAATGGAACAAATATGCATTTTTATGAAGTCTCATCAGTATCAGGTTATAATGTTGAACAGCCGATTCAAAAATTACTTGAATCACAATCAGCTTAATACAAATATTGGTGCACAGTATTGTTAACAAATAATTCTTTTTAGTACAGGTGTTGTAGAAATAAAATAACCAGCATTATCATAAACGACCACTTCAGTATCTTTTTTTATATCAGTAAATTTAATGTGCATATCTAGTTCACAATACACAGTTTGATCAATATATGTTGAAAATGATGATAGACCATAATCATTATACTTTTTTTCAATATCAAATGGAATATACAAACCATTCATTTGAATATATCTTGAAAGCATATATGATATCATTTAGTTAATACAAAACATAAAGAACATGTTATTTTGATATATTTTGAGAGCATATTTGTTATCATTATGCTAGTACAAAACATATTCATCTCTTCATTTGAATATATCTTAAAAGCATATATGTTATCATTATGCTAGTACAAATCAGTCTTCATTTATTGATTTCATTAAAAGTCAATAGGTGGACAAATAGAAAGGAAACTTTATGACAAATATAAGGTATTTTAATAAAGTTTTCCCCCGTGACGAGATAAAACACACAAGACCTGTGTGTAAAATATGAAAAATCCAAAAAAATCTTTAAAAATGCAACTTTCAATATAAAAAAGTGTGTATAGCAAATTTTGCCAATATTTTTTTAGTGAAAAAATCTGTTTTTTTTCACTAAAAAAACGCGATTTTTGATGAAAAAATGCTCAAAAAATGAAAAGTATACAAGGATGCGAAATAAGAATGTTTTTAAAATAAAAAGTATAATAGGATGCAAATTGAGGGTGTACTTCTGTAGTACTTCTGAAGTACTTTAGTAGTACTACCAAGCGACTAACACACTTAAAAACATACATATTAAGTGACGAATATATCAATAAAATAATAATGTTCACATGTGAATTATGTGATGCAAAAATTGCAAATAAAGGTAATTTTTATAAACACAAAAAATATTTGTGTCCTGTCAAAATAGAACAAGAAAAAATAAAAATACTTGAATCACAAAATCAAATAAAACTATATTATGAAAATATAATAGAAAAGTTAAAAAGAGAGCATAATAAAAATATAAAAGAATTAAGGAATGAACTAAAAATAACTCAAGAAAAATTAGACAGGCAAAATAATAACTTTATAGCATTCATGCAAGAAAACCAAAAAACATCAACAACAACATTAGACAAATCTGTTGATGCATTAACATTTCTTATGACACATAGAAAAAATGCTCCGGAGCTCAAAAAGATAACCCAAGAAAATGCACAAGAATTATTAACACATGAAAACAAACTTTATGATTATTTACTTCATTTTAATAGTGAAAATAAGTTGGATCAATACATTGGTGACATTATTTTAAAGTACATTAAAAAAGAAAATCCGGAGGAACAATCTGTCTGGAACTCAGATGTGTCAAGACTTACTTTTCTAATAAGGGAAATTATTGATGAATCACCAACATGGCTCAGAGATCCTAATGGAGCTATGTTTAATGCAAAAATTATAACACCAGTTATTAGTGAAGTAAAAAAGTATCTAGATAAATGTTTGTATTCAAAAAATCCAGATAAGGTTAAACTTGATGATGACTCAGAACAATCAGATTCAAGTTCAGACGAGGAAGAAGAAGAAAATGACATATATGCAGAGAAAGCACTTATGAGACGTAGAGGAAACATATTAGGAACTATGGAAACATTAAGAAGTAAAAAATTCAAAAAAAGTTTGGCAGAATATATTGCATCACATATACCATTACACAAGATTGATAAGAAGGTTTCTAAAGATAATAAAACTAAGAATGCTACAAAGAAAAAGTCGGATGATTCATCTGACAGTGAACAAGATGAGAAACCCAGGAAGATCATAAGAAAGAAACCAATCAAAAAGTCAGATAGTTCATCTGACAGTGAACAAGATGAGAAACCTAGGAAAATAATAAGAAAGAAAAAATAATAAATCTAAATCAATCTATTCACACTTTCAATGCATCCCTCAACCCACCCCTGTTTCCTAGATACTATTTCACCTATAACATGAATATTGTCAGCTGGATTAGATAATTTCTTTAGTATTTGACTGAATTTTAAATCATTAAATGGTTTGTAATAATGTATTCCTTCATTCCAATACACTATTTCAATATCATCAGCTGTTTCAATATTTAGCTTTAATTCTTTTAATTTACTTGTTACTTTTTTAATTTGTGTTTTTTTATCATTGCCTAGAATTTTTTTCCAGTATTCAGCATTGTCATTATCTGAATATGATACCATTAGTATTTTATCAGTAATCATCAATATCTTCTGCAATTCATTTTTGACTATATTGTAACCTTTTATTTTAGAGGCATCATAACCATCTTTGTGCCATGTGTATATTCTGACAAATGGCACTGTTCCCACATAATCACTATATTTAAAATCAATCAATTTATTTAACAAATTTAATGGCTTGAGAGTTGTGGCCATTATAATTTTTCTTGTGTTGATATCATTATTTATTAAGAATGTATCATCAGCTAATTTTTTAATTTTGTCAACATTATAACTATGTTTGCAGTTAGATGTTTCTAGAGTATTTATTAAATCAGTCCAATAGATGTAAAATATTTTTTCGTGTCTGTGTGTCATATCATGTATATCATAATACTTAATGAAATATTCAACTGATGATTCTAAATAGTCATGATATTTACAATTTGCAATAAAGTCAGCTGTGAATTTTGTACCAAAATATTTAGTTAAAAATTGTTTAACAGTCAAGTTATCTATTTTTGATTTATGTTTATTGAATCCTTGCTTTATTTTTTTTATTGCATCATCCATATCATATTCCTCATCCAATAATGAATTGACACCAGATATAAATGTTTTTGGCTTTATTTTTAACTTTTTTAATAATTTCAATATATTTTCATTGTTATTATTTATGACACCTGCACCCAATTTTATCAATGAACCATGAAATAGTTTTTCATGAGCTCTGCCTCCAAAATATGATTCTTTTTCTAATAACAGTCCATTGTATTTTTTTGATAAAATATAATTAGCATACAGTCCACTAATACCACCACCAACTATTACATAATCAAATAACACCATTATGTTATAGTCATAGTTTTTATCATGTGCATTCAAAAATTAACATTCTCACTTTGTTTGCCAGCAATTTTTATTTTAAGTCGCTGTCGCAACTTAAAATAAAAATTGCCATTCTCACTTTGTTTGCCAGCAATTTTTATTTTATGTCGCTGTCGCAACTTAAAATAAAAATTGCATAATAAACAAAATACATAATAAGATATATGATAATAAAATACAAAAATGTCAGTCTATTTTGTTAATAATGGTGATAATGCAGAGTTAAGAGGTGACACTTTTTCAATATCTGTCTTGAATGATTATTGTGGTGCATATGAAGGAGAAACATATAAAATGCAATGTGATAAGATCAATAGATTATTATCTGGTGAACGTGAATTATTGTCTGGTAAAAGTAATTTATATGTCAGTTTTGAAGGTCGTGATGGTGAATCACGATTTACTATAGATAGTTCCGGTACGTTCAGATTAACAGGAGGAAGCGAGGGTCCCCCTTTTGGGGGCCGTGTATCAATTTTCTGTGATTATGAAAGTAATAGGGAAGAACTTGATAAATTTATGCGTTATATGTTAACATGTATTGATCTAACAGGTACTGATTATGAAAGTC
>Ga0214921_10004602_pt1 | contig 20179 bp, 15 predicted proteins | sample LL1505_MetaG_FD_177992 | JGI IMG/M metagenome (GOLD analysis project Ga0214921, IMG submission 177992) | Freshwater microbial communities from Lake Lanier, Atlanta, Georgia, United States - LL-1505 | ecosystem: Environmental > Aquatic > Freshwater > Lake | place: USA: Georgia | collected...
TGAGCTTCATCTATGATAAGCGCCTCTAATGCAGGTAGCTTGTCGGGCTCGTTGACAATCTGCTCGAGCATGTCGGTAAAGTCAATTAATTCCCTAGATTGCTTATAGTGACGATAAGCACGCTCAACATACTCAAAGTGATGCCACTCAATATCAAGATTGCTACGATTGTAATAAGCTCGTAGGTCTTCGCCCTTAATACGAGCGATGTTGATTTCAGACAAAATAGGATTGTCCGCTCTGACCATAAACTCTTCTTCACCCAATTCAATATTGATTTCAATTCCTGTCTCCTTACTAAACTCTCTGTAGTTCTCTGGTTTCATGATGTCGTTGGCAGATATGTGCAAACAACGAAAAGCCAAGCTATGCAGGGTTCTGAACCACGGGAAGTCAATCTTCTCGTTTAGGTGTGGGAACTTCTGTATGGCTCGTTCTTTTGCCTCGTTGGAGGCTTTCTTTGTAAATGAAAAATATCCAATGCTGGAAGAGGGTATGCCCTCTTCCAATTCCTTTTCCACAATAGACAACAGATATGTTGTCTTTCCGCTTCCGGGTGGACCAAAGATTTTATGGATATGGCTCAAAATGGCGACCCTTCACGCATTTCTGGGGTTTGGAAGGGGGCGCTTTGTTTCTTGAAGTTAGGCACTCTCCAGCAACGTACTGTCCTGCCTTTTAGAAAAAGAGGCACAGGTGCGCCACCAATATCCCGTAGGCGCTGTGCCATCTTAGGAGCAGTCAGTCCCGTAAAGTTATTGCGTTTGAGGTGAAGCTCAAGGTCCTTAATCCTAAAATAAGTCTGCCCATCCTCGTCAGATATCCATGGACGGCCAAGCAAGAGCTCATCACGATCTAACGCTTGTTGCATGTGAGTACAGAACTCTTCAAGCAAGTCCATAAACTTACCTGTAATGCTGGTGTCCTCAGAAGCCTCAGTAATCTGCTCTGTTTCAACCATCTCTTTTAGCAAGGCATTCAGTAGCCCTTCCCAATCCTGCTTACGCAGGGTGGGCGGTAGTAGGTTTAACTTTTCAACGCACGATTTTTGAAACGCTGTTTGAATAAAAAGGCTGTCTGTATCAAGTTCAACTCGATTTCCGTTGACGTCAAGGAACCATAGTGGAGGCTCTGAAGCATACTTTGAAAGCGAACTGAGTTGGGGAGTGTCAGGGCCGTCACCGCCAATACCATGCTTCCTTGTTCGGCACAGTCCCGAGTTACAGAAGGAGTTGAGTGGCGCATCTTTGCACTTATAACGGTAATCTTTTTTACCAGCTTGTTTTGTAATGAGCTCAAGTTCTTTCATTCCTAAAGGTGGACTCATGTATTTGATGTTGTATTCCATGAGCTTGTCTTCCCAGCCCACCGGATGTGCTTTCTTAAGATAAACTCCGATGGCAAAGAGGCCATTATTGCGGGTCCCTTCCGGGAACCCTTGAGTGCATAACGCTTGCAAACACGGTGGACCATCCTTAATCGGATTGTCCGCTTCTTTCGGAGCCTCTGGTATCGACAGCGGCGTATCTTGGACGTTTGATTCGTACAGCTCATAGAACTCTGAAAGAGTCGCAGCACTCCCGTCAGATTTGATGGCATAGCGTGTTCCTTTATCTCCTGCAAAGTAAGGCAAGTTTAAGAAATTACCCGTGTCGCCACGGTCTACTAATATCTCAGATTGTTTTGGAAAAATTTCTCGCCCTGCTTCTCCTAATAAAGCAGCACAAGTTTTTAAATAGTTTTGCATTAGGCGTGCAGCTACAGGTTCTTTTACGAATAAGAACACATGCGCACCACCTGATTTGCTACGGCATACAACTAAAGGCAGATTTAAATCTGCAATCTTTTTAACAAGAGCGTGATGGTCAAGGGGATACTGATCGATATCAATACAACCCCATATGCAAGTATTGTCAGACCTAATAGGAATGATCCCAAGACTAGGCTCCACCCCATCCAGATGATTACTCCACAGCTCGTCCACTGGTGGTTGTCGTACCACAACTGCCTTGCCCGCTTGTTTGCCGTCTCCACGTGACTTCTCAATCCGATAGGTGCCATATGCAATATCTAGCCCTTCGAATATAGATTTGAATTTCTCGATGTCCGCCATCCGAATTCTTCTTTCTAGTTAATAGGGTGGGACTACTCGCTCCACTACTGCACCCCGGTAAGGATACATTCTTGGCCATGTGTAGAATCTGCTTTCGTCCCTAAAACATTAGAATGGCACTGTTTCGCTTGCTGTTTCTTCGCTCTGGTGCTTGACTTTAACTTCACCGCTACCGATTGAATTAGCAAACGACTTTGCCGCTGCGTATATATTCTGATCTTCAACAGAGCCTACACGCTCAATCTCCCAACCATACCACTTGCCTTTGTCGTTAGACTCAGCTTGTGTGCTTAAGCGATAGATTTGGCTATACATAGGTGGCGTGTATGGACCATTCTTACCCATCAGTTTTGTGCTCATCATCATGCTGTTCCACTTACGGCTCTTTTTAAGCTGTGTAGAACGCATAACAATCAAAGCTGGGTTAGGAATGCCATCCTCGCCAAGCACCATCACGTAATGGTTTGCAGTGTTTTCCACATAATTACCATTATCAAGATAGTCTTTATTGTCGCCCGGCTCTCTATGTGTGTGCGTCAAAATATCACTAGTTGCCGTGTGAATAGCAATGGGTGCTCCACTACCTGAACCCCTTGGAGCCCATTCAATGTATTGGCGAACATATGCTGTTGGAATAACCAACAACCCTTTTTTGCCATCATACAACTCGTTGGTAACGCTATTTAATACCATGCCTGGCATAGCGCCCTCCATCTCTCCAATCTCAGGAGAAGTGCTGGTCAGTAACTTCAAGAAGGGTAAAGCAAAATCTTCTTGAGTCATGTTATTAAAACCTGACTGTGCATCCTCTTCAAAGTTAGAAGCTAATACTACTGCGGTACTACCTGTTTTTGTTGCTAGATCGTTCTTTGCCATGATTCGTGGTCCTTATTTCATGCTGATTTAATAGTTGCCTTCTGGCCAATGTAAGCACCAAAAAGCTCTGTCGGGAACTCGTTGCCTTGTTCCGTCATTTCTCGAACCCAAGCCTTGAGGGTTTGTGGCTCGATCTTTTCCGCTTGCTCGGCTGGGTAGCTCCGCTCGTGGAGAAGTCCAATAAGTGATTCGCACAATTCGTCTTCACCACGACCAAATCGTACTGACACCGTGTTCTTGATAATATCGTCGTAGCCATGCTCACGAAGCCATTCATAAGCCTCGGCACGACGGGCTTCAGGGATAGAAGCACCGTAGAAAGGTTTGATCTCTATAGAAGAGCCATCACCCATCTTAAAGGACTTCATACCCATCTCTTGCAAAGCTGCTGGAATAGTTTCCTCCAGTAACTTACGCATTGAGTCTTTTCTTTCCTTTACTACTGTTTCTAGTTCCTCGATTTCTTTTTCGAGAACTTTGGCACGCTTAGCTAAGCCAGCAATACCTGCTAATTGATCGTCCTGTACAGTCAGAGCATCAGCATCTTTTTCAAAAATTTCAGACAAACTCATCTATTTCTCCTTTCTCATTCAGGTCTACCGATATTGGGTAATAGCGGTTTTCCTTCTTACTCCACTTCAACAACTTAAAGCGCCCATGATTTACTTCAGCAGCAACGGCACAGGCGATACCAATTGCAGCAGGGTCTCCAATGAGCAATAAAAAATCATCGTCATTGAATGTTCTTAGTTTACGCTTAATTCTACTGATTGTGGGACCTGGGGAAAACACTATCTGCGATCCCGGGGGAAGCATAACGTAAACCGAGCCAAAGTCCATTGCCGACGTAATGTCGTGATTCAATGTCTCTTGGACTACATAAACAGTTGCCATAAATACCTTTCTAATTTCTCGTTTATGTATTACACTATACACTAGTTTTTAAAAGTTGCAACCCTAGAAAGAAGAAAGATGACCGATACATATTTGATGGACTACCCATTTAAGAACAAACCATTCCTGCACCAGCGTGTGTATTTAGAGCGTTTCTGGAATAAGGATAAGGCCGCCTTGTTTGCCGACATGGGAACAGGCAAGAGCTTTATGCTTATTAATAATATTGCCATGCTGTATGATCAAGGCAAAATTAACGGCGCTCTGATTGTTGCACCCAAAGGTGTCTATCGAAACTGGGCAGGAATTGAAATACCTAAGCACATTCCTGAGCATGTACGTTATACCCTTGCTGTCTGGAACCCCAATCCCCGTAAGGCTGAGGAGGCGGCGCTTGATTCAATGTTTAATATTACAGAGGACTTAAAAATTCTGATTATGAACATCGAAGCATTCTCTACAGACAAGGGAACTAAGTTTGCAAATCGCTTTGTATTAGCCCACAACACGTTTATGGCTATTGATGAAAGCACCACAATTAAATCGCCGCAAGCACGGCGGAGCAAGAACGTATTAAAAGTTGGATCGTTAGCAAAAGTAAAACGAATTGCAACAGGTTCACCGGTTACTAAATCTCCATTAGATTTATATCAACAATGTGCTTTCTTAGGCTACGACTGCCTTGGCTTTTCTAGCTACTATGCTTTTCAATCTCGGTACGCTAAGACAATTGAGCGAAACCTTGCTACCCATAGCTTTAAGCAGATTATAGGCTATCAGAGGATTGACGAGCTTCAAGAAAAGATAGGCAGGTTTTCTTTTAGGGTACGTAAAGAAGAATGCTTTGACTTGCCTGACAAGACTTTTGTACGGCGGGAGGTAGAGCTTACCGACGAGCAGGCAAAAGCCTACAAACAAATGACTTTGATGGCTTTGGCTACGTTTGAGAAGGGTATTACCTCTACAGCGAATGCTTTGACGCAAATTATGCGGTTGCAGCAAATTGTGTGCGGGCATATAACGCTGGATACAGGAGAACTTGTGTCCCTTAAAAACAACAGGCTGGATGAACTGCTGTCAGCAATAGAAGAGATTGACGGCAAGATTATTATTTGGGCCCACTTTAGGCACGATATTGAGGCGATTAAGCTTGCTTTGCAGAAGCAGTATGGCATGAACGCTGTGGCTACTTATTTTGGCGATACAGAGGCTAAGGATAGGGAAGAGATTGTTAATCGCTTCCAAGACGAGAGCAGTGAGCTGCGGTTCTTTGTTGGTCAGCCTAGAACAGGTGGCTACGGGTTAACCCTAACTGCAGCGTCTACCATGATTTACTACTCCAACGGGTATGACTTAGAGGTGCGGTTGCAGTCCGAAGCTCGAATTGATCGTTACGGGCAGACCCGAAAGATGACCTATATTGACCTGATTGCACCAAAAACAGTCGACGAAAAGATTGTAGAAGCTCTTCGTAAGAAGATAAATATTGCTAATGAAGTAATGGGAGAGGAACTAAAAGCGTGGCTTACTTAATCAATGTAGTTAAGAAATATAAGTACGAATCTTTGGTTCGTAAGGATTCCCCAGAGGGCCGTAAATATGTGCTTGAAGGGGGAGAAGCCTTACCTTCGGTGACTACAGTTCTTGACGCAACAAAGGATAAGTCTCACCTTGATGCGTGGGTCAAGAATGTTGGAGAGGAAGAAGCAAATAGGATTAAGAACGAAGCAGCTATGGTTGGAACACACATGCACGGCTGTCTAGAACGCTTTATCAAACACCGCCCGATTGAAGTGCCAACGTCTTGGTTAGCGGTCAAAGGCTATCGGATGGCAATGACTCTAGCTGAAAACTTTTTCCCTAATTTGAATGAAGTTTGGGGGTCCGAGGTCAACGTTTATTACCCACAAAAATATGCTGGATCAACCGATATGGCAGGGGTATATCGCAATAAAAGCGCAATCGTAGACTTTAAACAGGCTAATCGGATGAAGAAGCGGGATTGGATTGAGGACTATTTTCACCAGCTTGCAGCTTATGCGTTAGCGCATGATGCAGTTCATGGTACGGAGATTGAACAGGGGGTTGTGCTGATGGCATCCCAGGATGGGCAGGTACAAGAGTTTGTGTCGGTCGGCCGCGAGTGGACGCAGTATAAACAGGCGTGGTTTGCTCGTCTCGAAGCGTTCTACGCTCTTCACGGACAGTCTGAGCAGTAACCATTATCCAATCAAATACGTTGCCTTGCCCCCGATCATAAGTAGGAAATTTCGGGGGCTTTTTCATTGTTGCGGTGGAGGCGGTTGTTTATTTACTTGGATAGCCTGACCGATTGTATCCCGTGGGAACAATGATTGGTACATCGCCGCAGCATTCCCACTAGGGGCTGGAGGGGTAGTCGGGAACGCAGGCTTTAGCTCTGGTATGCCTTTAGTAGGAGGCGCTGGAAAACGTTGATTAAACTTCTGCATTTGCTGTTGAGCGTTGTTTGGCTGGACCGGGGCAGGTGTGACTTTCTGTGGCATAGCTGGTGGTGCAGGTGTAATCTGTGGAGGCATAGCTGGTTGCTGCTCTACCATAGGCTCTTCTTGTAATGCTTGAGCGGTCTCTGTCATTACTGCACGACGAGGAGCGTTATATACCACTTCAGGGATATACACACCACTCTTGTTAAAGAAGTTCTGCATCCGCTTGGCAAAGCCTTCTGCAGTCTTGTCTTGGGCTTGTTGCACCAACGCTTTTGCAAAGTCCGCATCTTCAACCGCACGCTGCATCACACGGTCAAGAATGCCATACTCTTGACGACCTACAAAGCGAGTAAGAACGTAGGCTGCAGGCCAAGTAACGCCTGTACGGCCTTCCATAATAGAACGACCCAAACTGGTTAAGCCAGGGAGGCTTGTGCCAACTGTCTTAGCAAGTCTCTCGCTAGTTGATTCAAACGGCGAAGGAATGTTTGCAACATCAGGAGAGGATTTAATTAATCTTTCTAGCTGACCAATCTTGCGTAAGTTTCCAAGTTGCTCTTCGCTAAATAAAAACGACAGCGACTTCGGATTAGCTTGGTCCAAGAACTGCGAAATCATTACCTTGCCGTTAGGGTCGGCAGCTTCTTTGTAGACAGCACGGCGTAATGCCTCTAAACGCTCTGGAGAGCCTTCTAGCGATTTAACCAACAAACGCATATCTGCCGGGTCACGCAAGGCACGGGTAATTAGCTCGCTGGGGTCAGCACCTTCTCTTGTGCTTCTAGCAATTAGTTTGTTTAATTCATCGTCTATTGCTGCGTTTTTACGAGCCTCTAGCTGTCCAATACGAGCAGACACGGCTTTGCCTATTTCTAAGTCGTCAGTAATGTTTTGACGAACTACATCAGGCATAGCGTTAATAATTGCTTTATTACTGTTTATTACAGCTTGCAGTTTGTTGGGATCAACTAACCCGTCTTTATCCAAAATGTTTTTGCTACGCAGCCAATCCATTGATGCACGAGCCATGAGGTCTCTTCCCTGTTGGGTGTCTGACACCAGGATATTCATGTCTCTAAGATTTGCAGCGTTTTTAAATGCTTCGTTAACTACAGCTTCATTAGGAGTTAAAAACTCTCCTGTAGGCCGTTTTGCACCAAGAAGAATAGGTAAATAACGCTCATATGCACCGCCATATATGTCGTTATAGACTTGCTTAAAGTCTGTGTATTCTTTACCCATTTTAGGCACAGCGTTAAACACCATTTTTTCTACGTCTTTGTAGACAGCATTAATTTTGTCTAAATCTTTTTGTGCAGCTTGTCGCCCACGCCCCGCAAACTGAGCGTCGGTAAAGCGCTGAACGGCTAGGTTCCGTGATTGGGTAGCCGCCTGCATTAATTCAATTGCTTCGGGAAAGTTAATATCAACCTGGCCTACTTTTTTAGCAGACGCCATAGCACGATCTTGCGCCGCTTTTAGTTCTGCTGGGTCAATTCCATAAGAACGTGCCAATAAATTAGTTTGTTGACTTGGTTCTAAATCTGCTAAACCCGGACGTTTTTTAGTTCCAGCAGCCGGACGCATTAAAGAATCAACAATAAATCTAGCGTTGCCTTCTTGCATTTGCACAAATTTTAAATCAACGTCTGCCGCATCTTCTGCAAGTTCAGACGGCGACCAATAAGATTCCGAGGGCCCCGGGGGACTTTCAGGGCGTTTCTTTTTAGCAAGAATTTCTGAAATTTCTTTTACTAACGCATTTTCAAACGCATCTGTGCCTTTGGCTTGTTGTCTAGTTTTGTAACGTGCCAGTATGTTTGCCAAGTAAGGGCTGTATTCTTTAATAGGTCCTGTTAAAACATTGTATTTTGCAGTAATAGCATTAATGTCTTTTTCGATATTAAATGCGGGGAATAAAGACTTGCCATCGTTGTCACGAGTGGGAAGAGGCACACCGTCCTCATCCGTAAAGTTACGGCGTAATCCCATGCGGTCAGCTACATTTCTTAAATTAAAAAAGGTGCTTTCCCCGCTGCTTAAAATAGTATTACGCAGCTCTTTTCCAACTTCATTTTTATCAATAGAAGAGTAGCGATTAGCAACCCGATCTGCTTCAACCGCTTTCTCTTGAGAGATTTTCTGTATCAAACCGTTCTGCAACTCTTCTGAGTCTGTTTTTACTTTAAGAATTGCTTCTTCAATAGGCATGTTTGCTTTAGGAGAGAAGCGTTCAATGATGTTATCAAACTCAGATAAGTTGCTGGCACGACGGGCAAGCTCTTTTTGTAGCTGCTCTGGGGCCATATTTTTTACTAGATTGCCCTGTTCAATCAAGAACTGAGGCAACATGGTACGCTCGGCGGTGTTTAATCTAACGCCTTGTGCTCCGAGGTCCGTGATTAGTTGTTCTGCTTTTCTGAGTGTTTCTTGGACTTCCCCTTTGCTTAGAGCTTTGCCCACGGCTCGCTCTGCACGGGGGACTAGCAGGTTAGCAATTGGTCGGGTAAATGGACCATACTCTCCAGCAATCTCTTTTCCAACTTCACTTAGTTTTTGCTCAGAAGGGCTTACTACTTGTTTTAAATATCGAGCAGCAATACCACTAGGGCTAACAGTAGAAGCAACTTTAGCTGCGGCAGCTCCTCCGATTGGTGCAACAATAGCTGCGCCAAGTGGGACTAGTTCTTGAGCCAACGGGCCCATCTCTTCTTCTTTTGTGTATTGCTGGGCAAGACCAAACGCACCACCAGAGGTAATGTCTGCCGCTAGGGCTGCTTTTGGGTTCTTACGAATAAAGTCTAGGGTCTCTTTTGCAACCCGTTTTAACACTCCGGCATCGGCAGCAAGTGGGGCAGCTAACTTTTGGCTTGCAGCAGCAAACCCTAAAATACCTGTAATAGGTAGGTTTGCACCAATACCCTCTGCAATAGCACGAGCATATCGCTCTTCAGAGTTCTTTGGGCCTGTATCGCCTTTATTAAAAATCTTAGTTAAGGTCTGTACATTTTTTTCATCGTACCCTAATGCTTTGCCAATCTGGCGAACAGCAGCATCTGGAAGGGAAAACAGGGCAGCATTAAAGCCATAGCTGGCTTGCTTAGCTAAGTCATAAGGATTTCCTGGTATCTCAAACTTTGACTTAGGTACAGGGGCTTCGGTTCTTCCAACAACTGTGCCAGTGTCTAGGTCAATCACTTGACCATCTGGTGTGGTAATTTGAGCCATGCTAGTCCTTCAATGTCGACAACAAAACAGGAGTGGATTTACCGTTAATGTTAATGTAAACCTGAGCATTTGGGTTAACTTGTTTGAGCGATTTCAAATAGGTTAGCTTTTCTTGTGGGATAGGATCAGCAGGTGTGCCAAGGTTTGGCACCTCTAACTGAACATCTTGGTTAATCCAGCCTAATTGAGCTGCAGTATTCAAACGCTGGTTAGCCAACGATGTACGCACAGTCATCATGCGTTTCAAGGCGCTCTGAGAATCAGAGAAGAATGTACCTGGCTTGTCACCTAAAATTGAAGCGGCTGCGTTTTGTTCAGCTACAGCAATATTTCCTGTGTCGCCTGTCCTTGCAATTGCCTTGGTCGCATTATTGATTGCCATGTTAATTTTGGTACGTTGTTGCTCAGTCATAACGTTAGGGTCTAGTGGAGACACAGGAACCAAGATGTTGTTTTTCAAATTAGAGAAAAACGCTTTAGGACCAAATGCGCCTGAGTATTCTTTAATTGCATCATCCATCGCAGCCAACGCAGCCTCTTGACGAGATACTTCGTTTGCCAAACGCTCACGGGTAGTTTTGTCTAAGTTAAGGGTTTGTGCTGCAGGGCTTACACGAGCATACGGAGTATCAAACCCAACCAAATTACCTTCTTTATCTTTTTGAACTTGCGGGGTAAAACGGCTGTTCAAAAAGCTATTGGTAATCTGTGGGTCAATCTGCATGCCTTTGGGCTGACCTTGTTTGTCTACATAAGAAGTTAATCCTGCGCCACGGTCTGTAGGAACTACTTCCCCAGCGCTGACTGCTTTCTTTAAAAGCTCTCGTTGAATTGCAGCAGTAGCCTTATCTTCCGCAGCAATAGTCTGCAAGCCAGAGGTAAGGGCAGCACCACGAATCTGTGTTCTACGGGCTTCTTCTTGTGCAGCCAACTGGCTAAGGCCAGCAGGCATACGCTTAAATGCGTTAGCCAAGGCCATCATGCCTGTACGAGCAGGCTTGGTAGCGTACTCAAGACCAGCATCTGCCAACAATAACAACGCTTGGATTTGTGAGGCTTCTTTATCCCCACCCATATACTTCTCAAATATAGGCAGGTTTTCTTTCATGTAATCTTCTAGGCGATTTGTTTTTTCACCTTTTGTTTGCCTAGTAATAAGCTCTTCTACCGTCTTTGGTGCAGTAGAAGGGGTTGTGTCTGCCACTACTTTACTTGGCGCTGCCTTTCCTTCTGCTACTGGCTCTTTAGGAACTTCTGCTTTTGGAGGGGCTGAATAAATACGATTTCCAGAAGAATCCGTGCCAATAACAGCAGGCACATCAGTAGCAGGCATGTTCTCTACACGCTCTCCACCGCCAAACGCTTCCATTGCTGCTTTGCCACCCGGAATAGTTGCTAAAGCTGCCCCTGCTTTTTGATAACCAGGCATATTAGCAATATAGTTACGTACAGGCTCTGTTGCCATGCCAATCCGTTGCGTAAGCGTAGGATAGGTTAGCTCCATTCCTTCTACTGTTTTAGGACCAAACGTGCCTAATGTAGTACGACTTTGTTGAATGCTAGGTGGCGTTAATACAGGTGCCATCCGGCTACCAATCATTTGATTTGCTGCCTGAGCGTAGGGCTGAATGCGCTGCATTAAGTTTGTAGCCATTCCTGCACCCATGTAATGCTCAGGCAGACCTGTTTTTGGGTTGGTGGTCGAGCCCCCTCCCATCATCGAAAGAACTTGGTGTTGTTGAGGAGTCATGTGCGCAACCATCGTATCGCCGTTGCGACCAGCGCCTTGAATGTAATTAGCGCCTGGCTCTAGTTGTCCTGAGTAGCTGACACCTTGGTTATAGTTAGCACCCGACTGAGGTAGGCTTGCAATACCCCCTTTTGCGTACCCTTGTGGTGCCATTGCACCTTGGTACATTGGAGGAGCCATCATGCTCATTGGGCCATAACCAGGGGCGCTATCTACCATGCCACCATAAGCAAACCCTTGTGGTGCTGGCCCTTGATCCGTGGGCATTGGTCCTTGTGGCATTTGGGGAGGAGCAGGAGGCATACCACCACCCATTTGTGGGGGAGGAGGTGGGGCCATAGGCGCTCCACCAGCAGGTAAGCCACTAATTCCAGCAGGAGCTTGTTGCGCTGTAAACTGAGACTGCAACATTGCCAACACTTCAGGAGGCGTCTCCATCGCAACATCTTCGCCTACCATCTCCGCTAATTCTTGATAACGAGCGTCAACCGAGCGCATGTCGCCCCGTAAATTATTCATTAGAATTTCAGGAGAGCTAGGTGAACGACGGGATACTTCTTCCATCATCTCGTCGTCGTTCTCTTCAATATCTTTTGGCTCTTCGTCATCAAATCCTTGCATAATTCCAGAATCGGCTTTGCGAGGCTTGCTTTCCGCTTTAAACATTGCCCGTTCAAATACCTTCGAATCCATACCTTCTCCTTAGAATAATCCTGCTTTTTTAGCGGCTGTGCCTGCTGCTAGACCAGCGATACCTGTTCCAACGGCCTGCTGGAATGCGCTTGGAGTAGGTGCAGTAGCGGCTGAAATAGACTGCTGAGACGATGGTGCACCTTTGTAAATATCTGACAAAAATGCCAAACGCTGATAAGGCTCGTACGCTTGCTGCAATGCTGCATTGCGTTGCGCATCGTTTTGTTGCTGGGTAAGAGCTTGCTGTTGTTGGCCAATGTTGTACAAGAAGTTAACGTCTTGCTGTCCAAGCTGTTGAGCAGATTGTCCAAGAGCGCCTTGCTGAACGCCAAGGTTGCCAAGCTGAGCACCCATTCCAGAAAGGGACTGAGCCATGTTTTGACCAATTCCATACTGCTGACCAGCCAACGCACCAATTCCTTGGGCTTGATTACCTAACTGTCCAGCGGCGGCTAATTGTGCCTGTTGCTGTTGTTGAGCAGTACCTAACGCTTGGCCATAGCCTTGTTGCAGTGATTGAGCAATAGCTTGGTTTTGTGTCTGCATTAAATTGCGACCTAACTCAGCACGTTGAATACCTTCCCGTGATCCACCAAACGCACCTGCTCGAACGGCTTGCCCTTGCAGAGCCTGCTGCTGCATAGCTGCTTGGCGATTCATTTCTCCTAACTGTTGTTGCAAAACTAAGTTAGAGTAAGGGTTCATGTATTGCTGAATGTCTTGCTGACCAAGCTGTCGGCCAGCGCCCATGGTTCCTTGAACAGCGGCATTTTGTGCAGCCTGCGCTGCTTGGAATTGATTACGAGTATCTGCACCACGCAATACATCAGCGGCTTCACCAGTAGTAGCAATACCTTTTTGTAAGGCTTGTGTGCCACCATATAAGTAAGGCTGGTAGGCACCAATACCTGAGCGTGCTTGTTCAAAAGCTCTAATTTGATCTGGGTTAAACCCAGCAATGTTGTACCCTGGTAAATTAACAGCCGTGTCAGTTAAGCCTTTTGCAGACTTTAAAAGGCCTATTTTATAGGCTTCTATCTCGGGGGCTTCCCGGACTATCTGTTCGGTAATTTCAGGCATTAGACTCTACCTCCTGCTTTCTTTTCTAGTGCGTGCATCATACGATATAGTTTTTTTGCACCTTCTCTGCGACTTCCTTTACCTGCGCCTTTAACAGCTTTGGCAGTCAATACAAACTCGCCATCAGACAACATCGCTGGAATTGAATCCGAAGTACCTGTCCCAGGGCCATCTATTTTTCCTGTTTTTCTTGGGTAAACATTGGTTATTCCGCCCTTAGCTGCATATACCCTAGGCATAAATGAGTAATTATAAGGGTTATTGTATGGCTGTTGAATAGGCTGATAATTAGTTGCGGTTGTTGTTCCTGTTGGAGGCGTGTAGGTAGGAATAGCAGAACGTCCGTACTGGGGTGCTGCTGTGTAATTTACCGGAGGCATATTTGGTTGAGGAGCGTTGTAACCGGGTATACCTCCTACAATATAACGAGAAGGATCACGGTCTACTAATGTTTCGCCTGTTTCGCTTCGGTTTACTATTCCGGGAGGAGCGGGTTGGGTTGGGGTAAATCCACCCATTAATGCACCACCTGCAAGCACGGTTCCAGCAACAGCAGGAATGCTAATGTCTCCTTTACTGTTGTAAAAGAATCCTGGATTTTTTGGATCGCTACTAAATAAGTAATCCTTGGCTTTGTCGTAAAAACCACCAATTCCTGTGCTTTGTGATGAAGGTTGGTTTGACCCGCCACCAAACTCTCTCATTCCTTGAGACATAGAAGTATCTGGGCGAGGAGCAACGTTTTGTGGTGAAACCGAGGATGGCCCACCAAACTCTCTCATTCCTTGAGACATAGAAGTATCTGGAGCAGTTACAGGAGGACTAAATCTATCTGGACCAAAACCTATGTCAAAAGTAGGACTACGTACGTCTGCACTAAGTCCTGCTGAATAATCAATATCTGGGGTAGGAGCAGTTAAGTTAGTTTGACCGCTGGTTAGCGTACTAATACCTTGGCTTGAAGGGGAAACTGCTCCTCCGCTAAGCGGAGCTCTAGTTCCATCTGCATTTAGTATTTGGCTATTGTCTGTTACGGTAGGGTTTGTTTTTAGATCAGGAGAAAACAGACCTGTTCCTGTTCCGGGGCCCGTGGCGTTTGCTCCACCAAAAGCGCTTATTCCACCCGCTAATACACCACCTGTCAAAGCAGCCTGACCAATGTTTTGCCCAGTAAATGCCCCGTAGCCAGCGCCCATAATGGCACCAGTAGCAGCAGCGTTTAGATAACCACCTGTTCCAGGTAACATACTAGAGATTTGTGGGGCAAGCCCTGCCATAGCTCCAGAAGTTACCCCGCTAATCAGGGCTTGTTTTAAGTTCGAGCCCCCTGCTAAGGATATTGCTGCACCAGAAATACCCGCTGCAAGCATGGTAGACATTCCCAAACCCGCTGGTCCGAGAGCAGCGGTCAAAGCTACTGTAGCAACAATCCTACCAATTGGGGAAGAAGCAATTGATTTAACAGCATTACCAACGGCTTTAAAAGCGCCGCCTACTGCTTTGCCAATGCCGCCAAGAACACCACCTCCGCCACCCTTAAATTCCATGATCCCAGTAGCAGGGTTAATGGTGCCTGCTCCGCCCATAGACTTAAGCATACGGGCTTCTTGGGGATTAATATGGGCTAGGATGGTATCGCCACCACGGCCTTGTTGCCGTAATGCCTCTGCTGCGCCTGCTAAGCCCCCTTTTTGAAAGCCTTGGGGCTCAGGCATTTGGCTCATGCCAGACTGCTGTTTACGATTAATGGCTTCTTGTGCCATCACCAGCATAGTAGTAAAGTAGCCACGGTCAAACTGTGGGGGCAAATCCTCTTCGTCTAGTGTTCCAGAGCTAATTAACTGTGCTCTTATTTGGGGGTAGTTTTGCTCATTAGCTAAAAGATACTCAAGTCCATCTATCAAAGCTTGTAAATCTTCTACAGGTAGGTCTAATTGCTGCACCGCAGCTTGCATGCCTTCTTCGTAGGCAGGAATTGCTTCTGGGTTGTCTTTTGCTAGGGTAGCTTTAATGTTTTCCAGCTCGCTTGAAAAAGGCATTTTTTGCCCAACAGGAGCTTGGTTTTCGGGTGATTGGGGTAGGGTTGCAATGCCTTCTTGAGCCATGGTCAGGGCCTCTCCATAAGCGGTAAATGGTTTATATAGAATGGTATCATTTTATTGGGTTAAATCATAGAAGGAAAGGGCGCCAATACCCCCGCCAGTTCCAGTAAGGGTTCTAGCTGCAAGGGTGTATACATCGCTTGTCCCAGCTAAAGACGACCCTAGTTGTAAATCAAAGTTAAAAGAAGCGTTAGCACCCGATAGGGCAGACCTTCCAGACCTAGATGTTAAAAATTCAGCATATACTAAAGTACCCCCTGTTATAGCAGTTGCAGCTATATCAAATTCAACGTTAGCGTCAGAAGCCACGGCAGAATAAGAAGCTCCTGTAAGGGTTCCATTTTTAAATAAACCTACTTGATAATTGTCTGTGGTTGTTGGTAGAAAATTTACGTTGTAGGGAATAACCACAGCGCCCAAGGCGGTAGAAGCAAGTCTAATAGATACCAAAGGTTTAAAGGTCGTGGTTATGTAACTCCCCGCTGTAGCGCTAGTCATTGTTGCTACGTGTTCTACTGAAGTCTGTTCATACCCCCCAGAAGAGTACACGGTAGAGCAAATCTGTTTCATGGATGAGCTTGAAGCTGTGCCAGCCGTATTGCGAATCTCATAGCGTACAGGCAGAATAGCCGTAGTCATATATACCGCAGTCTGTACATTGTCGTTATAGATGGTGTGGCATACAACAAACTGACCATCAATAAAGAATCCACACCGCACAGCTCCGACCCCTAACCACTCAAAGTCTATAGCTAGAATCTGGGTTTTAGTTACATCAATAGTACGCCCGCTTGGTCCAGTACCGTCTAGCTTGTCCCCGTTCCAGTTGGCTTGAGTAATCGTTGTATCTACAGCCGCACCGCTGGTATAAGACCGCAAAACAAACGCCAAAGTCGTGTTATTCTGCTGGAAAAACACCCCATTTTGGGTATTAAAGTACCCTACTCGTTGACGTAATCCCGTTTTGCCAGCGTTCATAGTAAACGTAGCTAATAGCCCAAGACCCTTGCCTGGCTGGTATGGCATTGTTCTATAGGACTGACGGACAACTTCAGAACCATTGCTGGTGGTAACGCTTAACTGAACCGTAGATTCATTGGGCAAGTAGGTAGTAGACCCCCCAGTAGCCGTGCTGGTATCAAACTGATTGTCAGCAGCATAACGATTTTGGCTGTCAAATAGCGTATAGGGAGACGCTACGACTAGGCGGTTAAAGGCATCTACGTTAGTAGGCGGGAAGGTTACGTAGGTTGGGTTATTAGTTGTTCCGCTCATAGCTTGCACCAATTGTCCTATTGCATTATCTAGCTCATTAAAATAAATTCGTAGTTGGTTTTTAAAAAGTTCTTGTTGCTGCTGGTTATAGTCCGGTCTTGCAACAATTAAGTTAGGAGCCTTGGTCGGGCGAATAGTAAGCGACGAAGCCATTATCTGCGTCCATCGGGTCTGATATCTATTCTAGGGCTACCAAGCTGCCATTGCACGCCAAGTCCTGTAGAGTCAATTCTAAATGCCATTTGGCGGCCACGAATGCGGGTATATACCTGACCGGTATACTCTTCCACAGGGAAAGAAGCCGTTCGGGTCACTGTGGGGCTGTTTGACGTGCCATAGGGGGTTCCGGAATTAACCCTAGGTCTGATTGTCAAGGTGACCTGTGGGTTAGCTGCCGTAGACCCAGCAAAAGTCAAGTCAGGCAAGATACGCCATACAAAACCAAAGTTATGCCCGTCACCAATGTCAAAGTCAGAGGTTTGTATATAAGCCGCAATTGGCTGTGGAGTGGCCCCTGCTTCGTCGTCCACAGAAGCTTCATGGTACAAAAGACGACGATTGTAGTCCGCAGCAAAGGGGTACTCACGTAATCCGGAGTGTAGCCATGCCGTACGTGCCATAGTGCCGTAATACCAGCTACCTTCAATAATGTTGTAGATTACATAGCTGTCGATTACGTCTGACCCAGTAGATGGGTAGAACCACCAGATTTCATTAAACTCTTCGTTGTAGCCTGTATGGCACTGCCATGCTTGAGCTTTATTTAAGCGACCAAAAATAAACGACCTTAGTGAGCAGGGCAAGGTTTGCACTCGGCCATCATAGAAATAAAACTTATCGCTACCCATCCAATATGTAATGTTGTTTGCTGTAATTACAGTATTTGGTCCAAGTAAAGTAATGTTGTCTTGGATAATGTTAAAGCCCCAGACAAAGGGTGGCCCAAGGTATTGCATGGAATAGATTGCTGAATCCGTCCAAACTAAGATTTCTTGGCGGGTGTTTCTAGCAGCTAGGATAAACGAACCACTACTTAATCTAAATTCTCCAGCTTGATTAGTTGCTGCTGGAACCCATTGGTAAGGGTTTTCTTGGTCTGACCAACGCACCAGCATTGGGTCAAAAGCCGTGTTTGCATTATCTGGGTCATAGCTATTTGAGCCAAAACAGATAACAAACCGCTGAATAGCTGAAGATACAATTTGGTTAGTCTGGGTAGGAACAAACTGACCTAAATAACCCTCAGTTGTAGATTTACTAGAAAGGCTCACCGCACGAGTGGTTGTTCCGGTAGTAGCATCCCAATAGTAAGGAACGCTTCCACGAGGAGCGATGAGCAGGTCTTCGCCGTAATTGTCGTTTGTCCAAAGGCGTAGCTGCTCACCCGCCGTTAGCTGGGCGCCAGAGCCCCAAGTTAAACGGCTCCAGAAACTTGCTCCCCAGCCGTTGCCACCCACATACTTGTCCAAGCCTACGTTGATTTGGTAGGTTGCAACTACAGCATTCCCGCCTCCCCCAGTGTCTCCAGCGCTTGCTAATACAGGGGCTCCTGGAGTTGCAACAGACGATACGGCTCGTGCTTGGATGCTGTATTGATTGCTATTAATAAAAGTAATTTGGTACTCTTGATTTAGGATGGCTGCGGTAATATTGCCACCAAGGCCTGTTGCCCCACTAAACGTAACAAAGTCATTGTTTATAGCCCCGTGGCCAACGTCCGTTACTACAATCGTAGCAGACCCGGTTGTTGCAGCAAAAGGGTTTCCGGTAGCAGGAGGCTGAGGTCCCAACATGGGACTAACTGTTTTACGGATTGGGGTAATGTCGTTGTAGCCACCACCCTTTTCAATGTAATACTTTAGGTTTGTACCAACTCCAACTAGGTTATCGCCGTTAAGCGTGACCCAATTCCACAGCGCTCTGCAAGTTCCAAGAAAAATATTTGGAGATACTTGAATCCAGCCACCAATTTTTTGGGGCATATTTGCACGAAAGCGAATCTTGTCGCACTCAAAATAACCACCCTCACCCGTGTAGTTAGTGACTTCCTTGTTAATTCCAGGGCGAAACTGTAACTTAGATAGTGGCATTTGCCATCCTTAAGGCTTCATCTCTTACTTCGTTTACACGGCGTTCCCAGCCTTTGCCAAACGTTTCAAAGGTCTTAAGTGATTTTAAGAAGTCTAAGCGTTTTTCACAATACTCTTTAACCAAGGTGTTGGATACGTCCCCTTGGAATTGGTTTACGGCAGCCATAGTAAGGCTGCCAAAACCACCGTCAGGATTAACCCCAACACAACTCTGTAAAAACTTAATAGCACGCCCTGCCCCGGAGTTAACAGCGCAGTCAAAAACAGCATAGTCAAGACCAGATACAAGCTCATCAGCTCGGCAAGCATCCCAATATTTCTTTCTATATAACGGTGCTACGGCTTCTGGAGTAAGCTCTCGCATTGTTTTTTCAGTAACTTCATGCCCTACCCACGCCTCGTAAACCGCCTTGGTAACCCCAAGGTTAGTCATGCCACCTGGGTCTTGAGGGTGATTTACAAAGCCTCCCTCGTGTTTTAACAGGTTTTTTAAACAGCTCTCAAAATTATTTTGCATCTTTTTTAGCTTTCATGTCCATAATCTTTTCCAAGGTCCTGCCGCCAAAATAAAACGACATAATCAACATACCCCATTGTCCCAATAATTCTACATAGTTGTTATTGACTTCAATGTCCGCAGCCGATAGCCCTGCAAAGGAGGTATAGACTAATAGGATAAAGATTAAGGTCATGGGACGGATGTTCTTGGATAGCCAAGAGTCGCTTGCCATATCCGCTTCTTGGCGCTTGGTCAGTTCTTGGGCTTCAATATTATCGGCATTAAGTTCAGCTAAGCGCCCTTCTTGTTGCATCTTAAGAAGTTCTTGTTGAGCTTTGGCCTTTGCTTCTGGATCGGGGATAAACTTATCTAAGATTTTCATCCCAACGTCTACGATTGCGGTCAATGGAAACATTATTTACTCCCCCATACGATATACCATGAAATCCAACCAGCTATTAAAAAACACCAAAACTGCACCCACCTTACTTTTGACAGCTCGGCATCAAAATATTCTTTGTCTGCCTTTTCTATCTTTTCTATGTCATTCTTAATCTGAATGACTTTATCCCACTCTTTAGTACCAAACTTTTTAATAAACTCTACCCGTAATTTATACTCCTCATCCGATATTTCCTTACGGTGTCGGTACTCCTCAAGGGCTTTAAATATTGCCCGTTCCTTCTTAAACTCTGCTTCTCTGCGCTCACGGATTCTTGCATTTGCCCGTTCTTTTGCTACATCGACTGCTTCCTTTTGAACATCCTCGATGTTTTTGGCGATCTCTCTCCCGGCTTCCCGCCCAGTTTTAAACCCCTCGCTGATGCCTTTGGCACCAGCCGCCAATCCGAGTTCGTCTGCCATATTTCACTTGATTGCACCTATTTAGGATACTTCGCTTTCACAGCTCGGCAGTCAGCAATGTATTTATCAATCTGTGTTTGGTCACCCTTTACTACACCATCAATGTAATCGGTGATGGGTGGGTATTCTGCGGCTCTTTTAGCAATATAAGCATGAGCATCTACATAAGCCTGAACTGCGGCTTTATCGTATGCGACTTCGTTGCCGTCTGCATTGTAAGCAATGTCGCCACGAATGGTGACTACGG
>Ga0214921_10004603_pt1 | contig 20179 bp, 21 predicted proteins | sample LL1505_MetaG_FD_177992 | JGI IMG/M metagenome (GOLD analysis project Ga0214921, IMG submission 177992) | Freshwater microbial communities from Lake Lanier, Atlanta, Georgia, United States - LL-1505 | ecosystem: Environmental > Aquatic > Freshwater > Lake | place: USA: Georgia | collected...
ATGCTGCGGTTGCGTCTCTAACAACCAAACCCGCATTTGCTGCTCCTGAACCATTTAATGATATAATATTATCACCAATTTCAACGGTTGTTGAGTTGACTGTTGTAGATGTACCAGAAACGACCAAATTACCGCCAATAGTTACAGTTGTACCATCATCAGTTATTGATGAGTCACCCACAGTTGATGCAGAAGTAAATTTAACTACTTTATTGTTAGTACCTGATGTTGTGATTGAAGTTCCTGAAGAACCGTTTGTTCCGTTAGAACCTGAAGAACCTGAAGAACCATTACTTCCTGAAGATCCTGATGTACCTGAAGAACCATTTGTTCCGTTAGAACCACTAGACCCTGAAGAACCATTTGTTCCGTTAGAACCACTAGATCCTGAAGAACCGTTTGTTCCGTTAGAACCTGAAGTACCGTCTGTACCATTAGAACCACTTGTTCCTGATGAACCGTTAGTTCCGTTAGAACCACTAGATCCTGAAGAACCGTTTGTTCCGTTAGAACCTGATGAACCGTTCGTACCATTAGAACCACTTGTTCCTGATGAACCGTTAGTTCCGTTAGAACCACTAGATCCTGAAGAACCGTTTGTTCCATTAGAACCACTTGTTCCTGATGAACCGTTAGTTCCGTTAGAACCTGATGTACCTGAAGAAGCTGCGGTATATGATGTTCCGTTAATGAATAATGAACCAGTTACGGCTAAACTACCACTAACTGTCAAACTACCTGTAATAGATTGACTACCTGTGATATTTTGACTACCCACTATTGTACTTTGACTTGATCCTGCAGAACCTGTTGGAGGGACTGGAAGACCTACTGAAGCCAAACTCGCTGAAGTTTGAACAACTTGAGCACCTACTTGGATTGTACCATCAGAGTTTGTGCTAATAGCTTTAATTCCACCAATGAAGATGGACCCTGTTGATACATAGATGTCCTTCCACCAATGTGTTGGGTCACCTAAATCGTAAGCATTATTAACAGAAGGGATTATAGATCCACTAATTGTTTGGTTTGCAGTGAATAGGTTACTACCTGTGGTTGCAAAACGAGCTGAACCTGTTGTGTTTAAGGTTAAGGCGTTTGAGGTTGTACCACTGATGGTGGCGTTTATTGTTCCGTCTACCGTAAGATCTCCAAAGAAACGAGCTGCGCCCGATACGTTTAGTGATCCCGAGATGTTTGCGTCAAATATTTTCATAGGTTATATTGTTATACCCTAATAAATACTTTATAAATTACAATTGTGAAAAAAATCTATAGATTTTTATATTAATTTATCAATTTCTTTTATGACATCTTGACCTGTAATTGATTTGGAACATTCAAATTGTTGTTTTGTACCTTTATTTACGGGGCACCAATTCCAATCTACAGGGTTAAAATCATAAACATTCCAACATCCATGACAAACATCTTTATTAATAATTCTTGAAACTCCAATTGTTGGTTCACTATATTCCTCACTAAAACCTGAAATGATAACACAAGGAATACCCACAGACCACGCCAACCAACTTAATCCACTACCAATACCTATGAAAAGTTCCGATTCTTCTAAAACTTGAATTACTTTCTCAATTGGTCCTGATTTTTGTTGTACAACCCCTTGTGGGTTCTTATTACCCATATATCCATCCTCTTCTCTTGATAACAATCTTACCTCATAACCTTTTCTTTTAAGATGATTAACCACTTGTTGCCATCCTGTTGCGTTGTTCCAATACTTACATTGTGAGGTTGAATGGACAGCAATACACACTCTTTTCTTTTTCTTATCACTAAAAGTTGGTAATTTAGGTCTAATCTCTTCATATTCTAAACCCAATATGTCTGTTGCCATTTTACCCAATGGTTCTACTTTAGGGTTGGACGGGTGATTCTCATATCTAATTGTTCTTTTATCATCATAAAACAATCCTAACCTATATAACCCATATAAATTATTAACACCAGTTCCTGGTTCCACAAATTCAATTTCGGGGTACTGTTTCTTAAACAAATCATTCTTAAAGGTTGAGCATATTACTTTTGATTTCTTATCTATTCTAAATTTCTCCACATATGGCATCCAAGCTAAACTATCTCCCAAAGATTTAGATTCAAAACATATCATAATTCTTTGACCTTCAGGATTAAATTTCTCCTCTCTATAAAAATCATTATCAATACCTTTAATCTTAACAATCCAATTAACATAGTATTTTTTAGATGCTCTTGTCCAATGATTACTCTTGATATTAGTTTCATAAACTATTTTTCCTGTGTCTCCATCAATAAATTGTACGTTGTATTGGTATTGATTGTCTTCGTTGATTTCAACAAATGGTCCGTCAACAAAATGTACAACGGATTTTCTATTTGGCGAAACCTTTCTTTCAAAATATAACATTTGTAAGTTCTCATGTTCTCCCATATATAACGTGTAATTTGAGAATCCTAATTTTGTCATTCTTTGAATTAAACTTTCTCTTAATTCCACATTATGTCCTAATAGGTTATGGTGATATTCCATTGCCACGTTTCTAACCTTTAATAAATTCTCATCTGATATACCTAAAAATGCATGATGTTCCGCACCTTCAATGTCTATCTTTAAGAAATCTATTTTATTAACGACACCTGTTTCAAACAAATAATCTAATGTATATGTTTTAACTGTATATGTATTTGTAACTTCTTCTGTTTCAAGTAATGTTGATCCACCTAAATGTCCTGTTTCAGATAAAATCATTTCCCCTACCTCATCCGCAATTGCACCATTATATAAAATAGAACGTGGGTCTGCGTTTTTAGATAATAATTCAAAATATCTTCTATCGGGTTCAAATGATATTACTTTAGACGCACCTTGACTATATGCCCATCTGTTAAAAATACCAATATTTCCTCCCAAATCAACTACCACGTCTCCATCATAAATTCTTTTATCTTGGTTAGGAAACTTATAATAATCTTTTAAGTTAAAAATTTCATGGTAAATTGCTCTCGGCCACCCAAACTTATTTGCAACCTCAATGGTTCCTCCTTGGTAATCTTTAATGTCACCTAAATTTTCTAATATGTCTACATCTGTGTAGAATTTTCCTGATTTATAAAAATCATCTTCTCTAATTGTTTTCTTTTCCATTAATATTTCTGATGCAGTTTTTGCTATTTTATCCCAATTGAAATCTTTAAGGATTTCTTTTGATTCTTCTGTCGCAAATGACTTAAATCGTTCATAATCATTCATTACATTTAACATTTGTTTACCCAAATCATTCCAATCTGGTTCACAATATTCACCAGGGAAATCTTTATGTTCCACATTGGCTAGCCTTAAACCATCTATCTTAACAGGAACACCATTACCTTCCGCAAATTCTAATTGACCTCCCCAATTAGAGTAAATTGATGGTGTTCCACAAGCCATAGCTTCAATCAACGGTAAGTTCCATCCCTCACTACGTGCGCAGGTAACAAATACATCACCTTCTTGTAGATACTTCACATATTCCTCTCTTGGTGTGAACTTAATGAACTTAATATTCTCGGTATTGATCTTATGAAAGTCTACCCTTTCTTCTGTTGTTTTTAACCCATCATACGCATATGGATTCTCAACAGAGGCAATTAACTCTACATCAGTTCTACCTTTAAAAACCTCACCAAATGTCTTTAAAACCTCTGTTGTTCCCTTTCTATAATCCCATCTACCAAAGTGTAAGAATCTAAATTTATCCTTCTTTGGTATCTTACTTAATGGTTTAAATGTTTCTACATCAACCCCTTCAGGTACAATAGATATTTTAGATGATGGATACCCTTGTTCAACCAAACAATCAAACTGCCATTGTGTCGGTACCCATACCTCATCAAAGTACATTAACCTTTTAAAGAAATCTTTCGGATAACGTGTTGATTCCCATACATTAAAAGCAATCTTATAACCCTCGTAATTCTCGTGGAAATAATAATTGTTCATATCTACCAATACAATGTGAACATCGGGTTTAAAATCATTCTTATAACCGTACATTGGTAGGTGAGACCTGCTACCATCACCATTGATAAGGGTTTGTAAGATTAACATATCTTTCATCTCATCAGTGATGTAAGGTTCATCATCATGAGGTGTGTTGTTCATTCCCTTCCAACCACTACCTATGGTTGAGTTTCTAACTTTAACTGTGTGGTATTTGTTCAGAGCACAAAAAAAGGACTTTGCGTGATTAGCATATCCCGTAACTCCGATAAAACATGTATGTGCAAGTATTTTCATTACGTATAATATAATGAAAATAAATGAAAAATCAAATCAAATTTTGTGTGTTTTTTGGTAAATAATTTAAATAATGTGGAAATTTGTTTGTTATAAAATTATGTAATGTATGTGCGTACGTTTTATTATGTCTTGGTCCTGGATGTATACCATCCACACCAAAATTTATAAATGGCATACCATATTCACCATCAAATCTATTTGTGTCATCCACATATTCTTTTGGTATTTGAAAAGATCCGTTCCATAACCAATTACATTTTTTTAATTCTAAAAAATATTTTACTAATAAATGATTTTTATACCAATTAATAAAATCTTGATTGTCATTTTGTAAATTAACTAAATTTTCCTGTACTTCTACACCTTCGTTAGTATCCTTTAAATATCCCCAAGCTCCGGTTGCCATAAATGGTTCAATCCCACCATCTTTCGTATAAATTTCACGCCTTGACATACCAGTGTACATTATTAAAACAAGGTCTGGTTTAATTAAATCATAATAAGTTAAAAGACATCTCACGATAAAATCATTACTTCTTCCTCCGGTACCAAAATTCATATTAACACCATTCGGTATTAAACTGGTAAATTGGTAGGGCCATGTTTCATGATTATTTACCCCCACACCTTCAGTATTTGAACATCCTAATGACATAACTTTAAACCCTTCTTTTTTAACACTATCACCTCTAAATCCTAATTCATTATAGGTGTAAGTACATAATTTTGTGTTGTCCGAACCTGATGTTCTATATGTCTTATTTTTTTTTTCTTCCAATTTATAATTAAAAGATGATATTTCAAAAGTCTCTGGTTTCCAATATTCTAATGGGTTCATATTAATTTATTTGTTTCTATTTTTATATGTTCATTTTCTAAAAACCACAATAAAGAATACCTTTCACCTTCTAAAATTGGTATTATTTCGTGGTCTATTCTTACATCAAATAAATATGTGTTCCCAATAACTTTATCTAATATTATTTCATTTGGATTGTATAGTTTAAAATCTCCACCACTAAAATCATCATTTAATAAAACCCCCACAGCATATAATCTATTATCTCTAACATCGTTATGTTTTCCGAACCAATCACCTTTCGTAAATTTATGAAAATGTATCGTTTTTTTTATTGTTCTGATTTCAATGTTTGTTTCCCTTTCCACAAAATCCTTCAACTTATCAAATAACCAATTGGTTTCTAATGAATAATTAATTTGTTGTGATTTATAATTTCTATCTCCCATTCTCCAATTTGTGATATGTGTTTCGTTATATGATATTATAGATTTACACTCCTCTTTACTAAATAAGATTTTTTCTTTTAATATCATTTTTTCTTAATTTATAAAAATTTTCTTTTGGTTTTCCTCCTATTTCTTAATCTATTTGTATTATCTAATAGGTGTTCATACTTTGTACTTGTTATACCAATATAATCTTTTACTCTTTGTATGTCCTCTTTTGTATTGTATATCCCTTCGTATGTAACTCTTAACTGAATTTCTTTTATTATATTAAGATAGTCATTTCGTTTGTTAGCCCACTCTTCAAAATGATTTATATCTATTTCGTTTTGGTTTATCCACTCACTACTAACTTCATATCCACCTCTCCATTCGTTTGTTTGTACTGCTTTGGTTTGGGATATTGCACATTCCCTCACATCCATTCGTGTTAATCCAATTATCTTGTCCCAATTAGTAAAATCGATATCCATTCTATTTTCTATTTCATTTATCAAATACTTTACTACAATATTGTCCCCCTCTACTGATTGATTTGTTCTTATTGGTTCATGTATCATTTTATACCCTAGTTCCAATGCCAACCATTCATTCAATTGATATCCGCCGCTTCTTGCTAATGCAATAATTAAAATTCTCATATTAATGATTTTTTTATTGAGTATTTTGGCCAACAATTAATTGAATATCTGGTTCCATTTGTAATTGGATTAACTTTATGTAACATATTTGAATCAAATATATATAGAGACCCCTTACCTTTTTCAAATTGAATCTCTTCGTCATCATATATATAACAAAATTCACCTCCGTCATAATTGTTTGACAATTCTAATACGACAGTAATGGTTGCACCAAATTTTATTTCATGAAAATCGTCATGATAATTTAAAAAATCATTAATAGAATATTTATTAAAAGAATAGTTACCAATATTATCGTATTTTAATCCTTTGAAAATAGTTAAAGAATTTATTATATTTAAAACATTATTAGATAAGTTTTTAAATACTTCATTGAATTTATCCGATTTTATGTAAGCTATTTCTCTTTTATTAAAATCTAAATTTTTGATGATTTCACTTTCATAGGCTGTTTCTGCTGGTTTAAAACCAATACTATCTGACAATTCAATTATAGAATCACACTCTTTCTCGTTTAGAAAATTTTTTATTTCAATAGGTCTAATCATATTAAAGTTTTTTTAAAATTTTCCAATGGGGTTATTTTAAACCAATTAACCAATGAATATCTTGTTCCTGATATTATAGGTTTTACTCTATGTGTTAAATATGAATAAAAAATAAATAAATTACCCAATCCTTTTTCTAATGTTATTTCGTTATCATCCACATCTTTTATTTGTAATTCACCTCCTGTATATTCTTCGTTTAATTGTATAACCATTGAACAATATCTTTCTTTAGTTAAACCACTATCAGAATCTGTGTGCCAATTATAATAACCATTTTTTGTATATTGTGTAAATTGAAATTCATTATCTGTAAAATCAATTTCATAACCTTTTACCTTAACTTCTTCTTTAAAAATTTTAATTAATTTTTCATTTAAATTTGGGAAATCTAAACTATAATCATGAAAAAAAATATTTGATTTTCTTATATCTAAATCACCGTTAACTACTGTTGCATCGGATAACTTTTTAGTTAATGAAAATTGTAATAATAAATCACATTCTTCTTTTGTTAAAAATTCTTTTATTGTGGTAAATCCATTCATATTATATTAATGTTTTATTGGTACTATCAATGAACTCATATAAATTATGGAATAGATTTGTATTTTTCCATATTTTATTAAATTCTTTTTTAAACAATTGGTGTTCTGGATGTTCCGTATCCCAAACTTGTTTTAATTTAAATTCACCCTCTGAAAATGTCCCCCAATTTGTTATTTTACCAAAAAACACATTTACTTTACCGCCAAATATGGAATACATTAAGTTGTAAAATAATTCCATTTCAGTATAGTTAGTATCTTGTACAACAAAAGAAGTTTTTACATCTATATTTGGTAAGGTGTTAATAAATTTTAAATTGTTCATTAAATTTTCCCAATTACCACCTAATCGTGTTTTATTTTCGTAAGTATCTTTTGTACCCGCATCTATACTAATTTCACAAGTATGAACGTATTTGTGTACGTTTGGCATACTATCCCACATTTCTTTATTCCACATACTTGCGTTGGTATGAAAATGAATGGATTTTAAGTTTGGATATTTTTTAGGATTAAAATTTCTTAAATAATTTCTAAATCCAACGGAAACAAATGGATCTCCTGACCCGGTTATATATAAAGTTTTTACATGTTTTGAATAATATTTGTCAATATCTTCAATAGTTTTTTCAACTCGCTTTATACCTTCACTATTTTCAACAATTAAATCAACTCTACATGATGGACATTTGTAATTACAAGTTCTATCAAAATTCATTACCAAATAATTAGGTGTATTATTCTCTACAATCGGATTATTAATATTTGAATTTGATTTTAATGTAACTGGACCAGATGTCACACCATAGTTTACTAATTTACTTAAATAAGGACAAAGTTCTTTACTACAATACTTAAATGAACCATCTAATATAGAATTTCTAATATCAATTATTGGTTCACTATTGTAGACATCTTTTAATGGAATTTTGCGAAGTTCTACTTTATTGGGCAACCAAGATGGGCAACAAACAAAGCACACATTATTGTGTATTTCCAATGAATTAAATGGAACACTACATGTGTAATTTTTTAAATCTACCATCTTATATTAATTCATTTCTTTTTTCAAATCTCTTTTCAAAATTTTCCCAAATAAATGATTTTAATTCATCGTTTATTATAATTTTATTTGGTCTTTTTGTGGATTGATTGGTATTTTTTATAATTAATCTTTCACCAAATCTATTTTCAATAAAATCTACAAATTTATCTATTTCTTTAATATCAAATTCATACGTACATTTTTTATTAGATTTAAAAAACTTTTGCGAAACTAATGTTACCAGTATATTTGTTATCTTATCTGATGGTTCATATTTTTCTTTTACTAATTTTAAAAAACAATTTTTAAGTCCGATAAATTCATTATCAACCAAATGTAAATTATTTAAAAAATCAGTATCAATTATTTTATATAAAAATTTATTATCAAGATTTTCCCATTTACATATCGGTTCAAACGGGCTCTCATATTCAATCTTATCCCAAATAAAATTTAAAGCACTCATCCATCTATCTACCCAATCTCTATTAATACAAATAGTTTCTTTATTTCCCCATGTTAATAAACATTCGTTTAATGGGGGATGATAATGTTTTGACATATCATTTGGGTCATACATTTCTAATTTTAGTTTTGAGTTTCTTATTGATGTTTCAATAGAGTAACTTGCACATTTTGGAATAGAAACCCAAATAAGTTCATTATTAATTAAATGTGACACTTTATAAAAAAGTTTTAGTTGTTTTACAAGTTTTTAAATACTCATCTTCAACTTCTTTCCATTTTCCTAATGGGCACGACCCACTTTTATCCAAATATGTATTGGGTGTATATACTTTACCTTCTAATGGACAACCACATTCTCCACACCTGAGAGACCACTTTTTTCCTTTAAATATTTCTTTTTTAGATGGGCATTCTAAACAAATTAAAAATCTATCGTCTGCTAATTTTTTTAATTCATTAGAGTGTATAAGTTTATTATACCAAGCCGTCGCTATTTCTTTAAAATCTAATTTCACACTATAACCTATTATTTTTATAATTAACTATTTGCAATCACTATTAAATTACCAATAGTTGTTAAGGTAGTATTTAATGTATTAATTTCGGTATTTGTTATTATATTTGCCATTTTATTTTATTTATTTTATTTTGTTATTATAGTTTATGGACAATCGGAATTAGCATTTGTACATGTATACCATGCACTACATTTTGGTGCGGATTTAGGACAGGTACCAGACGGACTAGCTCCAGAACAAGACGGACAAAACTCACCAGAATTATGCTCAATAGAAACAAATGATTCGTTATTTGTTGATGTTGTTTTAGTTAAAAATAGATGTGCGTTTTCTACTGTAATAAACCATCCAGAAAATATTTTTCTAACCTCTACATTTTCAACAACATTTTTTCTAATAAAATTTACCAAACTTTCCGTTGTATCTAATAATAAAACAACATCCCCTATTCTTATGTCAAATAATTTTTCAAATTGTATAACATCATCTCTTTCAATTAAATAAGAAGAACCACCCGTGTCTTCCCATGTACTATTATCATCAAAAGTTAATTGATTTACCGTTGATAATAAATTTACTCTTTTTTTATTAGTAATCCTATTTGTTGAATAAGTTGTACCCGATACGAGTGTTTCGTATGTTATTTCAAAATTCGTAAGATAAGATGTGTTATTAACACCATTTGGATTTGGTATATCAATTGTTTTAATTATATCATCAATCTGTAATTCCAATCCTGTTTTAAATGTGCCGTCGGCCATTTCAACCATATCTGTATCTAATAATTTGGGTAATCCATTAATCATTCCTGAGGTTATATAACTATCTCTATATTCAGAATTTAACATATAAGTTACTAAATCATATTCTACATTGGAAAAAGTTATATTTTCATTAAATTTAGTATATTGTCCAATTTGTATTGATTCTAATGTTGTTGGATACAACATATTTAAACTTCTTATCACTTTTACATGTCCTTCAAAATTATTAGTAGTGTTACAATAATTCTCCATTAAGAAGTAATCAGATGTTACATTTTCTAAAATCACATTTAATTCTTCTTGTGTTGTTACCTTATAAAATTTAGGATAAACATCCTTATCGTAACCTGGATATCTTGATTTTAAAATAAAATTTGGGTGTTCCCCATTATCATTTATAGTTGTAATATTTGATACTAATTGGTTTGTATCATCTTTATATGCAAATTGAGAACCAAATGGTTGAGATTGAATCAATTTCATAAATTCAACCTTATCTCGACAATATGTGTCATCTACTAATGCAGTTGTGTCATATGCACTTCTAATAATTAATGTTTCATCATTATCCTCTATAAATGGTATTGTAATAGCCATTGACCCAACAGCGTGATATTCATATGTAACCGAACTTCCTGAGTAATGTGATTCTAATTTTTTATTTAAAGGTAAAATCTCACCTACATAATGTATAGATGTAAATCCTTTAGTTTCAACAAATTGATATAAACTTGTTAAATCTAAACAATCTATGTCATCTTCCACCTTTTGATGAGGGCCATCCCAACCTACTGCGGTATTTATTTCAATTGGTTTTAAAATACCATCTTTATCGTACATAAAGTCCGAACCTATTAATACTGTTCTCATGTTGTTTTACTATTTGTATATAAATACTTATTTTTTATCTTTTAATCCAAATTTTATCCATTTATACCAAATTCTTTCGTGAAGATAGTATTGGATTGGTTTATATATTAATTCTACCACCCCAAAAGCCGTCCCGACCTTAATTGATCCACTTACCCACCATATTATTAAAAACCCAATAAGGGTACTCACAATACGATAAGAGATGGTTTTAGCAATATGTCGTTTACGTTCTACTACCATCTGAATTCATTTCTCCATTACGGATTTTAGTTCCACTTATTACTTCAACTTCAGGTGGTGGTTCGTGGTAAATAACGTCATAACCCACTCCTCTACCATAATTGATACTCTCAATATCGGGAATAATAGATATGTTAATTCTATGTGAATTTTCCATAAAAAAGGGTTCTCCAGCTAATTCCATCATCACTTCTTGAGCAGTTTTAGGATTATTTTCATCTGTTGGGACATTTCTAATTGCCACCCACACATCTTTACCCTTTTCTAATTGTTGGTTAATTAACCATTCGTGACCCTTATGCCAATTCTGCCAACGTCCCACATACATCGCATATTTTTTACTCATATTATATTAAATTTATTTTTTCAATTATGTGTTTTTTTCCAATTGGCATCACAATCGACCATCTTTCACCATTTGTAATTTCTTTTATTTCGTGAAAAATTCTACAATGATATGACAATGCAGTACCTATTTGTTTTGAAATTAAAACTTCAGTATTATCATCGTCCCAACACAAATATTCACCACCTTCATACGAATCATTTAGTTGAATACCTAAATTAAATCTCCTTGTGTTAAATCCTTTCGTTAAATCTATGTGTTTTGAGAATTCATCCCCAACACTATATTGATGTAGTGTACAAAATTTTACCTTATTATCATAATTTATTTTAATATTATTAACATCACCAAACCATTCCAATAATTTATTAAACATCCACTCCGTCTCTGATGAATTTTCTATAACAAATACCCTATATGAAGTATTGCATTTTGTAGCAACTAATTTATTACCATCCGTAAGATTGTAACTATCTCCAATATTAAAATGTTTACTTAATTCAGTAGGTTGTAATTTTACATATGATTTTATTAAATTACATTCTTCTTCATTAAATAATAATTTTTGGTGAATCATATATTTAATTTTTTTAATATTTCATAATAAGAATCTGTTTCAGTTTTATCCGTTGTATCCAAATCTATAAAGTTTTCGGTAGGTGGTTCATAGTTCTCCACATGAAACTGATTTCTACCCCTATCTTCTGTCGTGTGAACATAAACCTCAACAACATCTTCTCTATTCTTAAAGTCCTCTCTTTGGTCTTTATATGGTGAAACTAACGACACCAACACCGTAAACCCTTTTTTATCCAAAAATTGCGCGATATCTTGAGCCCTTTCAATATTTTTTCTCCTACCCACTTCAGAATAGTCCTTATTTTGAAAGATGTCTCTTAAATCGTCCCCATCTATAATGATAGTGTTCTCCTTACCAAAATGGGTTAGGAGGTTATTTACTAACGTAGTTTTACCTGATGCGGGTTGTCCGGTGAACCAATATATTGACATAATACTATAATATAAAGAAACTTTTTTAAAAAACCAAATTAATGGTTATAAATAAATGGATCTCTTTTACGTAATTCTTCTAATTTCTTCTTGAATTCTTTCTTTCTTTTCTTGTCGGCGAAGTACTTCTTCACCCAATTGATTAGTTTTTTCATATTTTAATTTTTATACATAACATAATTACCCATTACTAATATATCCATATCAGTATCAAAGAAAGTGTCGACAGCATCTTTTGGTGTAAGAACCATTGTCTTATCTTTAACGTTGAATGAAGTATTCAATAAAATTGGGTAACCACTTAATTTTTCAAATTCCCTTAATAAATCATGAATTACGGTGTATTTGTAAACTGTTTGAACTCTCGCACTACCATCTACGTGTGTAACCGCTAGTAGTTTATCACGATATTCTTCCTTTACTTTAACAACTTGATTCATATAAGGAACATCGTCTGTCATCTCGAAGAATTGATTTTGTTTCTCTTTGATTACCATTGGAGCAAAAGGTCTAAAACCTTCTCTTTTCTTAATGACCTTATTAATTCTATCTTTCATATTAGGTAATGTTGGATTTGCTAATATTGATCTATTACCCAATGCCCTTGATCCAAATTCTATATGACCATTAAACCATCCAACAACCTTACCTTCAAATAATTTTTGTGCAATATGTGTTCTTAATTTATTTTCAGATTCAAACTTTTTAAAGTTGTTAGTACCAATTGCTCGTCTAATATCATCCATATAATATTCAGGACCTAAAAATGGATTTCTTGTGATTTTACTTCTTATTTTACGTTCTTTAACTAAATAATGAACGACCGCCCCGATTGCTGACCCCGCATCGGATGGTGCCGGTGGAATCCAAAGATGAGTGAAGTGAGTCTTATCAATAATTTTACCATTTGCCGTTCCGTTATATGCACAACCACCACTTAACGTTAAGTTTGGACTTTTACTTACGTGTCTAATTGATTTAATAATCTCAAACAATACCTCTTCGTATCTTAATTGAACAGCGGCGGCCAAATCTTTGTGTGTTTGTTCTAAAGTTTCTTCAGGTAGTCTTTGTGGAACACTTAATAGTTCCGCGAGTTTCTCATTAAACATGGATTTATCGGTCTTATTCCAACAAAATACATCCATATTACATACTAACTTACCACTTTTAAATGAAATCAAATCACGTACCTCTTTAATATACTTTTGAGGGTCACCATAAGACGCTAATCCCATTACCTTATACTCACCTTCATTCGGTCTAAACCCTAAATATGAGGTTAATGCGGAGTAATAGAGACCCATTGAATGTGGATATTTTGCAACTGAACTGTATTTGATTCCATTGTAATCGGCAACACCTAAAGATACTGTATCTATTTCACCTACACCGTCAACTGATAAACAAGTTGATTCCTCAAAGTGTGATGTATAATGTGCATAATACTGATGGGCTTCGTGATGTGTCGAATAAAACACCGTAGAACAAATCTCTTTTAATTTCTTATCAATTTCTTTTACGTTGTTACGTATTTTCAAATAAGATTTTAATGAGTATAGTGGGTTCTTAAACCATTGAGGTTTAATATTTTCCATTACTCTTTGATATTTCAATTGAGGGTCTTCATAATAACAAACCGCTTGTAAATTCTTTGGTGTTATTTTATAGTGTTTATAAACATAATCCAACGCTTTGGTTGGGAACGAATCATCATGTTTAATACCTGTGAATTTTTCTTCTTCACATGCAAATATTAATTGATTATCTCTAAATAAACAAACAGATGAATCGTGATAAAATGCCGATATACCTATTATGTACATATCTTAATATTTCTTGTTAATTAAGTTTTTGAAAAAAACCGTATCAGTTTTATCTTTAGTAATTTCTAAAACTTTTTCTTTATTATTTTTAAATCTATGTCTTGATTCTTTATAAAACTTAATTACTTCGTCTTTATTTTTATGTAACCTTAAGATTTCATTAAAAATCATTTTAAATCTTTTTTTAACATCCTTTTCATCGTCGTAACTATGGTCAATTAAATCATCAAAAAAATCAAAACCAAAAACACCTCTCATTGTTTTAATATGTTCATGAGTTGCGGCTATGATTGGAAATTGTGAATAGTGAAACGGAATAATTGATTTTTCAGTTATATGTACCACATCTTCAAATTCAAATTGTGATTCACCGACTATGTTTATATATGAATTAGAATGATGGTTCATTTCAAACGTTTTATTCCAATCAAATCCCCACTCACCAATATCTACATCGTAATCTTGTTCATATTTACTTTTTCTAACGTCTATATTTCCAAAATATTGTATTTCTTCGTTTAAATTTACTATTTCATCTTCAAATAAAATATTATCTACCATCCAACCAGGTAAAACTCCATCAGGTGTTCTAAAACTTTCCATTTGAAATCCCTTTAATAACGACCAATCAGTTTCTTCTAATAAACCATATTTTTTTAACATACATAACATACTAAACCTATGTGGTTTCAACATTCGGTTATGACACATAAATAAATTTTCTTTATCTCCTTTAAATTGATAATCATATCCAAAAGTACACATATTTTTACTAACAACAAGATGTAATCTATTTGTTGTGTGTGTGTTAATTTCACTACCAATTTTATTTTTTAACTCCGATAATTTTTCATTACCATTAATGATAAAAAATTGTTTAGTATCCAATTTTTCATTTTTAATTGCATAGTCCATTACTTCAATTATTTCATTTGTTTCACATTCGTGTTCAGTTAAAAAAATTGTATATAGATTAGAATTTTCTCTCATTAATTGTTTTATATCTTCTGGCATCGGTAAAACCGGATTTTCACGATATAGTGAAGTTAAATAAGCGTTTATAACAATTATATGATAAAAATTTTCATTTTTACGTAAACTGATTTGATTATGTTCGCATATTTCATAATTAGTAACTTCATACCAACCTTCTCCAAAAATATTTTGAATTTGATTAGTGTTAGAATAATCACTTGATTCGTCACAAATAATATTTAAAACACCGTAGTCATTATATTTTTCAGGGTATTCATTTATAATATATACCCCTTTATTGTTATTGGCAAAATGATAAGCTTCTTCAATTTCTTTTGGTGATTTGCAATCAAATATTTTGATTGTTTTACACATCGTTTTAAACTCCTCAATATAATTTGCTTTATGTTGATGCCCTGGATCAAGTGGTGTATCTGAACCCTTACCAACTCTAACTATTATATGTGGTTTTTGTTCAGTCATTAATTCATATTTGTCAACATGATTAATTAGTTGATTTGCCGCCGAAATAATAAAATCCCATCTTGGATAAAATGTTACCACTTTCTTTCCTAACATTGATAATCCCAATGTCATACCCATTTGTGTTTCCTCCATAACAGGCACCTCAATCATCATTTCTTTTGGTACATTTCCTAATGTTGTACTCATTGGATTTCCAGCATATACAATTTGTTGTCCAATAAAAACTGTATTTGAATCTTTAGACATTTCTGTCATTATATTTGTAAGTGTTTCTTTATATGTCATATTGTTTTTTTTTAAAATGCCACCCATTTACCAGTTCCATAATGTGGATATTTTGATTTATAATCATACCAAATAACATCGTCGGGTACTTCTCTTTTAATTCCATTCCATGTTGTCTCAGTTGGTGTGTATGTAGATACTCCATTGTCTTCTACAACAAAATGTAATGGTAAGTCATAATTTTTAGCATACTTATAAACTTCATAAAATATTCCACTTTCAAAACTCATATCTCCAATGAATACCCAAACTTTTTCATCTGAATTATCTCTCTTTATTCCCATTGCCACACCTAACGCAATTGAGAGTGTTCCACCAACGATGGCCGATGAATAAAATTTTTCGTCAGTTTTACAAATTGTTATCGATTTACCATCTAAAATTTGTCTCTCTAACCAATTAGGTGTAATGTCTTTCAATAAAGTATGATAATGTGATCTCCAAGTTGAAAACACCCAATCTCTTTTATTTATTCTTTTAAAAATTTCAATTAATTGTTCCTCGTTACCGTTTGAAAGATGTACCGGTCCTCGTATTTTACCTCCTTCCCAATGAGACACAATTAAATCTTCAAAGGCAATTAAATCCTCTTTAGTTTGTGGTACATCCCTAACCACCGGATATTTTTCTAAATTCTTTATCATTTATCTTTCATTTGTAATGTTGGGTTATTTGTCGGCCATTCTATATTCCATTGTGGGTCGTTCCATTTTGCAACTCCGTGATTTATTGAATCTACGTATTCTCCTTTATAAAAAAGATTATAATGAAAAACACAATCAGTTAATGCGTAATGTCCATTGGCAAATCCTGGTGGAACTAACACTTGGTCTCTGTTTTTTTCTGAAATCAAAAAAGATTCCCACTTACCGTACGTTGGTGATTTTTCTCTAACATCTAAAACAACCAAATAAATGTCACCAACTAACGCCTGTACTAATTTCCAAGTTTTATCATCATAATGTAAACCTCTTAAAACATTTTTATATGATTTAGAAAATCTACCATGAATACTAATTTCATTTTTATCGTAATGAATGTGTCCCATTACAGGATGTTCTTCACTATGGAATGTTGTAAAAATTTCACCTCTAAATTCTCTGAATATTGAAGGTGTGAACACGGGAACTTCATAACCAAAAACTTTAGATGGTCTTTCCTCAAAATCGCTCCATTTTTTTTCTATTTGTGACATATGTTATTCTCCCCAAAATTTATTTTTAATTTCATGAACATCAATTGGTTCTCTTTTCATTAAACCTCCTTGTCTCATTGGTGCTGTTTTTGCCTTAAATCCAATTACTAATGAGTTTCTAGTTCTATCACTTTTATTTTCATCTGACCCGTGAACATTATGTGAATGTAAAAAAGCAACATCTCCAGGTTTCATGTCTGAATAAATTAATGGAAAGTTATGACCTTCAGGCATTTTACAAGGTTTACCTCTTTCGTTTTTCCAAAATAAAGGATTTGTTTTGGTTCTATCCTCATCAACTTCAAGATCTAATACTGGTAAGTAATGTGAACCTTCATATAACCATAGTCCTCCATTATCGGCATGTGTTTCATCCAAGGCTATACTAGCATTTAAAGATCTACCCCAACCAGATTGTGAATATAGTGTGTCTTGGTGTGCATCTCTTCCCAATTCCCCTGGTGGTTTAAAATATGCTAAACTTTGTATCCCAACACATTCTTCACCAAATAGTAATTCAACAATTTCTAAAAGTTTTGGGTGTCCTAAATACTTTAAGATTTTTTCGGATTCTTTTTGTGGATGTGAATACATACCATATTCTCCCCATGTGGTTTCTTTTTCGTTTCTTTCAATTCTTAAACGATTCATTTCACTTTTAATTTCCTCAGCCTCTTCTTCTGTAAAGACATTCGCAACAACAAAACCTCTATATTTCCAATCGTGTAATATTCTTGTAATTTCTTTATCGTTAATGTATGTTTTCATTTTATTTTATTTTACCCTTCATTTATTTCAGGTGTGGTACCATCCCAACTAATTCCCCAATTTTGAAATTCTGCAGCTAAACAATCAACTTTATAGTCTTTTCTACCACCAACAACTTCTTGAATTTTATTTTTGGCAGTATTTCTAACACCATTTAAACCATGTGTCAATTCTAAATTATTACCTTCTTTAATTCCTTTACGATAATTGGATTCATTATGCCAAATGTGTAAATTAGTTTGAGCCAGTACAACAATTGCTCTGATTGTTTGTGCGTCAATTTTTCCGTCATTTTCTTTAAGAATTAAATCAACGTCATGTTGGATGTCTTTAATTTCTTGTGTATATACCTCTTTATGTTCCGGTATAAACACTTCTTTTAATTGTGATATGCTCATTCTATCAATTAATTCTGCCAATGTTGGCAAGTACTTTCTCTTTTCCATATTTTATCTGTTTAAAAATTTTCTTCCGTTTTTTATTCTATCTCTCCAATATTCCAATAAATCATCCATTGTTTCATTAAACTTTATTTGTGGGGTCCAACCTGTGTGGTTTTCAAATTTAGTTGTGTTCGGTACTTGTAAATTCGCGTCGATTGGTCTTAACCTACTTTGGTCCACTATCACCTCAATGTTTTTAACTGTGGACTTGTTAATAAGATATTCCAAGGTATCACTTACTTTACATGTGTGATTACCACCTATATTATAATATTCACCTTTTATTGGGTTCATTGTAACTAACATATAATATGCTCGTACCGCGTCTCTAACATCGGCATATGTTCTTAATGAATCTAAATTACCAACGTATATCTTAGGTTCTTGTAATCCATATTCAATCATTGCAATTTGTTTAGCAAATGTAGATTCATGAAATACATCACCTCTTCTTGGTCCTGTATGTGTAAACATTCTGGTTGTCATTATTGTCATATCATATGCCTCAGCATAATAACGACCGATTAAATCTGTACCAACTTTAGAGATGGCATACGGTGATGCTGGATGTATACTACATTCTTCATCAATTGGTAGTTTATCCGCCGGTACACGACCAAATATTTCACTTGATGCACAAACATGTATAATAGCATCCTTATATGGAGAATTTTTCAAGGACTCTAATAAATTAGCCGTACCTATAATATTAGTCTGTAAGGTCTCCAAAGGTGAATAAAAACTCGTTTGCGGGTATGATTGTGCCCCTAAATGAAATACATAATTTGGTTTTGATATGTTAATACTATTTGTGATTGAAGCATAATCATTAAGGTCACCATAAATTAAATGTATTCTTTCGTTTTTATTGATGGTTTCCAATAGATGTTCAATGTTATCTAAAGATTCGTTCCACCTACAAAACCCATATATTACCCAATCGGTCTTTTCTAAAAGATAATCGGCTAAATGAGACCCTACCATTCCACAAATACCCGTAATTAATACCCTATTCATTTAATTTTATTTTTTCTATTATAAATTTACCAAAAATTTTATTCATTTTAAAGCTCCAATGAAAATCAGTTAGACCACATTCACCATTTGTTTCTAAAAAAACATCATTAAAGGTTTCAAATAACCCCACATCTTCTTTTACTTTATCTTTGTTCCTTAAATAATTACTCATTTGACCAAATTTATCCCACGTAAAAATATATTTACCGCATTTTGTTAATTTAGATAAACTTTCAATTAATTCTAAAAAATTCAATTCATTAGCAATTGAACCATTTATCATTTCTTGGTATTTTAAATTTTCTTCAAAATGTTTCCAATTATACTCATTTCCCCAATATTCTAAATGTTGATATGAATTATCGTAAGAAGCGGTTCCGTAAAATCTGTTCACAATTTTAATTTCCTCATCTAATGAATTTATTGTTTTGAATTCATTTTTATCAAATGGTAATCTTGTTCTAGTTAGGGATGGAAAACAAATAACTAAAAAATCGTCTTCTTTTAAATGTGGTATGACTTTAATCCAATTTTCCAAAATAGTATTAGCGTCTCTACTTGGTTGAGCATCAATTATGGTCTCAAATTCACCTTTCAATTCTATTTTAAGAATGTTGCCCCAAAAACAATTTTCTTCATTTGGTCTAGT
>Ga0214921_10004604_pt1 | contig 20172 bp, 20 predicted proteins | sample LL1505_MetaG_FD_177992 | JGI IMG/M metagenome (GOLD analysis project Ga0214921, IMG submission 177992) | Freshwater microbial communities from Lake Lanier, Atlanta, Georgia, United States - LL-1505 | ecosystem: Environmental > Aquatic > Freshwater > Lake | place: USA: Georgia | collected...
CAGCCGTGCGCGTCATCGCCACGCTGGAGACCCCGCGCGGCGTGCTGAACGCGCTGGCCATCGCCGATGCCTCGCCGCGCCTCATCGCCATGTTCTTCGGCCCCGGCGACTACACCTTGCAAACCGGCGGCGCGCTGACCGCGCGGGCGCTGGAATTCCCGCGCGCCACGATCGTTGCGGCCTGCGGCGCCGTCGGCATCGATGCGATCGACGCGCCGTATCTTCTCGGCCTGCGCGACGCCGGGGCGACGCTGGCCGATGCGCTGGCGGCGAAGGAGCTGGGCTTTTCCGGCAAGGTGGTCTTCCACCCCGACCAGATCACCCCGGTCAATGCCGCCTTCACCCCGGATGCGGCGGCGGTGGCCCGCGCCCGGCGCTACGTCGCCGGCTACCGCGAGGCGCAGGCGCGGGGCGAAGCGGTGGCGCTGGTCGATGGCGAATTCATCGCCATGGATCTGGTGCCGCGGATGGAGCGGCTGATCGCGCTGGCCGAGGCCGCGGCAGCGCTCTGACGGTGACGGCCTGGATGGACCGGGCTGTGCCGGGCGGGGGGGATGGGTGGGCAGAAACCGCGGCCCCCGGCCGGCGAGTGTGCGGCTTGGCTGCGCGCGCGCGTCGCCGGGGGCCGTTCACGACCCGCGGCCGGACGGCGGAACTGGCGGCGCGCGGCATCAGGACTGACCGGCGCGCCGTGTGGACATCCCTGCCCGCCGGCTTTCGCGCTCAGAATTCGATCCGGATGCCGCTGTCGCGCAGGAAGGCGCGCCAGAACACGCCGCTCTCTTGCACGAAATCCGTCAGCGCCGAGGGCCCCATCGCCAGCAGATCCACCCCCAGCGCATCGAAGCGCGGCCTGGCTTCCTCGCTGGTGATGGCGGCGAGGATGGCCTCGCTGAGCTGCGCCGTGATGGCGGCGGGGGTGGCGATGGGGGCGGCAATGGCGAACCAGGCGTCGATCACCGTGCCCGGCATGCCGCTCTCGATCAGCGTGGGCACATCGGGCAGCCCGGCGAAGCGGGTGGGCGAGGTCACCACCAGGGCACGCAGCTGCCCGCCGCGGATCAGCGGCAGGGTCGCGGCCAGGGAATCGGTCCCGAACAGCACCTGGCCACCGATGATGTCGGCCATCGCCGCCCCGCTGCCGCGATAGGGCACATGGGTGGCGGCAACACCCGCCTTGTGCAGCACGATCTCGGCGGCGAGGTGGGTGATGGTGCCAGCACCCGAGGAGGCGAAGGTGCCATGCCCGCCCGGCGTGCGCAGCCGCTCGATGAGCGCGCCCAGGCTGGCCGGCGCCGCGGGCGTATTGGCGGTGACGAGCACGTAAAAACTGCGGCCGATCCCCGCCACCGGGGCGAAATCGCGCTCGAAACTGTAGCCGGCGCGCGGGTTCAGCGCGGGGTTGACCAGGAAGGTGCTGGTGGTGCCGAGCGTGAGCGTATGGCCGTCCGGCGCCGCCCGCGCGCCCTGTTCGGTGCCGGTGATGCCACCGCCGCCGGGCCTGTTCTCCACCACGATGGGATGGGCCAGGCGGTTGCGTGTATCATGCGCCACGATCCGCGCCACGGCATCGCTGCCCGTCCCGGGGGCGAAGGGCAGGATGAGGCGGATCTGCTGGCGCGGGAAATCCTGCGCCCGGCCGAGGGCTGGCAGGGCCAGGGCCATGACGGCGAGGCGCAGGCGCTGGCGGATGGCGGTCTTCATCAGATTTCTCCCTGTTTCGCGGCGATCTTGGCCTGACCATGCGCCAGCGCCTCGGCACGATTGCCAAAGAGCCCGGCGCGGCTGGCCAGCGGCAGGGCGAGGCGGGCGGCGATCTCGCGCGCCGCGGCGATCACGGCGCCCGATTCCAGCCCCGTCGCGACCCCGCAAAGCTCCAGCATCTGGGTGAGGTCCTCGGTCGGCATATTGCCGATCGCCTCCGGCGTCGCGACGCCCCCGCCCAGGCCGCAGATCGAGACCTCGAAGCGGGTTACGCCGGCATCCAGCGCCGCCAGCACATTGGCCGAGGCGAGGCCGGCCTGATCATGCACGTGGTAGCACAGCGTCATGCCGGGATGGCGGTCGAGAATGCGGGCGAAGCGGGTGCGCAGCGTGGGCGGATCCTCGAAGCCCAGGCTGCCGGCCAGCATCAATTCGCGCAGCCCGGCCTCGTAAAGCCGGGCCACGATGGCCATCACCCGCTCCTCGGGGATCAGCCCATCCAGCGGGCACCAGAAGGCCATGCCGAGGCCGAGCGAGAAGCGTTTTCCCGCCTTCTCGGCGATGCGAAGTGCCAGGATGGCCTGCTCCAGCGCGCCTTCGATGGTGGTGTTCTGGTTCAGGCGCGAGTAGCCGACGGAGGCGGTGATGAGGCCGACCATCTCTTCGATCCGCGTGGCGGCCGCGCGCTCGGCGCCCCGCGCATTGGGCACCAGGCCGCGCAGGTTCACCCCGGGCAGGGGCGGCAGGCGTTCCAGCACCGCCTCAGCATCCCGCAGGTCGGGGATGAAGCGGGGATGGGCGAAGGAGACGGCCTCGATCTCGCGCAGCCCCGCCTCGGCCAGGCGCTGGATCAGCCAGAGTTTTTCGTCGGTCGGCACCCATCGGCCGAGGGATTGCAGCCCGTCGCGCGGGCCCACCTCGGTGACAACGGCGCGGGCTGGCAGGGTGATCATGGCGCTATCCCGGCGGCGCGCAATTCGGCCTCGGAAAACCCCAAACGTTCCATCAGCACCTCGCGATTATGCGCGCCCGCCGGCGGGCCGGCATGGTGGATTTCGGGCGGCGTGCGGGAGAACCTGCCCGAGGGGGCCTGCATGCGCAGCGGCCCGCCCAACTCGGCATCTTCGACGCTGATGATCGAGCCGCGGGCGGCGATATGCGGGTCCGCCATGATGTTCGCCACGCTGTTCACCGGCGCCACCACCGCGTCCGAGGCCTCCAGCAGGGCGATGAGGTCGGCCCGGTCGTGCCGGCCGATCAGGGCGGAGAGCGCGGCATCGAGTTCCACCACATTCGCCACCCGGCCGGCATTCTCGGCAAAGCGCGGGTCGGTCGCCAGGCCAGGCTCGCCCAGCGCCGCGCACAGCCTGACGAAGGTGCCGTTGGACGAGGCGCTGAGGCTGACCCAGGCGCCGTCGCGGCACCGATAGGTGTTGCGCGGCGCGACCCAGGGCAGGCGCGAGCCCATGCGCTCCTGCACGACACCGAGCTGGTCATGCTCCACCACGAAGGGGCCGAGCATGGCGAACATCGCCTCGTAGAGTGCCAGGTCCACGACCTGGCCGCGGCCGGAGGCATCACGCTCACGCAGCGCCGCCAGCGCCAGGAAGGCGCCACAGAGGCCGGAACTCGCATCCGACAGCCCAAAGGGCGGCAGCAGCGGCGGGCCATCCGCCTCGCCATTGATGTAGACGAAGCCGGCATAGCCCTCGAGCGCCGTGCCGAAGCCGGGCTTGTGTGCATTCGGCCCCTCCTGGCCGTAGCCGGTGACACGCAGCATCACCAGGCGCGGGTTGATGGCCGAGAGGACATCATAGCCCAGGCCCCATTTCTCCATGGTGCCGGGACGGTAATTCTCCACAATGAGGTCGGCATTGCGCACCAGGCGCTGGACGGTCTCCACACCGAGCGGCGTGCGGAAATCGGCGGTGACCGAGAGCTTGTTGCGGTTCACCACCTTGTAATAGAGCGCGATGTCGTCGCGTTTGCGGCCCCATTGGCGGAACTCGTCACCACCGCCCGGGCGCTCCAGCTTGATCACCTCGGCGCCCATATCGGCGAGATGCATGGAGATGGTGGGGGCGGCGAGGAAGTTGGAGGCGTCGATCACGCGCAGCCCGGCGAGCGGCCCCCTGCTGTGGCTCATGTCCCTGTCCCGCGCGTCTTTTCTATGGACAAGCCTGACGCGTCATCGCCACGAGGTCAACGCCATCAGCCGATGCGGCGCATCTCGAAATCGGCCTTGGCCGCGCCGCAATCCGGGCAGTTCCAATCCGCCGGCACATCGGCCCAGGCGGTGCCCGGGGCGATGCCCTCCTCCGGCATGCCCTTCGCCTCTTCGTAGCGGAAGCCGCAGAGCACGCATTCCCAGACCGCGAACGCCTCAGCCATCAATCCAGCCTCACATTGTTGTCGCGCACCGCGCCGCCCCACTTCACGCCTTCGCTGCGGATGAAGCTGGCGAATTCCTCCGGGGTGGAGGTCCAGACCTCGGCGCCCAGTCCCGCCAGGCGCTCGCGCATCCTGGGCTCCTGGACGATGCGCCGCAGCTCCTGGTTCACCCGCAGCACGATGGGCGCGGGGACGGAGGCGGGCATGACCATGCCAAGCCAGGCCCCGGCGTCGAAGCCCGCCAGCCCCGGCGCCTCCGCCAGCGCCGGTACATCGGGCAGCCTGCCGCTGCGTCGCGCGGTGCTGACGGCCAGCGCCCGCACCCGGCCGGCCTGGATATGCGCCAGCGAGAAGACCTCAGTCTCGAACATGAAGGTCAGGCGCCCGGCCAGCAGGTCCGTCAGGGCCTGCGGCGCGCCGCGATAGGTCACCTGGGTCATCTCCAGGCCACCCAGCGCGCGGGCGAACATGGCGGTGATGAGATGCGCCGTCGTGCCGTTGCCGGGGGTGCCGAAGGTCAATTCGCCGGGCCGGGCGCGGGCCATGGCGACCAGCGCCGCCAGGTCCGGCGCCGGCAGGCCCGGGTTCACCAGCAGCACGAAGGGCAGGTTGGCGATCAGCGTCACGGCGGAGAAGTCGCGTGCCGATTCGTAGCCGATATTGGCGTAGAGGTTGGGGTTGGTGGCCAAGGGTGCGGTGGCCGAGAGCAGCCAGGTGTGGCCATCGGGCGGCGCCTGGGCGGTGGCCAGCGCGGCCAGGCTGCCGCCCTGGCCCGGCCGGTTCTCGACCACGATCTGCCAGCCCGGCACCTCGGACAGCCGCTCGGCCAGCAGGCGGGCGACGACATCCGTCGCCTGGCCGGGGGGGAAGCCGACCAGGATCCGGATCGGGCGCGACGGCCATTCCTGGGCCAGTGACAGGCCGGGCGCTGCGAGCAGCATTGGCGTTGCCAGCAAGGCGCGACGGCTCGGATCCATGGCGTTCTCCTCCCGACCCGAGGCTCTTGCGGCCCGGTCGCTGGGCGGATCATAGTGCGCGCCGATTTGTCCTGACAACGGCCTGGATGACAGGGCCCCAGGGAGGAACACCCGAATGATCTACGCCACCACCTTCGAGGATGCCGCCGCCACCCGTTTCTCCCGCGTCGCGCCCGAGGGCGGGCTGCTCTGGCGCAGCGATTATTTCGGCCCGCCGCCCTCGCCGAAATCCTCCAATTCGGTCGACCCCAAGGTGATGTCCTCGGTGCCCTGGGTTCCGCCCGCGCCGGGCGAGACCCGCCCGCCCCAGGCGTTTTTCGTCGAGCAGGAGGAGAATGCGGTGGTCCACCCGCATTTCCACTTCGTCGACCAATTCCAGGTCATGGTTGGCGGCAGCGGCCGGATCGGGCGGCATGCGCTGGCGCCGGTGATGGCGCATTTCGCCGGCGGCAGCACCGGCTATGGCCCGATCGTGCCCGATGCCTGCGGGCTGCAATACTTCACCCTGCGGGCCAGCGCCGATGGCACGGGCGCGCAATTCCTGCCCACCGCGCGGGAGCGAATGGAGCAGCGGGCGCGCCGCTACATCCTGGCCGACCCGGTGCATCCCAGCACGCCCGAGGCGCTGGCCGCGCGTGGCGAGGCGGTGGAGGAGATCGTGCTCGAGGAGGCCGATGGGCTCAGCGTGCGGATGTTTCGCCTGCCGCCCGGCGCCACCGCTGCGTTGACCGATCCCGCCGGCGGCGGCGGCCAGTCGCTGCTGGTGCTGCAGGGCGCGATCCAGCATGCCGGGCGGCGCCATGGCCGGCTTTCGGCGCTCTTCGTGCCGCGCGACGAGGCCGCCCTGCGCGCCGTCGCCGGGCCGGAAGGGGCGGAAGTGCTGCTGCTGCAATATCCCCGCCCGCTGGACGGGTGATGGCCAGGAGCAAAGGCTTCCCTCGGTTCGGCCGGCATGCCTAGACTGCAATAGATACGGACAACCCGGCCGGCGCATCAGGCTTCGGGACGCAATGGAGGAACGGAGATGGCGGCACCCCGGCCCACGCGACGTGCCCTGGCGGCGGGCGCCCTCTTGGCGCCGCTCTCGGCGGCGGCGCAGTCGCCGCCCTTTCCCTCGCGCCCCATCCGCGTGGTCGTCCCCTTCGCCGCGGGCTCCGCCACCGACATCATGACCCGCCACCTCGCGATCCACATGCAGGAGGCGCTGGGCCAGCCCATCGTGGTGGAGAACCGCGCCGGCGGCGCGGGCGTGACCGGCAGCGAGCCGGTGGTCCGCGCGCCGGCCGATGGCCACACGCTGCTGATGTCGGCAGTCTCGGCCCATGCCATCGCCCCTGCGCTGCGCCAGACCATGCCCTTCGACGCGGTGAATGACTTCACCCAGATCGGCCGCGCCTGCACCTCGACCAATTTCATCGTGGTCAACCCCGCCGTGCCGGCCACCAACCTGGCCGAGTTGGTCGAGCATTCGAAGCGGGTGCCCGGTGGCGTCAGCTACGCCTCGGGCGGGGTCGGCGGCTCCAACCATCTCGCGGGCGAATTGCTGCGGCTGCGCACCGGCGCCAACCTCGTCCACATCCCCTATGCCAATCAGGCGCAGGCGGTGAATGACGTGGTGGCCGGGCATGTGCCCATGCTGATCTACACCGTCGCCATCCTGCCGCATGTCCAGGCCGGGCGGCTGCGGGCGCTGGCGGTGACGGCGGAGGAGCGCCAGCCCCAGGCGCCCGAGCTGCCCACCGCCATCGAGCAGGGTGTGCCCGACGTCGTCGCCAATTCCTGGTTCGCCTTCTTCGGCCCGCCCCGGCTGCCCGAGCCGATCCGCGACCGGCTGTGGGAGGTGCTGCGCCGCGCGCTGGCCGATCCGGCCATCCACCAGAAGCTGGTCGAGACCGGCCTCACCCCCGCCCCGCTCGGGCCGGAGGCGCTGCGCCGCTTCCAGATCGAGGAGATCGCGAAATGGACCGAGGTCGGCCGCGCCGCCGGCGTGCGGATCTAGGAATGAGCCTCTCCGCCGCGCTCAACCTCGAGGATGTGCGCGAACTGGCCCGCCGCCGCCTGCCGCGCGGCATTTTTGAGTTCATCGACCGTGGCGCCGAGGATGATCTGGCGGTGGCGGAGAACCGTGCGGCCTTCCAGCGCATCCGGCTGGTGACCCGGGCGCTGACCGATGTCTCGGGCCGTGACGCCGCGACCACGATCCTCGGCAGCCCCGTCTCCATGCCGCTGGCCATCGCGCCCACTGGCGCCGCCGGCCTGGTCTGGGTGCGGGGCGAGCTGGAGCTGGCCCGCGCCGCGGCGGCGGCCGGCATACCCTTCACCCTGGCGACGCGGGCGATGACCCCGATCGAGGAAATCGGCGCGGTGCCCGGCGCCACCAGCTGGTTCCAGCTCTATGTCTGGGCCGACCGCGCCATGTCCTTCGCGCTGGTCGAGCGCGCCGCGGCTGCCGGCTTCCAGGCGCTGCTGGTGACGGTGGATGTGCCGGTGGCGCCGAACCGCGAATTCAACCGCCGCAATGGTTTCGCGCTGCCCTTCAACCCGGGGCCACGGGCGATGCTGGACATGGCCATGCACCCGCGCTGGCTGCTCGGCGTCATGGGCCGCTACCTCATGACCACGGGCATGCCGCGCTACGAGAACCAGCCCGGCGAGAGCCGGATGCGCATCACCAAGGGCGACGCGAAGCTGCCTTCCATGCGCAGCGACAACCTGACCTGGGACGACATTCGCGAGCTGCGCCGGCGCTGGCCGCGCGCCCTGCTGGTGAAGGGCATATTGCGGCCGGAGGATGCCCGCCGCGCGCTCGCCTGTGGCGCCGATGGCGTGGTGGTTTCCAACCATGGCGGCCGCTGCCTCGACAGTGCGGTGGCACCCATCGACGCCTTGCCGGCGGTGGTCGATGCCATCGGCGGCCGGGGCACGGTGCTGATGGATGGCGGCGTGCGCCGGGGCGGCGACGTGGTGAAGGCGCTGGCCCGCGGCGCCCAGGGCGTGCTGATGGGCCGGCCGGGCCTGTTCGGCACCGCGCTGGCCGGCGAGGCGGGCGCGCGCCACGTCATCGAGCTGATCCGCCACGAGATGCTGACAGTGATGGCGCAGACCGGCTGCCCCACCGTCGATGACATCGGTCCGGACATCCTGCACCGGGCAACGGCTGCCCATCCCGTCTTCGAACCCTCCTGAGGCCAGCAGATGATCCAGATCACCCCCAATGACGCCGTGATGGGCGCCACCGTCACCGGCATCGACCTCGGCCAACCGCTGGTGCCCGAGGATTTCGCCGATATCCTGCTCGCCCTCGGCCGGCATTGCGTGCTGCGCTTTCCCGGCCAGCTGCTCGACGCCCCGGCGCTGCGCGATTTCTCCGCCCGCTTCGGCGCCTTGCAGACCGGCCTCGTCAGCTCTGAGCCCGGCCTGCCCGAAGTCTCGATCCTGTCGAATGTGAAGGAGGGTGGAAAGCTGATCGGCATCCCCGATGCCGGGCAGGACTGGCACACCGACATGACCTACAACCGCATCCCCGGCTTCGTGAACGTGCTGGTCGCCCATCGCGTGCCGGTGCGCGACGGCGTGGTGCTGGGCGCCACCGAATTCTGCGACACCGCCGCCGCCTATGAGGGGCTGCCCGAGGCGCTGCGCCAGCGGCTCGACGGCGCCATCGCCACCCACGACCTGAACAAATACTGGGAACACATGCGGCGCGAGAAGGGCAGCACCCGCGCGCCACTCACCGAGGCGCAGCGCGCCGCCCGCCCGCCGGTCGAGCACCCCGTCTTCCTCACCCACCCCGTCACCGGCCGGCGCATCATCTATGTGAATCCGGGCTTCACCGACTTCATCCATGGCATGCCGCGCGAGGAGAGCGACGCGGTGCTGGCCCAGCTCTTCGACCACGTGATGCGGCCGGAATACCGCTACACCCATCGCTGGCAGCAGGGCGATCTGCTGATCTGGGACCATCTCAGCAGCTGGCACTATGCCGTGCCGGATTACGGGCCGGACGAGGCGCGGCTGATGAAGCGCTGCCAGGTCATGGCCGACCGCATCCTCGATCCGGGCTTCGTGCGCCAGGCGCTGCGCCCCCGGCTGGCGGCCTAGGCGATGAAGCTCGCAACCTTTGCCCTGGCCACGCCGCTCGGTGAACAGCGACGCCTGGGCGTGGTGACCGGGGAGGGCATGATCGATGCCACCGCGGCCCGCATCGCCTGGCAGGAGCGCCGACTGCCGGCCGCCGCCGCGGCGCGCATCGGCGCCGCCGAGGTGCCGCCCGACATGCTGGCGCTGATCGAGATGGGCGAGGCGGGCCTCGCGCTGGTGGCCGAGGCGGTGGCGGCGGTGCAGGGGCATGGCCAGGACATGACCGCCGGCGGCATTGCCATCCGGCATGACATGGCGGCGCTGCGCCTGCTGGCGCCGGTGCCGCGCCCGCCCGGCGTGGCCAATTTCAGCTGCTGGCCGGCGCACCAGAAAGCCGGTGCCGAGCGCGGCTCCTCGCTCAAGCCGGCCGAGGAGGGCAGTGGCATCCTGCCCTATTGGAAGGGCAACCCGGATTCCTATGTCGGCACCGGCAGCACGCTGCGCCCACCGCCCTATTCGGATGGCAGCGACATCGATATCGAATGCGAATTCGTCGCCATCGTGGGGCCCGGCGGGCGGGACCTCACGGGCGAGGCGGCGCGGCGTGCCATCATCGGCTACACCATCGTCAATGACGGCAGCGCCCGCAGCCGGCAGATGCTGGAGATGAAATCCGGCCGCGGCCCCGCCAAGGGCAAGGATTTCGACGGCGGCAACATGATGGGCCCCTGGATCGTCACCCGCGACGAAATGCCCGACATCCATGCCCAGCGCCTCTCCCTGGTCTGCAATGGCGAGGAGCTGTCCTCCGCCGGTTCGGACGAGATGAGCTGGGATTTCGAGGACATGCTGGCCTATCTCTCCAGCGGCCAGTCCATACAGCCGGGCCACGTCCTTTCGGCCGGCTGCTACCACAAGGGCTGCGGCTTCGATCTTGGCCGCCGCTGGCTGCCCGGCGATCTGATCGAACTCAGGGTCAGCGGCATCGGCGCGCTGGTCTGCATCATCGGCGCCTGAGGCGGGTTTCACCCCACCGGCGCACCAATCGCCTCCAGCGCGTGCCGCGCCACCTCCATATCCTCGGAATAATGGCCGCCGCTGACGCCGATGGCGCCGATCATCGCGCCATCCTCCATCACCGGATAGCCGCCGCCGAAGATGATGAGGCGCGGCGTGTGGGTGATACCGTGCAGCAGCGGCGGGTCGTTCTTGATGAAGTCGTACCAGACATGGCTTGGCAGGCCGAAGGCGGTGGCCGTCCAGGCCTTGTCCTGGGCAATCTGGACGGTGAGGTGGCCGGCCCCATCCATGCTGTGAAAACCCTTCAGCTGCCCAGCCTCATTGGCGATGGCGATGGACATGGCCTTGCCCATCTCGCGCGATTTCTCGATGGCGGCGGCGATCAGCCGCTGGGTGGTCTCGGCGTCGATGCTGCGTTTGACGATGCTGCTCATGGCGGGCTCCTCTACAATGCGCGGATGACGGTCTGCGCCTCGACCAGCGCGTGATGGACGCGGCGCGGGGCGAAGGCGTCGCCGATGAGATGCACCCGCTCCTGCCCCGCCGCGCGCAGCTCGGCCTGCAGGGCGTTGCGGGCGCGCTGGGCGCCGACCCAGAGCAGGCCCGAGGCCTGTTCGATCCGCTCCTCCCGCCCCGTCAGGTAATGCCGCAGCACCACCGATCCGCGCTCGATGCGATGGGCGGCCATGGAGGTGCGGTATTCCGTGCCCGAGACATCCATCGCCCTGAGCGAGGCGATGCGGCTGACCATGGGCAATTCGCGCAGCGGCTCGAAGAAGCGGGTGGCGAAGATCAGCCGCCCATTGGTGCGCCCCGCGCATTGCGCCGCCGCCTCGGCCACCGCGGCCGCCCAGTAGTACCCATCCTCATCCATCAGCACGAGGCGGCGGATGGGGTGGGCGCGAAACCGCTCCAGGTCACGCACCGAGGCGGCGGCGATGAAGGGCACCGAGCCGTCATTGACGATCTCCGGCAGCACCGGATCGGCGCCGGTGGCCAGCACCACGGCATGCGGCTTTTCCGCCAGGATCGAGGCGGTGCTCGCCTCCACCCCCAGCCGGATCTCCACGCCCAGGCGCTTGAGATGGCCGATCTGGAAATCGGGCAAATGCCGCAACTCCGCGCCATGGGCGAAGGCGGCGGCGTCGCTGAACTTCCCGCCCAGCGCTGTGCCGCGCTCGATCAGCGTCACGCGCATGCCGCGCTCGGCCGCCACCCGCGCCGCCTCCATGCCGCCCGGGCCCCCGCCCACGACGATGACGCGGTGCGGCGGGGCTTTTCGCAGCGCCCCGAAATGATGTTCCCGCCCCGCCACGGGGTTGGTCGCGCAGCCGATCGGCTCGGCGGAGGAAATCCAGTCCCAGCACTGGTTGCAGGCGATGCAGCGGCGGATTTCCGAGGCCCGGCCCGAAGCCGCCTTGTTCGGCCATTCCGGGTCCACGATCAGCGCCCGGCACAGCCCCACCATGTCGCCCTGGCCGCTGGCGATGATCGCCTCGGCCTGCTCGGGTGTCTGGATGCGCGTGCTCTGCACCACCACCGTGTCATCGCCCACCGCGCGCTTCACCTCGGCCTGGATCTGGGCATAGGCGGTCTGCGGCCAGTGCCGGTCGGGCAGATGGGTCTCGATGGTGTTGAAATTGCCCTGGCTGAGCGAGACGTAGTCGCACAGGCCCGCCGCGGCCAGGCGCGCCGCGATCTCGCAGGCCTGCGCCGCATCCACGCCGCCCGCGGTGAATTCCTCCACCGCCATGCGGTATCCGATGATGGCGCGGTGGCCCAACCGCCGGCGCACGCCCTGCAGGATTTCGGTCGGAAAGCGCAGCCGGTTCTCCAGGCTGCCGCCATAGCGGTCGTCGCGCGCATTGCTGTAGGGCGAGACGAATTGTCCGATCAAATGCCCCTGGGCGCCATGCACCTCCACCCCATCCGCGCCGGCCTCGCGGGCATGCAGGGCGGCGGTAACATAGGCCTCCACCATCTCCTCCACCTCGCGCGTCGTCATCGCGTGCGGCGTGCCGCCGCTGCGCGGGCAGGCGATGGCCGAGGGGGCCAGCAGCGTGCCCACCCGCCGGCCGAGATGCTGCCGCCCGCCATGGTTGAGCTGCATGATGAACAGCCCACCGGCCTGCTGCGTCGCCTCGGTGATTTTCCGCAAGCCGGGGATCACCCCACGGTCGAACAGCGGGATCGCCGCCGGCACCACGGAATCGGCGGGGTGCAGGCGCACCGCCTCGCTCACGATCACCCCCGCCCCGCCCTCGGCCACGGTGCGGTAGAAGGCCAGCATGCGCTCACCCACCCGCATTTTTTCGGCGAGGTTGGAGGTGGTGGCCACGCGCATCACCCGGTTGCGCGCCACGGCCGGCCCGATGCGGATGGGCGAGAAAAGTGTCGGGAAGTCGCGGTTCTGCGTCTCGCCTGGCATTGCCGGCGTGTCCTCCATTTCCGCCGAGCAGACCATGGGCAAATCCTCCGGACAAGTCCCTTGCCACCGCCGCGGCAATGCTCAATGCTCGCCTCCACACGCCTTCGGGCAGGGAGAGGCAATGTCCGCGCTGCATATCGGCGTAGGTCTGTTCTGGGTTCTGTTCGGCCTGGCGCTGGCGCAGCAATCCGTCGCACTCGGCCTTTCGGGGCCGGGCGGGCCGGGCTCGGGGCTGTTTCCGCTGCTGGCGGCCATTCTCATCACCACGGGGGGCCTCGGCGTGCTGGCGGGGGATCTGCGCCGGGGTGTCGCAGCCGGGCCGTTCTGGGCAGTGCCGGGGGCGGGCTTGCGCATCGGCCTGCTGATCCTGGTGATGGCGGCGATGATCCTGGCGGTGCCCTATCTCGGCTTCGCGCTTTCAGGCGCGCTGGGCCTGCCGCTGCTCTTCCGCACCCTTTCCCCGCGCGCATCCTGGTGGCTGGCACTTCTGGTCGGCCTGGTCGCGGCCACGGTGGTGCATCTGCTCTTCGCCGTGGCGCTGGGCACGCCGCTGCCCCGCGGCCCCCTGGGGTTCTGAGCGCATGGACGCAACCCTGGTCGCACTCTCGGGTGGTTTCGCCGCCATCCTCACGCCGGGGACGCTCTACTACATCTTCATCGGCAGCCTGATCGGCACGCTGATCGGCGTGCTGCCGGGCATCGGCCCGCTGGCGGCCCTCTCGTTGCTGCTGCCCGCCACCGTGGCGCTGCCCCCCGTGGCCGCCATCGCCATGCTCTCGGCCATCTTCTACGGCTCGATGTATGGTGGCTCGATCACCTCCATCCTGGTGAATATCCCGGGCGAGGCGGCCTCCGTCGTCACCTGCCTCGATGGCCATGCCATGGCGCGCCAGGGCCGCGCCGGGCCGGCCCTGGGCATGGCGGCCTTGGGCTCCTTCATCGCCGGCACGCTGGGGATCGTGGTGCTGACCTTCTTCTCGCCGGCGCTGAGCGTCTTCGCCATCCGCCTGGGCCCACCGGAATACTGCGCGCTGATGGTCCTTGGCCTCGCCTGCACCATCCTCATGATCGAGGGCTCGGCCTTCAAGGGCATGATCATGATCGGCCTGGGTGCGGGTTTCGCCACCCAGGGGATGGACGTCGTCAGCGGCGAGTTCCGCTTCACCTTCAACAGCATCGACCTCACCGCGGGGATCGAGCTGATCGCCGTCGTCATCGGCCTCTTCGGCGTCTCGGAAATCCTCACCAATGTCGAGAAATCCGAAGGCGGCATCGCGGTGAAGACCAAGCTCAGAAACCTCTGGCCCTCGGCCAAGGACTGGGCAGCGAGCTGGGCACCGATCCTGCGCGGCAGCGGACTCGGCTTTGCGGTCGGCCTGGTGCCCGGCGGCGGCCCCGTCACCGCCTCCTTCCTCTCCTATGCGCTGGAGCGGCGGGTGGCGCGCGACCCCTCGGGCTTCGGCCAGGGAAGGATCGAGGGCGTGGCGGGGCCAGAAGCCGCGAACAACGCCGCCGTCTCCTCGGGCATGATCCCGCTGCTCTCGCTCGGCATTCCTGGCAATGCGGTGACGGCCCTGCTGATGGGCGCTCTGATCATCAACGGCGTACAGCCCGGCCCCATGCTGATCGTCGAAAACCCGCAAATCTTCTGGGGCGTGGTGGCCAGCCTCTATGTCGGCAATGTCTTTCTGTTGATCCTGAACCTGCCGCTGGTCGGGCTTTGGGTGCAGCTGCTGCGGGTGCCCTATTCGGTGCTCTTCCCCACCATCGTCCTGCTGGCCATGGTCGGCACCTATTCGGCCAACCGGAACATCTTCGATCTCTGGGTGATGCTGGGGTTCGGCGTGCTGGGGTGGTTCCTGCGCAAGCTGGATTACGAGCTGGCGCCTTTGGTGCTGGCCTTCGTGCTGGCGCCGTTGCTGGAGCAATCGCTGCGTCAATCCATGGTGATGTCGGCCGACGGCGCCTGGATTTTTCTCGCCCGTCCGGTGGCCGCCACACTGCTCGGCCTCTCCGCCATCCTGCTGATTTTCGTGGCCCTGAAGGGCCGATCCGCCAACAACAAGGGAGCAACACCATGAACCTCACCCGCCGCGGCCTGGTCGCCGCCACCGCCATGCTGCCCGCCGCCGCCGGGGCGCAGGACGCAAGGGCGCGTCTCAACGCCCTCAAGCCCGCCGGCTTCCCGCGCGAGCCGATCGAGATGACCGTGGTCTATCCCGCCGGCGGCGGCATGGACATCACCGCCCGCGTCGTGCAGCGCTTCTTCGAGAAGGCGACGGGCGAGCGCAGCCTGGTCAACAACCGCACCGGCGGCGCGGGGCTTGTCGGCCATACTTGGCTCGCCACCCAGGCGCCGGCCGACGGCCATGCCGTGGGCATCGTCGCCAACCTCATCTTCTCCGACGCCGTGCGCAGCCAGGGCCGCTGGAGCTGGACCGATCTCGACCATATCGCGCATATCAACGCCGAGCCGCTGAACCTCGTGGTCAATGCCGAAGGCCCGTTCCGTCAGGGCGGGCTGCCCGCCATCCTGGAAGCGGCACGCGCCCGCCCCGGCACCATCCGCGCGCTGAACGTGCCCGGCGGCTACTATGAATACCTCATCGAGCAGCTGGAGGCCGCGGCCGGCGCCCGCTTCCTTCGCGTGCCCTTCCAGGGCGGCGCGCCGGGCATCACCGCGCTGCTCGGCAACAATATCGATCTGGGTTTCGGCTTCTTCGCCGAGGTGCGCGGCCACCTCGCCGCCAACCGCCTGCTGCCCATCGCGGTGACGGGGCGCACCCGCACCGTCTTCCTGCCCGACACGCCCACGGTGAACAACGTGACCGGGCGCGACGATGTGAACTGGGGCGTCTCCCGCTGGGTCGCCATCCCCAAGGCGGTGCCGGCGGACCGCAAGGCCTGGCTCGCCGCCGCCTTCCACGCCGCGATCAATGACCCGGAGGCGGCGGCGGAATTCCGCAACCTCGGCGCCCTGCCGGACCCCGCGCTGAACACGCCCGAGGCGCTGCAGGCCGATGTCGTGCGCATGGCGCAAGCCGAGCGCGACTTCCTCATCGCCAGCGGCCGGGCCCAGCGCTGATGGTCGATGTGCTGGGCTGGCGCTGCCACTACGGCATCATCACGCCCTCCACCAACACCGTGGTGCAGCCGGAATATGAGGCGCTGCGCCCGGTGGGTGTCACCAACCACATCGCCCGCATGCACATCCCCAATGACCCGGTGGCGAGCGATGCCGATTTCAACGAGCTGATCCGCCGCATCGACGCCGCCATAGAACCGGCACTGGAGCGCATCCTCACCGCCGAGCCCGACCACATCATCCTCGGCATTTCGGCCGAGAGCGTTTGGAATGGTGGGATGGAGGCAGCCCGCGCCATTCGCGCGCGTGTTGACCGGATGACCGGAGGACTACCCTTCACCCAGGCCGCCGACGCCCTGCCGGGGGCGCTGAAGGCGCTCGGCATCTCAGGCCCGATCGGCCTGGTCACGCCCTATTTCCCCGTGGCGCATGCGCACCTCGCCGCCTACCTCGCCGAGATCGGCTGCGAGGTGGTGGCGGCCAAGCACCTGGAACGCCGCGGCCCCGTCGACATCGCCCGCACGCCGCTCGCCGAGCTGCGCGCCGCCATCACCGAAGTGAACCGCCCGGAGGCCCGCGCCATCATCCAGTTCGGCGCCAATTTGCCGATGGGCGCACTCGCCGCCTCGGCCGAGACCTGGCTGGGCAAGCCGGTCATCGCCATCAACACCGCCACCTACTGGCACGCGCTGCGCAGCCAGGGGATCACCGACCGTATCCGCGGCCTGGGCCGCCTGATGGAGGAATGCTGATGGGCAGCCATGAGGAGCGGCTCGCAGCCCTCGGCGTCACCCTGCCGCCGCCGTTTCGCGACGAGGCCAACCGGGTGCGTGCGCTGCGTTCGGGCAACCACATCTACATGTCCGGCCATGGCCCGCTGGGCGCGGGTAATGTGCCGATGATGACGGGCAAGCTGGGGCGCGAACTCTCCATCGCCCAGGGGCACGAGGCGGCAAGGCTGGCCGGCCTCTGCACCCTCTCCACCCTGCGCACCTATCTAGGCGATCTCAATGCCATCACCCGCGTGGTGCGGGTGATCGGCTTCATCAACTGCGCCCCCGGCTTCAACACGCCGTCGGACGTGCTGCACGGGTTTTCCGACCTGATGGTCGATGTCTTCGGCCCCGCCGGCCGCCACACCCGCTCGGCCATCGGCGTGGCCGAGCTCTATGCCGACATGCCCATCGAAGTCGAAGCCCTGTTCGAGGTCTCACCATGAGCGATCTGCCCGATGCCGAAGAGGTCGAGCGCCGGCTCTCCGCCGTGCGTGCCAAGCGCGGCTATCTGCTGCCGCATCACGGCATGCTCGCCATCGCAGCGCCCGCGCTGCTGGCCGGCTATGACGCGGCCTATACCGCGCTGGCGCTCAGCCCGCGCCACATGCATGAGCGGCCGAAGGAGTTCATCTGGCTCGCCGTGCTGACGGCCTGCGACGAGGCCATCGCCACCCACCACATCGCGAAATTCCGCGCCGCCGGCGGCACCGATTCCGAGATCGAGCTGGCCGTACGCCTCGCGGCCTTCGCCGAGGGCGCGCCTCGCTTCGCCTTCGCCGCCGAGAAATGGGGCCATCACCTGCCGCAATACGATCGCGAAACAGCCTATCGCGCCGCCCTCGATGCGCTGCAGGCCGGCAGCGGCGTCTCTCGCGCGCTGGTCGAGGTCGCCATGGTCGCCGTGCACACCACCCGCAAGGGCTGGTGGGAGGTCGCGGTCCATATCCGCGGCGCCTATGCCGAGGGCGTGCCGGAGCTGGAGCTGGCCGAGGGTATGTCCTACGCCATGTTCCCCGGTAGCATCCCCAATTTCGTCGATGCCTGTGGCGTCTGGCAGGGGCTGATCGCGCGCGGCGAGGTGCCGGCCTCGGAGTCCTTCAAGATCTGGGGCGCCGATGCCGCCAACCAGGCGGGGTTCGGCTGATGCGCGCCATTGTTCCGCCGGGCATGGAGCATTTCCCGGTGCAGTCCGGCTACGCGCCAGGAATGGTGGCGGGCGGACTGCTGTTCATGGCCGGCCAGCTGGGGCGCGACGATGCCATGCAGGTCATCGCCGACCCCGAGGCGCAGATCACGCGGGCCTGGCAGAATGTGCTGACCATTCTGCACCACGCCGGCGCCTCGGTGACCGATCTGGTCGATGTCACCACCTTCCATGTCGGGCTGCGTGAGCATCTGCCGCTTTACCGCCAGGTTCGCGACCGCTTCATGGCCGGCCATACGCCGCCCTGGACGGCCATTGGCGTCAGCGAACTCTCGCGCCCCGGGCTGATCGTGGAGATCAAATGCGTGGCCAGGATGCCGGGGGAATGATGGACAATTCCTATGATCTCGCGGTGGCCGGCTGCGGCGTGGCCGGCCTGGCCGTTCAGGCAGTACGCCTGAAGGCCCCAGGCGGTATCTCCGCAAGCTCGGTCAACAACAACGGCCAGAGGCGCAGGCCCTCTTCCAGCGAGGAGAGGCGGAAGAACTCGTTGGGCGCGTGGGCGTCCTCGTCAGCGCTGGCCAGGCCGAACATCAGGCTGTCCATGCCCAGCTGCTCCTGAAACAGCGTGGTGATCGGCACCGTGCCGCCCAGCCGCATCACCGCCGGCTCCGCCCCTTTTCCCCGGCGCAACACCGCGGCGGCGGCGGCGCGCAGCGGGTGGTCCGCGCCAAGCGTATAGGCGCGCGTGCCGCCCGGCCTGCCGCTGAACTCCAGCGTCACACCGGACGGCGCGTGGTGCTCGAGATGCGCCTTGACGGCCGCCTGCGCCGCCGCCGGATCCTGGCCGGGGACGAGGCGCATGGTGAGCTTGGCATGCGCCTCGGCCGGCGTGACGGTCTTGCCGCCCTGGCCGGTATAGCCGCCCCACATCCCGTTCACCTCGACCGTCGGGCGGAGCGTGGTGCGCTCGCGAACCGTGTAGGCGGGGTCTCCGAACGGGCTGGCATTGAACTGCGCGTACCAAGCGGCCTCGTCGAGCGGGAGCGAGGCGCATTCCGCGCGCAGCGAATTGGTGATGGGGCGGGCACCAGCATCGAAGCCCTCGACGGCGACGCGGCCCTGGTCGTCGTGCAGCGTCGCGATCAGCCGCGCCATCTCGTGGAGGGCATTGCGCAGGGCGCCGCCGACCTTTCCGGAATGCGCGTCCTTCCCCGCCGTGCGCAGGCTGAACTGCAGCGCGGCAATGCCGCGACAGCCGACGTTGAGCACCGGCACCTTGCCGGCGGCGCCGCCGCCATCCGCCGAGAGCATGGCGTCGGCGGCGAGCAATTCGCGATAGGTCTCGATCAGCGCGGGCAGGCTCGGGCTGCCGACTTCCTCCTCGCCTTCGAGGAACAGCTTGACGTTGACGGGGCAGCCACCCTCGACGGCGAGGAATCCTGCCAGGGTTTCGATCGCAATGGTGGTGGAGCCCTTCACGTCGCTGGCGCCGCGCGCGTAGATCCGGCCATCGCGGATCGTGGGCTCGAAGGGCGGCGAGTGCCAGAGGTCGAGCGGGTCGGCGGGCTGCACGTCGTAGTGGCCGTAGATCATGATGGTGGGCCGGTCCGGGCCGGCGCCGGTCCAGGCGCCATAGACCGCGGGTTGCCCGCCCGGCGCCTCCAGCAGCCGGACGTCCGACAGGCCGATCGCCTGCAGCCGCTCGAGCAGGAATTCGCGCGCGCCGCGCATCCCCTCGGCGAAGGCGGGGTCGGTGCTCACCGAGGGGAAACGGATCAGCGTCAGCATCCGCTCCAGAATCGCGTCCTTCTGATTGGCCAGGTGATCCGCGACGCGCTTGCTCATGTGTTGTTCTCCGAGGTGCTCGGCGAGAATAGCCACGGCGTCTTTGCAGCGCCAAGGTCGAGGCTGGGATGGGCATAGTTCGGTTTCTTGCGCACCGGAAGGTGACTCAGTCGGCGAGACGCGTCTCACGGCGCCCAGCGAAGGTTGGAATCCGGTTCCCACCGCTGCAGCATTGGCCTGGCGCTCTCCAAGGCTCCAGCCTGGAGACCGCTTGTACCTGGTCGCACCTCCTCCGCCAGTTCCCATACGAGCCGTGCTCTCCGCCTGACTGGACGCCGCGCTGAGTGGCAGGTTTCCTGGGGTTTTCCGGGCAGACCTGTTGACTGGCCGGACGCGGAGACGGCCGAAAATCGCTCTCTGGAGGCCAATTCTCTCCGGACCTCCTGACTTGGGCGTGTTAGTACGGAACCCAAAAACCTAGGTAAAAGGCCGGTTTCCGCGTGGTCGGCACTTGCTCTGGTTCGAACCCCACTCGCCCGAAATCCGTGTTTCGAGAACGAACACTTTGGTACGATTGCCCGCTTTAACCAGCTGCGGTTTTGGCCTAGGCTCAGGACTCATTGATCCAGAAGATGACGATGGCGGCCAGGGCGATGGCGGACATGAAGGCATGGGCGCATCGGTCATAGCGGGTGTGGATGCGGCGCCAATCTTTGAGGCGGCCGAACATGTTCTCGATCCTGTAGCGCTGCCGGTAGAGTGTCGCGTCGTGCGCGATC
>Ga0214921_10004605_pt1 | contig 20169 bp, 22 predicted proteins | sample LL1505_MetaG_FD_177992 | JGI IMG/M metagenome (GOLD analysis project Ga0214921, IMG submission 177992) | Freshwater microbial communities from Lake Lanier, Atlanta, Georgia, United States - LL-1505 | ecosystem: Environmental > Aquatic > Freshwater > Lake | place: USA: Georgia | collected...
AGTTTATCGTGTTAATCCCCATATGCGACAACAACCATTATATTTATTTACAGAAGATAACACACTTTATGAATTGCTGATTAATTTTGATAACCTAGCACCACCTTCATCAATCCAATAGACAAAATATATAAAAATGAATACACACGACCTGTCCGGGTTTTTTACACATAAAATCCCAATAGACAAAATATATAAAAATGAATACACACGACCTGTCCGGGTTTTTTACACATAAAATCCCAATAGACAAAATATATAAAAATGAATACACACGACCTGTCCGGGTTTTTTACACATAAAATCCCAATACACAAAATATATAAAAATGAATACACACGACCTGTCCGGGTTTTTTACACATAAAATCCCAATACACAAAATATATAAAAATGAATACACACGACCTGTCCGGGTTTTTTACATAAAATCCGAATACACAAAAAATATAAAAATCAAATCATTTTTAATAACCGCCATTGGTCGATAGTATACCTATTGCCCATACCAATATTACATTGCCGGCAAATTGGTTTCAGATTATTTAAATTTAGACCACCTCCTTTCGACTCTGGGCGATTGTGCCCAACTTCGAAATCAAAACATGTTATTTTTCTACGACACCAATTTACATAACACTTATGTTTGAATGTTTGACCAAACGCCCTGACCCAACATTCATGTCTTATAGCTTTCGGTATTTTCTTCTTCATATTTAAAAAGTAAAAATAAATTATTCAAAATCTAAATTCATAACTTCTGACAACTTTAATTTATAGTTAAGGTGTTTTGTAATATGCAGTTGTCTAGTTTTGATAAGGTATTTAATTAATGCAGGTGCCGTACTAGGTCTTGACATCATATTGTAAAATACATTTTTAGTTAATTGTAAATCTACTTGATTAAGTGTAAAACATTGATTGAGTATATCAACAGCTTGGTTTGAATTACAATTTTTAAGTGTTTGATTGCAGACGCCTTCTGTGAGGCTAATAGTAATATCGTATTTCATTTAGTATAGTCAGAGATTTTAATTTATTGTTTTAATTACTAAATACTTTAAAATACACTTAAACTATTTAATTAAATCGGTCGTTTTATTTTCATTGTATAATGATAAATGGATACTGTTCCCGATAACGTAATAAATAAATCTCTTTACTTGCAAGCCAAAAAAGACGCTGATGAAAAATATAAACGTGCGGGGCTTTATAAAAGTGCCTGGATGGTAAAACGATATACTGAACTAGGAGGTAAGTATTCAGGAACCAAACCAAACAATACCGGTGTTAATCGATGGCTTAAATCTGAATTTTGGATTCAAGTAATACCCTATATTACTAAGGGTGAAAAAATACAATGTGGGTCTAGCGAAGGGAAAATGATTGCATGCCGTCCTAGCATTCGTGCCACAAAAGACACCCCAATTACAATACAAGAATGTATAGAGAAACACGGAAAAAAGAAGGTCCTAGAGTTGGCTAGATACAAGGAAAAGAACCCCGATTCACGTATTAATTGGGTTAGTGGCACTGTATCTAATTAAGCCCATAAAATTCTCCAAGCATAGAAATCGGGGCTATCTTTACTCATGTAAGCTGGTGTTCCATCCTTCAAAAGAATCTTACTATGCCTAGCACGCCACGCATCGCGTAACTTATTATCATTATGGTCAATATAGGTTCCTTTACCGCTAAAATTCCAAACGCCAAAATTAATTCGCTTGCCATCTTTAATAACAACAAACCTTTTATTCTTTGCTTTACTTATTTGTAATTCTTCTGGCGATTTAATAATCCCCTTTTTAAGTGCAATCTTGCGGGCTTCACTTAGCTTTCTATCCATTTATTAATACACTGGGATAATAGTTAAATTTTTTGAAGGATAATTTAATTTATCTACCAAATAAGATTTAATTTGTCTTAATTCAATTAGTGTTTTATTAGCTAAAATATTTGTTTTTTCATATTCAGTTTGATTTTTCAAATCATTAAATCTTACTCCTGATACTCTGCCACGACCTGAAAAACTACTTTCCTCTTTGCCATAAGCAGTCGCAATATTTCTGGCTTTTGCAACAAGATTTGTATATTTTTTTAATAATGAATTATATTTCTTTACATTTAAAGAAATATCTTTTTCACTTCCCATACTTGCTTGTTTCTTAGTAGGTTTAGGTAAATTCTGGCTAGGTTGTGGTAATTCATCGGCATCAATACCTTTAACAAGTTGTAATAGTTTCGTGGAATTATTAACGGAATAAAGCTTCTTAATATCCTCCATCAGGTCAGCTATCGGCTTCTTTGTATTTAACCTGAATTCAGTGCGTAAAATTCGATTAAGAGCGGTAGCAACTTTTTTAAGTTGGGCTGGTGTAAGCTTCCCTAGATATTGGTGCCATTGGCTCTGTGTACGGAAATCAGCAATAGGCAATTTAGCAGCTGGCATTTATAATAATACAATAAAAAAATAATAATATTACAAATTTGCTAAAACATGGCAAAATTTATAATCTATACTCATATCAAAAAAAATATTGCTAAAATGTTCTCTTAAATACTTCCATAGTTCATATTGCAGTTTATTTAGGTTTTTCATAATATTTCTAATTTTATATTTATAATTAATAGTAGTATTCACATCATAATATTTATTAATATAATCAACTAACTTAAAATATTTGTATGTATATAATTTTAAATTTAACAAAAACATATCATTATTTATTTTTTCAAAATCAATATAATTATTAATTCCTATAATCATTTTAGGTATTTTATTTGTAAAATCATAATCAGTATTTATTCCTAAATGTTTTACTAATATTGGTAATTTAAATTTTACAATAACATTAAAATCATCTGGTAAATACACAACAGTATTTAACAATCTATGTAGTGTTATATTAATATGTTTTTCATTCGTAAAATCATATTCTTCTAAATAATCATTGATATAATTTATTTTTGGATTAGAAATAATATATCTACCATTTTTATATTTTTTAATAATTTTAACAATGCGATAAATATCATTTAAATCGCACGGACTAGATGGACAAATCATTGCATAAACCATTTATAATAATATATGAAAAAAAAATAATATTAATTAATTTAGTAGTTTTATTATTATTGCTTTTAAGTAGTCAATATCTATATTTTTAGAGTTTATTTTTGTTAAAATTTCATTTTTTTCATTTTCTTTATCTTTTTGTTCTTTACATAATTTACAATATTTCCATGGATTATTTAATACATCAATTGTAATATTATCATCATTAATTTTATCTATACAAATATCTTTAAATTCTTGTGGCATACAATAATTACATAGTCTATGATAACATTCTACATACTGTTTTTCAATTTTTAATCTATTAAAAATATTAGAATATTCATCATTATTACAGCAAGTGTCATTAATACATGATATATAATTTTCATTTACACATTCTTTACACAAATCACAAGTATAGTAATCAACTCCCATTTATTATTTAACAGTTATTTTATATAAATCTGCTTTAATTCCTGTACCTCCGAAATCTGTTGTAGTTCCCAGTTTTTCACAAATATCGATTTGAAAATCATCATTCCAATTGTTTTCTTCAGTTGCATCTGGGCTTATTTCTTGTACCATATCTCGCCACCTATTAGGTAATATAGTTCCTTTTGTATCTTTAGATTTCATCCAATCACTTATATCTGCTGTATACTGACTTGTTGTTAATGCCGGACAAATCATAGCATAAACCATTTATATTAACGCAATAAAAAATTAAACACCACCTAATCTACTATTTCTAGCTAATTTATTAACCACATTATTATTTATCCGTGGCTGCTTGGGCTGTTTAGGCTGTTTAGGCTTTGGTTTCGGCTTTTGTATTTGTTGTTTATCTACTGGCATATTTTAAATAATAACAAACAAATCATTTTAATTTATTAATTTACTTTTCTCCGACGGGGTTTGAGCTGGCGTAAAATCATTTACGCTAGAATTGCGACTTAAACCTGATTTCATACAATCGCTTTCACATTCTCCACAACATAATGTTTTAACACAATGTGTGTGACATTTCACACGACATACCATAAGGCATTTTATAACTCTATCAATCCACGGCATTATTATTATTATTTAATCATATAAATATGCAAGAGTTGATATAATCTCATGAACTAAATAATAAGTGTAAAGTATATATAATAGATACGCCATTTATTCAATGTAAATATTAGATTTCATCTGGGTTTATTATTTCAATATATACACTGTTATTTGTCCCTAAAATAGCATCATTAATAGGGTTCATTGTAGTTGGGTCTATTATACGGACTGTTATACTGGAAATCTGGTAATCTTCGCCAATATATACTCCGCGTATTTCATTTCCTGGATACACCGTTATGTATCCTGATGTGTCATAATTACGGGATGCTACTGAAAATATAGTGTTTTTAGTATTATTATCGTCAATATATTCGGGTAATACAAGGTTTCCTAATTCTATAAGATAATATCCTGTGCTTGCGCTTGTGTAATTACGAACTGCTAGTATGTTTTTGAATAAACTTGTATTATACCAATATGTACTTGTTGGTATTGCATAATTTGCTCTTGTGCTACCTATTAGAGTATCATATGTTACAAACCCACCAGTGCAATTGATACCTGTTGTCATCTGTGGGATTGTAGCAGTAAAACTATCATTATTTTTCACTAAGCAGCTATCTAAATCAAATCCCAGGGCACCCCAAAAATCAGTGGGCGTTAGATTGAAAAACGGGGTGCATGCGAATTTATCGGCAAACAGAATATTACTACTCCCGGCGTCTTTATAAGCATATATACTCGGATTAACATCACTTGTTTTTTCATATAATGGGGAATGTGCCAACAATTCGAATCTGCTCGAATTATTATTATTGAATAGTATCCCAACTTGGGAAGACCCTACAAGGACACCAAGCGGCGCAGCTTGGGGATTATCGGCAAATGTCATGACGTCGTTTATATCGCTCTGATTATAGAAAGTGAGCTTGGTTTCTTTTGCTGGTATTGTTAAATTCACTTCTGTGTACGTGCTTCCGGCATCCAAAATTTCAGGATTTCTATTTCCAGGATTGAATATAGTAGTTTCTATTGTTAAAATTGTCCCTGTTGGTTTGACTGTTGATTCAATACTAGTTATTGTTCCTCCATTAATCGTTATTTGGTCTTTATTAGATTTGTCGTAGCAATTGAATATAACTGTGTCACCGACTTCGAACAAATCTAATACAGGGTCATCATTATACAATGCCACGCTAACGAAATTTTGTATTATATAATCGTTATCAATCGCATCAATATCAGGTGACATCAGACGAGGTATATAATTAGTGCTTCTCATAAATTGGTTGGAATTTCCTATAAAATCTGATATATCTTGGCTCGTAAATTCAGTCATCTTTGCTGTCAAATATAATGATAGGTCTTGAGCTCCATATTCGCCGGCGGGGAGAGGTATATTCTTGGTATTTAGAATTGGTTTTTTAGTTGTTGTATCCCTAGCAATATATAATTGATTAGGTTGTGTTGGTTTAGGATTTTCCAATAGCGGGTCAATTATATCAGGTGTGTATAATACTGCAAACCCAAATATAAATCCTATCGTTATATCCTGGTTTATAGAAATTACTTGATATTGCCCCGATGTATTAATATCCAAAAAAGCCTGTTTTAGGCTTATTGATGCCCCATTTTTCACTGTAATTGCTTTTGGTAATGTGTTGGTCCATTCAGAATTACTATTCTTGCTATCACTATTAAAGGATGATAAATTAATTAGTGTCATTTAATAAAAACATATATATATAATAAATAAAAAATGACTACAATTAAATCATTTGATATTGAGAGCCGAGATTTTCAGTATGTGAAATCCAATGGGAACGGGTTGATTATGGATTTATCTTCATTCTCATTCACTGACGGTGCACTAAATACATATACTGTAAATGCCAGTAATTCTACAGGTTCTAGTAATGTATTTGTTACTAATCAGTTATCAGGATTTGCTCTTGATAATACAGTCCAACTAACAAATACAAAATTAGATAGCTTGACCCTAGTCGCGACCGCGAGCAATAGTGGTGTAATCGCTTCTATCAACGGTACTAATACAACAATTCTTGCAGGGAATAACACTCTTACTTCAATTGACGGGCGCCTAACCACATATGCAAAAAGCACACTACATTTAGACCATGAAACACAGGGAGCTATTACTTGGGGTGATAGCACACTTCCCTGGCTAGTTCCAGCCAACGGAGAACAAGGATGGCAATATATCAATTCCACTGCTGGTCCCGCTCAATTATACTATTATGCCAATACGGATTTAGTAAATGGGGGTGCAGAAAGCAATATAGAACTAGGTAGTGTATCGGGACAATACTTTCTCGGCAATAACAAGCTTATCACTTCCGTATACCAAAGCAAATTTTTAGTTGCAATTTACACCAAGCCTCAATTTGACGGAAACGACGCGCAGCCTTGGTATAGGTCTCGTAAGGTATGGACTGTTGGCAATAATAAGGTTGTTTCAAAAGGTGTGGATTACCTATTTTATAGAGGGTCTAGCCCAGCGGATGTATATCCGCAACACCAATTAATTGAGATGACATTGGCTACCACTAACGGGCCTTGTGCCGATACTGAAATAGTCCAATTCATGGGTGTGAATGTTGATAGCAGCGCCCAAGAAGACGCATTTAACGGTGTTGTCAAAATGGCTGGATTTTCCACGGGCGGGGGGGAAAATAGGGAAGTTGTTTTTGATAACTCCCGCGAAAAAGAGGCGAACGATGCTGTTAAGCAATTGAGCTTTCTAGATGATGGATATGGCAATAAGGAGTTGCGGGTTCTTGTTCGTAATCCTAGTGACATTGGCGTATCGGTCAATAACCAACCAACAGTTGGATTGGCGGCATTTACATCGGTAGGAATAACTGAGGGTAGTGTAATTGGTCTGGCGAGCGGAGCGCAAGTATCCCTTGTTTCGGGGACTGAGGTTGGTCTGGTGAGCGGAACAACTGTGGCAGTATCTGGAGACGTTGCTATAACCTCGGCGGGAAATGATATAACAAGCACTGTAAATGGTGCTAAACGCGGTCTAGATGTCTCTTTAATTGACGAGGTAGTCGTTACTAAATCGTATAACACAAATACAATAGCTAATAATGTCTCTATAACAGGACCACAGCAAATAGGTAGTGCAATGGAAATTGGAGGATTTCAGCATATAGGCGTCCAAATTGATATAGCGTCGGTATCAACACCAGGAAATATATACATGGAATTCAGCATAGATAATAACCAATTTATAAGATTTTCAAGTGATATGACAACATCTTATTACGCTATGGGTTCAGCAGCACAACAAATCGGAGGGATAAAAGTTTCTAATTCTCCCTTTCGCTACATAAGATTATACGCGGACACTGGTTTAAGTGCCACTGGTTGTACTATAAAAGTCATTACCAAATAAAATTAGTTAAAATCTAATACGAAAAAAAATAACCTAATATATGTATTTATCCAATTTATTTTTATAACGATTTTTTACTTTATTTATATTGAATTTATGTGTTTATAAACTTAGAAAAAATATAAAAACAAATTTATTTACCGCGTACCGTGGCGTACACATAAATTACGCCATTTTTGTTCTCTTTTTACGTTTGGGCTTCAAGCCAAAAAGAGAAAAAGGGAGAATTAAAAAATGTCTAATATACACTGCACTTGCCTAGTAAACCACCTCTAACACGACACCGGATTTATCACGGACCATTTGCTTTGAAACAGCCCCAATAAACCTCAAAGTTCGCCCGCCAGCTGCTACAGCTTGAGTTCCATAGTCAAATTGAAGGTCGGTTATACGCTGACCTATGCTAAAACGGGCGAAACTCAATTTACCTAGTAGCTGAGCGACATTATTGGAATATGCGTTATAACCCGCTCCCGTGATGTTTGCCGCTCCATATAGACCGCATGGTTTAAAAGCTTCCATACTCATTTGCTTCTTGGCAGGTGTATCTAACCCGTTAAGTGGTAGCAATTTACGATTATTGACTGTAAGTTGTTGTGTTTCACCCGGAAATAGTTGAGAATAACCAAATCCTAAAAATGCATCTGATTGAGCTGCAGTAGGAACGCCCTGAACTAACATATACATGCAGTTTTTACCCTGGAAGCCACGCAGTTTGAGGCTTGCAGATGTTGAACCAGTAGCGACACTTTGGACTTCATTATATAATGTCATCCATGCAGCGGACTTATAATTATCAGGGTCGGCTAATTCTTGCATTTTCATTTCAGGGTCATTCAAAGTATCATATTTTAGAACTGGAGAAGAAAGAGTATAAGCCGTTGGAAGGCTGCCTGCTCCTTGGTTTTGAAACATGTCAGCGATAGTTGTGTTAAGTTCAAATACGACTCTTAATTCCGGGTAATTAGTCCATTTCTTAATGGCACGCATACAGGGGAATACATCGGATAACATAACATTACCCAGAAGTTGCGGTAAGGCTTGGGTATCAAGTGATACATTACCAGACCCATCGGTTTTAGCGGATAAACTGGTTTGTGCCTGGGGAGCTTCTAAAGAACGCAACACGTCCCCATCCCCTAGAGTAGCGGTTAAACCAGACATAACACAAACATCCTTGATAGACTCAAGTTCCATACTCCCGGAATATAAGTAAGCATTACGGATTAGATTTGCCAAGCCGCCAAATTTAAGTTTTGGTACGGCGGGCGGAGTTGCTCCCGTCGCGGTAGCAAAACCAAAATTAGTCATTTCAACCGTGTTATAAACACACTCGCCGGCTGATTGGAGTTTGAATTCAAGTCGGGATGTGCTTTGAAAGCTAGGGTCAATATAGTTTGATTTTAACATTGTTATTCTATATACTTTATTATTTATATCAAATATAAAAAATTAAATCCCTTTTATCTGGCTGCACCAGCAAAAGAGAACAAAAATTCGAGGGGCGCAGCATTTAGCTGAGTTCGTTGGAGCTTAGCTCCATCCGCCCCGAGCCCGCGTGAGAAATCAGTTCAGGCCCGATTAAATTGATACAACGCCTTTGAATACAAAATAGCAAGAAGTCGGGGTTGCTAAGGCAGATTGAATAACGATATTGAATTTAGTATTAGCTAATACCTGGTCGTAAGCAACACCCATACTAGAGCCAGCAGCATCTGTAAGACCACGCATAGAATTATAAGACTTTAGCCAAAATCGGTAAATTTCCTTATCGTTCTCTAGAGGATATTGAATAATGCTATCATTACTATCGGCAAATGTGTATTCAACTCGGGAGATGGCCGGTAGGCTTCCAAGAGCATTGCTGTTTTGGTTATTAGCATTTTCATTTGCGGTTGTTATGAAATTCACTGATAGAGCATAGCTAGGTTGAGGGGAAATGATACTGAATGCGGCTAAAGACGAACTGGCGACCTGTTTCACCGTTGCTAGAGACATTAGATTGATAGGTGCCTTACCATCATCAGCAGAGGGAACAAGTTGGTAATGCAATTCAAGATTTTGAAGCACTACACCTTGAGAAGCTGCGCCACCCCAAATTTGGTTCCGCCCTTGATTAAGAATAATATTAAGGCGAATATTCCCTGTTTTACTATACGGAATTGCAACTAATTGAGAACGGTTGATAGCGATTTCGGGGTCAATAACGAAAGATACTGCTGCACCAGCGCCAACGATATTCTTAGATAAATTTAGATTGCCTGAAGCAAGTCCCATAGAATCGTTATTCATTACCATGTTCGCGGTTTTTATACCTGACCTCATATCAGCCATAGCTCGGTGATAATCCTGCAAATTTTGGATGACGCCTTGCTTATCGGTTTGCACTACAAATTGCCTAAAGAAGGCATGAGCTCCGATTTGCGGGTCAATAAAATTGGCTACTGAGTTTGTATATGGTACAGGAGGTGTAGTAGTAGTATCATCCGTGAAAATTGCTTGTCCGGCAATACGAAGCGAGCCGGCAACAATAGCCATACCAGCGCCGGGAGATATTTCGAAATCAACAGTTTCACTAGGGCGATAATATTGCCGTTGAGATAGGGGGATAGCAGCTACTTGCATTTTATATTTAATTTATTATTAGTATCTATATTTATTATTTTATTCTATTGTTTGATTACTAAATTAATTGATATTTTGCCGGCATCAATTACTATCGGTTTTCCACTGTCATCAGTAATTCGGACTTGCCATGAATTAATTAGAGTATCCGTCGCTAATCTAGTATTGATATAAATTAGTTCTGGTGAGGTATAATAATAATTATCAGTATTACCTGTGGTCTGTAATCCCGTCAAATAGGAAATGACATTCTTCCGACGCCGTGTAATCGAGTCATAGCTTTCTAAAGACACATTCAGCAACTCTACATATAGAGAATTGGGAAATGCTATAGTTTGAAATGGATTTTGGCCCACTATACTTGTATTAAAACTCCTTACCGAATTCGTTAGATTTGCAAATCCTAATAAGTCTCTCAAACCGGCCTGCATAGTTAATGTAATGATTGGCACGCCTCCTGACGGCAACGCCCCTACGTTCGATATATAATTAATGTTATTGAGTTCTGTTATATCAGTAGTCAAGTGTATGCCATCAGTGGTACTGAGCTGATAAGGAGAAGGGGTAAATTGCCAATTATTAACTATCGCTGCTTGCCTATTAAGGGTGCATGAAAAATGCATATATTCTTGTTGTGTATCTCTTGAGAACGGATATGCGTTTACCTGGGTCCAGCTTGCTCCTCCATCAGTTGAAATTTTGATATATAAATTGGATTGAGCTATTCCTATGATAATCCGGTGGCCGTTAGCTGGTACAATACCAGGAACAATACTAACTCTTACACCATTTTGAATAACAACATATTCATTACTATCATTTCGCATAATACCGTAATAGTATCCTTGCGAACCAATAGTAGCTGTTGTTGCTGGGTCGGGAAATGCATTCAACAACCCAATTATCGTGTCTGGTTGAGAATTGTTAAAAGTAGCCCTTATTTGACCTCTACTCCTGATAAATATAGGCTTATACACGACATAGTCATTCACATTATTACCACCTACTTTTTGAAATGATGCCGGGTCTGCTGAAACAGTTATATTATTACTGCTTGTAATCCAGTCTGTAGCCGTTGTTCCACTAGAATCATCTGAAATAGCAGATAAATTAATTTGTAATCGTTGTTTGCTATCAGTAAGGACAACAAACTCGTATTTAGGGCTTGTTTTTGGGGAATTGCCCACTGGTATATCAACGATTTGAGTATTAGTGGAATTCAATCTATATTGTAATTCCTTCATAAGACTGAGTTGATTATAACTGCCTGATGTTAATGTACCTTGTAAGGAAGTGGCATTTCCTTGCGCGTCAGTAGCACCAAACCCTATACCTCCTCCCTGGGCTAGAAAGAACCTATTATTACTAGCATCAATAAACAATTGGTCTGGATTGAAATTAATACTTAGACTTTGAAGGGCAATTTGTGCGTTGCGTTTTACCAATATATCTTCATTGAAAACACACTCATAATCGGTTGTAGTTTCGTCTGTAGCACTTAAATGAATTAATTTATGTTCTGACATGTTTTATTATTTAATATATATATTATAAATGAGTGATAAATCAGATAACGAAGATATTTTTATTAAAGTTGATAGCAAACCGAACCCAAAGCCTTCAAAAAAACAAAGAAAAACCAATCCTAAAACAGAAGAGCAAAAAAATAGGATTGCCGAAATTCTAGCGGCCGGGCGTGCTAAACGAGCGGAAAAACTTGCAAAGGCAAAGTCAGAAAAAATAAGCAGTTCTATGAATGAAGCTGAAATACGGAAATTAATAGAAAAAATCAATAATGAATCGAGGGGCGGATGTAGCAAAGCTACAACGAACTCAGCTGAATGCTGCGCCCCGAGCCCGCGTGAGGAACCAGCCAAGCAGGAACCTATTAAGCAGGAACCTATTAAGCAAGAACCTATTAAGCAGGAACCTATTATAGATACTCAGGCTGAAGCTAGGGCCTCTCAGGCTGAAGCCTCTCAGGCTCAGGCTAAAGCTCAGGCTGAAGCTGAATTAAGAAGAGCCGTTGAGTTGGCCTCTGAATTACGAAGGAAAAATGCAGCAAAAATGAGATTACTTTATGGGAACAGATTTGGATAGCGGGCTTCCAAATGCTTGTTTATGTATTTCTTGAATGGTTTTTGGGCGTTTTTTATATTGCTTTTTAGTTTTCTCTTGTTCTAATATATTATAGGCTGATAACATATTTATTTATTATAGTTGCATAAGTTTATCTTTGAATAAATAGGCTGTTAATCCGGCAGCTGTATTTACCAGTGAATTAACACGAACTTCCACTAAATCACCGGGCATAGATGCGTATTTTTCAGGCAAAACAACATGACTATAAGTTCCAAGTTGGCTTACAGACCTATCAAGGTTACGTAGCTTATCTCCATAGAATAGTTTAACACGGTCCTTATATGCTTGGTCGTCGCCATTCTGAGAGAGCGATAAATCACGGTTGCTAGTGTCCTTGTTATTAATCGTTAGCCGATAAGACCCGGCCGTGGCTAGAGGGAGGCTGCTTACTAATTTATCAGTTTCGGCAAACATGACTTTGAATCCGGTCAGTCCGCCTTCTACTGTATGCTGGTTTATATATTGAGTGCTTACTGGAACTACTGATTTTTCAAGAGTGTGTGTTATATATGCATAAGGACCTTCAGGTGATTTAACACGGTATAAATTCAAATTGATTTGGCTAAATTCAAGTCTTAGCGGCGATTGGTTGAGATATAGCTTAACGGGGCAATTTGCAGTGGACGCACCAATATTGAATATGTTTGTAGCGAATGTCAAGTCAGTATCTGTACCGTTTGCAACTGCAGTTTGTAGCACAGCAGATAATGTTGAATACGATATAGCGGCATTGTTAGTCACTAGGATATAAGATGTATAACTAGCGCCAACAACGAAAGCCGCTGGTGTGATACCAGTCGCCGTGAGTTGAGTTCCTACCTGAGCCGCACCAAATGCTAAAGCATTGCATGCGATAGGAGCGACATCATCAAACGTCATGGTGATTGCCGTTAAAGCTGCCGTCTGAGATACCCAATTACCAGTGAAAGTGACCGTACAAACACCAGCTGCAACAACACTGGATAACACTGATACAGACACAGTAGAGGCCACTGCATTTTGAGTGAAGGTAACAGAGACAGACCGCCCGACTGGGAATAACAAAGCCGCTACATCAGCTGTAGTGACCTGAGTTGGAACGATGCTGTTTAGAGCAACAGGACCGGCAGGTGCTGCGATGTTAGCAACAGGCATAACAAACACCGCGTCGGTTCCTACTACTGGATTTGTAGAAAAAGCATACTGGACCCTGTCTTCTAAATCACACCTAAGCTGACATGCGCCTCCAGCCTGGTCTAAAGGAAACACACCGGGATTTTCACCCATCCCGAGAATATCGGAACAAGGAAACAGCATATTTCCAAACCCGTTGGCATCAACCGCAATCGTATTATAACCCTCACGGGATTTGGTTACTAATTCCTCTTGCGAATTCTTGACATATAATTCAGTTTGATTATGAACATTTACATTACGAATTTCTTCAAGAACTCCCTTTTGGTCGTGCATTAGTCTCACATTCTGAACCACACATGCTGGGCTTAATTTAGTTTCGCTTGCGTCATCTTGCAACACAACATTAGCAGATGTATATAATTGGCCTGTTGTCGCGTGTTTTGCATTAAATTCTAATTCCATATAGGATTTGGACCAATCAACACCACCGGCATCTGATGCGATTTGATGAGTGAAGGTTTTTGCTCCGGCAACACTAATTGGGGCTGATTCAAGTTGCGAGATACGCTGAAATTTATTTGACATATTTATTAATTACTATTAATATTTAAAAATAAAATAAAATACTATAAGCCTTCTTGAAATCCTGTATATGACGGAATTATATTTGGTGTTTTTTCAAATACGCTGGCAAGACTAGTGGCTAGACCGGCTATCGCTAACCCGCCTTCAAGGAGAGTACCGACACCAGGTATTGCTTCTGCAACCTCACCTGCGGTTTCAGCCGTATTGATTACCTTAGATGCCGTTGATATACCCTCCTCTACCTTGCTTCCTATGTTGGCGGCAAGGCTCTCGCCTTCAGATAGGGCTTGACTCCCGGCCGTCCTTAATGCCTGGGAACCCTCTTCTACAGCTTGCTGACCCTGGGTAAGAGCATTTTGTATTCCAGTTCTCAAATCACCAGCGGTATTGACGAAATTTTCAGCTACACTTGAAAACATAGAGACGGGGTCAAAATTACTAACCATATCACTAATATTTTCATCCACTGGGTTTGCATCTTCAAGTCCGCCGCGTATATTATCGGCCATATCTGGGGGTAATTCTTGAGGAGATGGTTTAATAAATGATTTGATTGCGTCTCCTGCTCTATCTACCAAACCACCGAGGCCTTGTTTTACTGTTTCAACAGTGCTATCAATACCATCTGCGACCTTGGGTGCTACTTGTCTAACGGCATCGGATACACCTTTTGCGCTGCTTTCTAATGCTTTATAGAAACCTGAATGCTTCAAAAGCATTTCAGTAGCCAAAGCCGAATTTAAAATTTCATTGACCTTTTGCAATTTATCGGATGGGAGATTTTGGGATACCTGATTTAACATATCACTGAGCTGTAGCTCAGGGTTCATAAAGGGGTTGTTTGGTTCCATCTTAGATTTATATTATTATTAATATATTATAAATAAATATGGATTACGATATATTAGCCGTCAAATCTAAACAGGAAATACCTGAAAGTTTCAAAGATATTCATAAAAAGGGTATATTGCCTATACACTCTTTCTTTATGTGTTTATATTCTAGTCCAAGGAGTGGAAAATCAAATTTGATAGTTAATATACTTAAAAATAAGGCTTTTCACTATCAAAAAAGGTTCGACCAAGTATATTATATAAGTCCTACATTAGATTGTGATAAAACATGTAAATCGGTTATGGATGATGAAGATATTATTAAAATACATGAGCCAGACGACATTGACAACATAGATGGTATTTTAACCGGAATTTTAGAAGAGCAAAAAGAATTAAATAAAAATGAACCACATACAGCACTTATTATATTGGATGACATGTTAGGGAAATTGCATGGTGCAGGCGTCATAACTAAAATTTGCTCCAAATACAGGCATTATAATACATCGTTTATAGTTGTGTCTCAGGCCTTCAAATCAATATCAAATGTCATAAGGCAATGTGCTTCACATTGGATATTGTTCCGGACTGAAAATCAAAAAGAATTAAGCAAAATTGAAGACGAATTCAACGGGATACCTAATTTTAGGGAGCTATATGAAGCTAATACACGCGAAAAATACTCTTTTATATATATAGATGTAAATAAACAAACAGTGTATAAGAATTTCAAAGAGTTAATTTATGCCAAATAAAATATCACTTGATTATATACTAACACTTAGAGAAATGAGAGCTTTTTGTAGATACTTAGGATTACATAAACTAACTACTAAATCTGATAAGATATCTTATTTATGTAAACAAGAATTAACATTATTATTATCTGATTACATAGAAATTCAGATTAACAGTAAAAGAGGTAAGGTTATTGATATATTAAATATGCTTCCAATTATAGCATTACGCTCATTATGTGATTTATATGAATTACAAATTGCAAATCATAATAATTATCTAAACAAAACCCAATTATGTAAAATATTGAAACCTAAAAATATCAAATTCACGATGATTTTAAAACAACCTATAAAATCTAATAAATATAATAAATACGCAAAAAAACAATATCTAAAACAACAAATATCTATCCTCCATGATGAATTATCAAAGTGAAAACAAACAATGTTTAATATGTAGGGAATATAATATAGTAAAAAAAAAATATAAAAACCTATTAAATTATTGTTATTGTTCCGACTGTTATATAGGAAACAATAAAATCAGGTGTCTGAATTGTCGTCAGATTATAGAACTAGAATTTAGATGGGGAAAAATTAAAACAAGGTGTTTTATATGTTCTTTATCTAAATCAGTATTAGTTTAGTGGGGGCAGGGCTAGCCCCGGCAAAAATAAAATAGCCGGCTTTTTTTTTAATCTAAACGAATTTTGATTATAATTTGTATCAAAAACAAAGAATAATAATCCCTGGTAATAATAAATAACACAACAATTAAATATGCAAAGACTCAATATTCGTCTCAAGCCTCTTACTCGGCAACCAGTTTCAGCTGATATTCAAGGCTCTGACCTCCTAGCAAAGCTCGTAGAAATTGGAGCTGCTAGCCCAGTTAATATTACTAAATACGCCCCTATTACAGCAACTAGGCGCCAAACACAAGAAATTACAAATCCTATTACCGGCAACCGCGTCAATAATACTGCAGGTGCTAGAGCAAGAATTAATAAAGCAATTCAGAAATACAATGATAGTATTCAAGATAAAGTAAACCAAGCCATTGAATCTGTGAAAACAATAAAAAACACTAACTATGTATTTGACAAACCAAATAACCGTGTAGTCCGCGCTAGCAATGTATTTGACCGTTCTCGTGAAGTCAAAATTGGCTCGTATGCTAATAAACAAATCGTATCTGGCGTGGTTACCGGTAAGCCAAATGTTCGTGTTGAAAAAAGAAGATTTATTACAGCAACACTAAATTTTGACATAACTTATAAGACATGGTCTAGAAATATGAGCGGATTAAAAGGATTTGTAGAATCATTCCAAATTAACACAACAAATAAATCAGGTTCCGTAATTATTGGTGAAATTAATAATAAAATTAAGCAAAAAGTTAATGAAAATTTACAAGCACTTTTAAGTATTTCTGATGTAGAAAGTGCTAGATTTGTTTCTACTACTAATTTTAGTTCTCAAGAACAAAATGAAATTATTAAACTATCTGATGTTCTTATGCGTGATTTTAAAATCCTAAATTTGGATGGTGAAGAAATCCAAGATTTCAATAGGAAAATTGGTACTTGTGTTATTGACTTTATGCGATATCACTATAACAGACCTAGTTGTTACATGAAAAAGAAACTTACTGATACATATCTAGATGAATGTTGGAGACATTACATTGAAAGCCATAAAGCACTTACCGGAAAAACTATTAACTGGCGAACTGATGGCGTTAATTCTGAAATGATTGGTGTGTGGTGTGCTGCCAATAAAATTCCTATGATTGCTATGGATATCGATTATAACCAAGTTCTACTTCATTCTCCCGAAACACGCAATAGGGATGCGCCAACTTTTGTTTACCGTGTTCATAATAATCACATTTACCCAATCGTGGATAAGAAACTTATTGGTTCGCTAGTTCAAAAATTCGGAAAAAATCGTGGTTATTCCAAGAAAGTAGAAACAGAACAAGTCGCAGAACCAGCATATACTATTATCGTAAATGATATTCCAGAAAATCAACGTATTAACTTTCTAGTCAATAAAATGTATGAAACAAACACTGAATGCCTTGGTAAAAATATTAGTTTCAATTCGTCTAATGGCAATCTCGAATTTTTTGTTATCGGGACTAACAAATATACTTTCAAAGACGAAACAACAGAAATCGTAAAACAATTTTGCCAAGATAATCAAATCGCATATACCGGCCAAACCCCCGCTACGTTCGCAAATAAACAACTTGAATGTATTCCCAAATCAATCCCTAACCCAGTTGTCAATGATATTCTTATGTCACAAGGTATCAAAAACCGTGTACATCTTGGCCTTATCTCCAATTCTAATCCCATAAATCATAAAACTGATGTTGGATTTGACATTAATAAATGCTACGCCCATTGTATTCAAAATCCATATGAGAAATTCATGCGTATTACATTTAATAACAACTGGGAACAATTCAATGGCGATATTAAACTAGGTCTGTTTTATGTAGAGACGGATGACAACGCACTATTTCACGGCACCAATATTTACTCTACTAGTATTGTTAAATTTGGCCTAGCACAAAAGATTATTACAAATAGCAATATCAAATACGCACTTTATGCAACTGAGAGCCTAGACAAAGATGTATTCCATAAAGTATATGCTAAATATGAAGAAATCAGCAACGGAAATGTAGCATTCAAGAAACTACTAGGAAATATGACAGTGGGTATCATTGGGAAAACTAAAAAACATAGCTACAAAAAGAGTATTACAACAAGTCTAAATGAAGCATTCGCGAAACTAGCAACTATGCAAGGGAATGTATTTATTCAAAACAATGAAGATAGTCAAGATAGAAAATATTATATCTACGGAACCAAAACACACACTGAATTCGCAGAGCACAATCTCCCTATGTGGATTCAAATTCTCGATGATAGTAATATCAGACTTTTTAAGATGGGTCAGGATGTCGGCGGCGAAATTATCTATCGCAAAACTGATTACCTAGTTATTCGTAATCCTAAGAATTATATCAAACCGTCTGTTGAATATATTAATTATAGCGTTCCTGTTGATATGACTAAAATCGTAAATGTAAATGCTTTTTGGCAAGAATCTAAAACGGAAATTATCAAACAAGAATATAAAACAATTACTATTGCCATTCATGAGGAAGAACCAATAAATACTATTCTAGGTAACGCACCAGGACAATACAAACTTGAGAAACTACCATCATATGTATTTTCTGCTAAACATACACGCAAAGTGAATATTGATTGGTCTAGTGCTTTTGATTTTGATGAGGTCAAAGAAAATAACGAAAACAAAACAATAACGACACCATTAAAATATAACAAAATTACTACTATTAATAATTCTAATCAATGGGAAGAAGTGTGCGACTATCTTGATGCAAATAGATGCCTACAAGTAAATGGTGGTGGTGGAGTTGGGAAATCGCATTTGATTCGCCATGTCAGGGACGCGATGATTACTAAAGACGTTATTATTAATGGCATAGCTACTAAAATGAATGTCAAAAGATATCGCACTGTAACATGCGCATTTACAAATATGGCAGCAGAAAACATTGGAGGAATTACTATTAATAAACTTCTAGGTATGGATATTTCAAATAAAGTAAGCAAAAAACAGATTACTAAAATTGGTAATTCATATGACTTAATTATCGTAGATGAAGATAGTATGGTTCCCGGTTCGCATTACATGGGGCTCCATGAGGTACAAAAAAACACTAATTGTAAATTTTTAATAGTAGGTGATTGGAAGCAAATCCCACCGATTGAGAATTTCGTAGATAGTTTTTACCGCTACCACCCACTAGTAATGAAATTGAGTGGGTATGCGTATTGTGAATTACTTTACAATGAAAATAGCCGCTGCGATAAAAAACTACATGATGTTGTTATTCAAGATGCAATTGACCTGGGACAATTTCCGTCAAACACTAATTATAATATTAATATTTCATACACTAACAAGACACGCAAAGAAGTGAATAAGAAATGCATGGAACGTAATCGTGGTAATAACTATATTGATATTCCAGTAAAAGATGATGATGGTGAAGATTGCCAACCTGTGTCTATCTTTGTCGGTTGCCCCGTCATTTATAGATACTCGGACGTCCAAATGGATATTATGAAAAGTAAAAGAACTTCTATTATTTCTATTACCAATACTGATTTTACGACAGCTGACAACCAAACATTTAAAATCGCAGAGTTCCACAAATATTTTAATGTTGGATATTGCTTCACGGTCCACAAGTTCCAGGGGCAAACTATTAATGAACCATATACAATTTGGGACACTAAAATGATGGATTACCCTCTTATTTATACCGCACTAACTAGGTCTAAGAAATATGACTTTATTAATATCGCTAATTAAAAAACCGCGGATTTTGGGTATATTGATTTTTTATATTTTTGTCTATTGGATTGATGAAGGTGGTGCTAGGTTATCAAAATTAATCAGCAATTCATAAAGTGTGTTATCTTCTGTAAATAAATATAATGGTTGTTGTCGCATATGGGGATTAACACGATAAACT
>Ga0214921_10004606_pt1 | contig 20162 bp, 25 predicted proteins | sample LL1505_MetaG_FD_177992 | JGI IMG/M metagenome (GOLD analysis project Ga0214921, IMG submission 177992) | Freshwater microbial communities from Lake Lanier, Atlanta, Georgia, United States - LL-1505 | ecosystem: Environmental > Aquatic > Freshwater > Lake | place: USA: Georgia | collected...
ACTCGGCTAGCATAGAACTGAGTTTCAGCGAGTTAGTTGAAACCTACATTGTAGATATAGCCGAAGATGGTGTAGTATTACACGGAGATGATGCTGTGCTTTCTTTGTTGAAAGAATCAGGATACACTCTTGAAACCATTCAACGATATGGTGCCGCAGGCAATGGTCCAGGCCAAGGGTACACTCTTGGTGAACAGGACAAGCCTGTGACTTCAATGAGTGATCTTGACATCATGCGACAAGATTATTATGACATGAGTCCACAACAATTTTATTCGGCACATCGTATTACCAAACAAAATTTCATTGAAAAATACAAATCTTTGATTAAGCCCACAGCCGATAATCAAGTTGCTAGAATCATGGAACTGTCGGGCTTGACAATGCCCGAGAATGCCAACAGCAATGATCCTTTGTTGGCAAAAAGCATAGATGATGCCGCAGTTGGTGCATTAGAAGAAGCTGAATATCAAGGTCGCAATGTGCCCCTGGGCAAGCCCATGGCCGGCGATGTCAAGAAGTCCAAGGTCTACGTCAAAGGGCCAAACGGAAACGTGGTCAAGGTAAATTTTGGTGACAAAACCATGCGTATCAAAAAATCAAATCCTGAACGCAGGAAAAGTTTTAGAGCCAGACACCATTGTGAAAATCCAGGACCACGATGGAAAGCACGTTACTGGTCATGCCGAGCATGGTAAAAGGAAATAACAAATGAGTCAAGCAAACGTATACACATCCGCCAGCAGCCAGGCCTGGTACACAGACAAAGCTAGAATTAGCACAGGCACAAATACTGTGACCTACAATGTAAATTTGGTATATGGTCCAGCCACTGGCAATCTATACTCAAACCCCATTGTGGTTCCTGCCAATAACAGAGTCACTGTTTGGGTGGGAGTTGGCAACCAACTCACTATTGTTGGCGGCAATTGCTCAATACAAGAAGTAGGCACTACATCATCAGGTAAAAACGCAGTCTGGCAAGCATAATGAGAGCACATGAGTTTATTGTTGAAGGCAAAGAAACACCTATCCCAGGCAATGCAGAAAATCAAATGCAAACTGCTATCCGTGCCCGGGACAAAGGTGGTTACGACCGTACCTATTGGTTGAATCGATTTGGTATGGCTGTGGCATCTGCTGACGGCAAAAGTACTAAAGCAATTGACAGTCCAATTAGTAGTTGGAATGAAAAATATAATACACTTCATCCTTATTCAGACGCCGAAGTTAAAATGATTAAACAGGCATTAAAAGCAGTGCCACACGATGGTGGTACAATAATTAGTGATCATAGAAGTCAAGAAAAACCCGACACACACAAAGTCAGTCCTGTTACGGGATTCAAAGGTTACCCAAGATGAGAGCCCGCGAGTTTATCACTGAACAAGCCGCCCAGTTGCCGGCTGAGCAAGCTGATCCCATGCGTTACACGTATGTAATTCCTGGCCTCAGTGCCTCAGACCCTTATAGAAATTACAGGTTTGGTGTAGCAGTTGCTAGAGCAAGAAGTGAAGCAGTTAAAGATGATGTAAACCCCAACATGCCTGAATGGCACGATGAAACAGCATTTGGCGAACACGGCATTGTTGCTGGAATGAGTCCTAGCATTGCGCAAATAATAGATGCCGCATTGTTGATGACCAAAACACCCGGTGGTAAAAAAATGGTGTCAAGTCCCACTAGCACCGAGCCTGCATTTGTAGATACAAAAAGTCCAGTAAAGGCATTCAAAGGATACCCAAGATAATGGCAAATTCACCACCACCGTACAATGACATCACAGGCATCAGCCGTGCTGTAATGAAAGACAACGCTCAGGTAACTCTAGCAAACTATGACGGCAATGCTAGACCCGGTGAACTAGTTGTTGACCAAAGCACCGATCAAGTGTATATTGGCAACAGCTCGGGTGCGTTAACACAGATTGCCGCAGGCATTGGTAACGGTGGATCTAGTGGATTGCCCGCAGGATTTTATCAAATGGCATACAATCCAACCACAGGTGAGATTGTTTACTACACTTAACGTTGTCAATATAAGAAAGAAACACAATGGCAACACCAGACCCAACAGAAGTAGCACCGTGGTATTTACGGAACATTAATCAAGCACTAGAGCTTGACGAAACCACAGGCAATGTGTTTGTTCGTACAGGATTAGCATCCGGCGGCAATATCGTTATCACAGGAAATGTAACCATTCCTGGAGAAATTGACACGCACATCACTGCAATTGGATCTTTAGGAAACATTACTACACCATACATGCCCATAGGTGGCAATGTAATAGTGTCTTCTGGCAATATTACCGCGGTGGTATCAGGAACAGTAGCAGTTTCTAGTATTGCTGCCAATGTCACAGTAGTTGACGGTGGCGGCAGTTTGACTGTAGACGGCAATGTAAATGCCACGATCACTGGTGGCAATGTAGCCACAACCATTGGTGGTACCAATCTTGATGCATTTGGTCGACTGCGTGTAAGCAATCCCGTTACCCTGTTTGACAGTCAAAATCGTTACATAGACGGCGATCAATTTTCAAGCATCACAGCCACAGGTGGCAATGTAGTGTATGTGGCCAATGAAAGTTCATTCAATCTAAATGTATCCTCTGCCAGCGGAAGCAGTGTAATTAGACAAAGCAAAACAGTACAAGGCTATCAACCTGGCAAGAGTCTGCTGATCATGAACACGTTTGCCATGGCCACACTCAAGACCAACTGTCGCCAGCGTGTGGGGTACTTCACAGCAGACAACGGCATATATTTTGAAGCGGTGGGCACTCAATTAAATCTTGTGATTCGTAGTAGCACCACAGGCAGCGTGGTTGAAGAAAGAATTCCGCAGGCCTCATGGAATGGCAACAAATTGTTGTCTGGAACGGTATTAGATCCTACATTGACACAGATTTTTTGGTGCGATGTTGAGTGGCTGGGTGTGGGCAATGTGCGCACAGGATTTGTGATCAACGGTGAATTCATTGTGTGCCACACGTTCCAACATGCTAACCAACCAGGCAACATCACAGTGTATATGACCACTGCTACACTAAATCCTCGATATGAAATAACCAACACCGGTGCTACCTCGGGTGCTAGTACTATGAAACAAATTTGTAGTACTGTGATAAGCGAAGGCGGCTATACGCCCTCTACCAAGATAGGTTATGTGACCAACAACACAGTTCCAACTCGAGTTAGTTCAGCCAACACTATCACAGCCTTGTGCAGTATACGATTGAATCCAGCCTATCCTGACGCGGTAGTTGTACCAGCTCAGCTGGACCTGTTGTTGATTGATGTTAGATACGGCCAGTTTCAACTGATTGAAAATGCCACCTTTACAACCAGCTGGAGTAATGTTGCTGGATCAGTCGTACAAACAGCCATACACAGCAATGTCATCACAGATGGCACCGTGGTCTATGCTGGCTTGACCAGCAGCCGAGACGAAGTAGAAATTGGCGATGATGTTAAAAAACGAATTCAATTATGGAGAACAGCGGCTGGAACACCCAGCACCTTGACTCTAGCAGTGGCTTACACAGCCGCTAACGCTGACCTGCTTTGGAAAATGGGCTGGGAAGAATTATCAAATTAACTAATAAGTACTTGATGAAAAAACTTTTAATACTCTTACTTGTTGTGCCTTGCTTGGTACTAGCACAACCCAAACAAAAACCTGGTGTAGTGTATGATGCTGTGATCACTCGAGTGATCGACGGCGATACTGTGGGCATACAAGCTACATGGTTACCTGCACCACTCAAACCTGAACTCAGCATTCGTGTGTACGGTGTGGACACGCCAGAAAAAGGCTTTAGAGCACAGTGTCCCAGTGAAGCCCAACGCGGCGAAGCTGCCTCAGCATTCACCAAGCAACTGATTGCCAACAGTCAGAAGCGTCAAATTGTGCTCATGGACTGGGACAAGTATGGCGGCCGTGTGCTGGGCGATGTTATACTAAATGGTGTTAGCCTGCGTCAACAGTTGATTGCTAATGGATTTGCTCGAGAATATTACGGCGAAGCTAAAACTAGTTGGTGTAATTGATAGATACTATCCACAGGGCTGAGTAAATACTGCATGCCCGCAGTCACCGAAACAGCACTAATTAAAAGTCCGTACGCAAGTACATTGTACACAGACGAGCAAATCGACGAGTTTGCAAAGTGTGCTGACCCCGTTAATGGTCCATTGTATTTCATGGATCATTTTTTCTATATACAGCACCCTACCAAAGGTAGAATGTTGTACCATCCATTTGAGTATCAACGCAGACTGGTAGAAACATATCACAACTATCGTTTCAGCATCTCAATGATGCCTCGACAAACTGGTAAGTCAACTTCGGCCGCAGGCTATTTGTTATGGTATGCAATGTTTGTACCTGATTCAACTATCTTGGTTGCGGCTCACAAATACACAGGCTCACAAGAGATCATGCAACGTATTCGGTATGCTTATGAAAGTGTGCCCGATCATATCAGAGCCGGTGTAACAAGTTACAACAAAGGTAACTTAGACTTTGACAACGGCAGCCGTATTGTTTCAGCAACTACTACAGAAAATACCGGTCGTGGTATGTCCATCTCCCTGCTGTACGCAGACGAGTTTGCGTTTGTGCGTCCCACCATAGCCACAGAGTTTTGGACTTCTATTAGCCCCACACTGGCCACAGGTGGTAAAGCCATTATCACATCAACTCCCAACAGTGACGAGGATCAATTTGCGCTGTTATGGAAAGGTGCCAATCGTTGTGAAGATGAATTTGGTAATCCCACAGAAGTGGGCATGAACGGATTCAAATCATATCGTAGTTTTTGGAACGAGCATCCAGATCGTGATGAAACATGGGCCAAGCAACAACGTGCGGCACTTGGTGTAGATCGTTTCCGTCGAGAAATGGACTGCGAATTCATCATCAATGATGAAACACTGATTGCTCCGGCCAAACTATTTGATTTGCAAGGTGTGGACCCAACCTACAAAACAGGCGAAGTTCGCTGGTACAAAAAGCCACAATCTGGTAGAATATATTGTGTGGCATTGGATCCCAGTCTTGGTACTGGCGGTGACCCGTCGGCTATACAAGTGTTTGAAGCTGATACCACAGAACAAGTGGCCGAGTGGCGACACAACAAAACTGATATCCCCACTCAAATTCGAATTTTAATCAACATTATTCAACAAATATATGATATTACCAGAGACGACAAAAGCATCTACTACAGTGTTGAAAACAACTCAATTGGCGAAGCTGCCTTGATATCAATCAATGAATACGGCGAACAAAACATAAAAGGTTATTTTTTAAGCGAGCCCGGACGAAATCGCAAGGGTTTTAACACCACAAACAAGCCAAAACTAGCAGCCTGTGCCAAGCTCAAGCACTTGATCGAAAGCAATAAAATGAAGATCAAAAGCCGAAGTTTGGTAAGTGAATTAAAAACATTTGTGGCAGTTGGCGTTGGATATCAAGCCAAACAAGGCGAAACTGACGATTTAGTAATGTCAACATTGTTGACTGTTAGAATGTTGCAGGTTTTACAGAGCTATCACAGCGATCTTGACTCACACATGCGTGATCATGCTGACAGCATAATTGAGCCTTTGCCATTTGTTATGACATTGTAATAAATATAAAATATGCAAAACAACGCCAATCAAGAATTGTACGAGCTACTGTTAACACATGACTTTGAACCAGTAGTCAAAGATAAACATAATAACCCCATTGAAGATGGTAGTAAAGGGGAAGTGTTTATCTTCAAGTTTAAAACTGCCAATCGTGACTATGGAACTGTGGTGATATTGCTCAAAAGCAGTAAAGAAATGTTGGTTATGTTTGGTGATAATTTTGGTCGTAGCATGGAAGGCGATGACAAAACAGCCTGGCTGGACTTTTTAGAACAACTGAAGCATTTTGCTGTGTCACACGGATTCATGGATTTCAAGATAGAAAATATCAACAAGCTTAAATTTACCATGCAGGGTATGGCTGCCATTCAAGAAGGCTTGTTTGAAGGATTCTACGGCAAAAAACGCATAAGCTACAGTGATCAGCCCAAACAAGTTCGATTGATGATCAAACACAATCGAGACTTGGGTGAAGGTGAAGCAAGGCACAAAGCAATTGACAGCATTTTTGTTGAGACCAGCGAAGGTGAACGCTTCAAGGTACCAACTCGCAGTTTGATGCATGGAAGAATGTTGGCCAGACATGTGTGCGAAGGCGGCAGTCCTCACGATGCATTTGGACAGCATATAAACAATGTAATTTCAGAAATGGGAACTCTGGCTCGATTTATACGAGCCACCCGTGGACGCCAATTTGATGAGTCAACAATGGCCTTGACGGAAACAGCAATACGCCATTATCAAGACCTCAAGGCCAAGGCCAAACGCATGTTGGGTCAACGTGGCTATTTTGAGGAGCGAGAAAGTTTTGATCCAGCTGCCTTTACCGAAAGTGAAGTAGTAGTTGATACAATTAGAGAAATGTTCATTGAACAAACTGTGGACCAACGCATCGAAGAAGCACTGCCATACTTGGCAAAAATACAACAAGCCGTAAAGGAAGATGACATGAAAGAAGTTAACGAATTTGAATCGTGGGCCAATGGCCTTGCCGAAGGTACCTGGTCCTTGCCTGATACCCCCGACCAACAAAAAGAACTACAACAATTAATGAGCAAACCATTGATAGTTGGCGCTGATGCCACCAACGCCACTGAGCAACTGTACGACCTGGTCGGCGATGATATATTGTTTGATCGACTGAATGATCTAGCTGATCGAGACGCCAGTGCCAACGCCTGGGATGATCCAGACGTAATGAATCGACTTCGTGAATTAGGTGTAGAGCCTGTTGTTGCCCAGAATACTCAAGTTGCCGATGAAGGCTTTGGTGACACAGTTAAGAAAGTTGGTGGCGCTATTGCACAAGGTGCCAGCAAAGCCTTTGATAAATTGGGCGGTGGTACTGATCAAGAGTTGTTGGACAAACTACGCAAGGATGCAGGCCTGCCACCAAGAATGGCCACACCAAATGAACCTAAAAAACAAGACTTTGAGGAAGACCTTGACACCGACGGTGTCATGATGACACGTCCATCAAACATGAGCAGTTGACCTAAAACACAACTTCTGACAAAAAAAGGCAGATCTTTCTGCCTTTTCCTTTGACATACTAAATAAAAGCACGTATACTCAGTGAAGTGTACGTTTGTATAAACTATACTAGGCTTACATAGGCATTTTTAATTCTGAAAGGTAAAACACTATGGCATCATTAGCAGACATCCGCGCAAGACTCGCAGCCGCTGAGTCCAACAAAGGCGGTCAATCACAAGGCGGCGACAACGCAATTTATCCCCACTGGAACATGGACGAAGGTAGTTCGGCAACACTCCGATTCTTACCCGACGGCAACTCAAAGAACACATTCTTCTGGGTTGAACGTGCCATGATCAAGTTGCCATTTAATGGCATCAAAGGTGAGATGGACTCCAAACAAGTACAAGTTCAAGTACCATGCGTGGAAATGTATGGCGAAGCCTGTCCTATTTTGGCAGAGGTACGCACATGGTTCAAGGACAAGAGCCTTGAGGACATGGGCCGTAAGTACTGGAAAAAACGCAGTTACATTTTCCAAGGTTTTGTGCGCGAGAACCCACTGGGCGATGACAAGACTCCAGAAAATCCAATTCGACGTTTTATTATTGGACCACAAATTTTTCAAACCATCAAGGGTGCATTAATGGACCCTGAGTTGGAAGAGTTGCCAACAGATTTGTTGCGTGGTTTAGATTTTAAAATTACCAAGACCAGCAAAGGTGGTTATGCTGATTACTCTACTTCCAAGTGGGCTCGAAAAGAATCAGCATTAACCGAAGCCGAGCAAGAAGCTTTGCAAGCACATGGTCTTTATAACTTAAATGATTTCTTGCCTAAGAAACCCACTGATGTTGAACTCAAGGTCATGAAAGAAATGTTTGAAGCCAGCGTAGATGGTCAACCATATGACCAAGAACGATGGGGTCAATATTTCCGCCCAGCTGGTATGACTGCTCCAGCCAGCGCCGCCGGTACAACTCCACGTGCAGTGGCAGCACCAGCCGTGACTGACGAGGATCCACCATTTGATGTTGGTGATGCACCAGCACCGTCTGTGGCAACAGCGCCGGTTCAAAGCAAACCAGCGACCAGTCAGAAAGCCGAGGACATCTTGGCCATGATTCGTAACCGGCAAAAACAGTCTTGATAGACACCACAGCCCACTTAGGTGGGCTGTTTTTTTCATGCTTTTTAGTTTCAAGTAAATAGTGTTATGGAAAACAATCAAAACCATTTAACTGAAGTAGAACAAAGCTACTGGCAACATCTAGTGCACAGCTTTAAACAAAGCAATGCCTTGATTGTGATTGCTGTAAAAAGTTATATTCATGGTGTGTTTCCTATGTTTTTTGCAGGCGATGGCCCCACCGGCATCTATAAAATCTACAAAGAAATTAGGCGTATGCATCATGTAATTCGAATATTCAAAGAATACGATGCAAACCACAAAGACAAACAATAACACAGTTGTACTAATTGGCTTTGAAAAAGCCAGTTTGATGGGCGACTTCATTGATCAATTTCAAAGCCATGGCTTTGACCCAGTTTTAGTCAGCGTTGAAGATTTCTATGCCAACCGCACGGATCGCACCACACCTCACATGATCTGTGTGAGTTTGGATCTTACTCTACGAAAAGAGTTGGCTGATTACATTGACACCAATAACGTGGCCAAATTTACATTTGTGCACAAGTTTGCCGAAGTTGCAAAAGATGCTGTGATTGGTGCCGGATCTTATATTGGACCATTTTGCGCCATTGGTAGCAAAAGCGTAATTGAAGAACACTGTAGTATTGCACCATACTGTATGGTGGCACACAAGGCTTGTGTGGGGCGAGGCACATTACTACATCCAAGTAGCATATTGGCCGGCAGTAGTAAAATTGGAGAATTTTGTCGACTCAGTCTCCGGGCCACAGTGATAGATCATGTCAAGGTCTGTGATTATGTTGAGTTGGGTGCCGGTGCCTTGTTGACAAAAGACATCACCGAAACAGGAAAATACCTAGGCAGTCCAGCAAGAAAAATACCCACCCCATATGCATGTAGAATTCATCCCGAAGCAAATTGACTTATCTTAACAATATAAAAAGAATACATTTTCCCTATCGCGAGCTAGATAACATGGATCTATTGCCGCGTGAATTAGTAGTTGCTGATCACAAAGGCGGGTTTGATAAAAATTTTCACAGCCCAATCTTGTCAAGACTAAACAATTATGCTTTTGAGCACAAATTCCAATTTACAATCTATACCTGGGAATATTACACACCCGAAATCAAAGCATTGTACACAAATTTAAAATTTGTTATGAGCATAGAGTTGTTTCGTGCGCACAATGGATTGACTAAATTTGTTGACTACACTCGATGCAAGGATCGTAGTTTTGAAAAGTTCCTTTGCACATTTAATGGAGCCTATCAACCAGGCAGAATTCTTTTGGTAAGTGCACTCAACAAGCTAGGCATGTTTGATGTGGATACATGTGGAAAAAATTTCACTATAGAAGCTGGAGCAGTTGATGGCGTACTAGATGTTCATGTACCTGACCAAAATAGATTTTATAGAAAATTCTTTGTTGATACAGAAACTGATTTTAATAATTTAATTGTAAAATTTGGTAGTTATGGTAAATGGACTGACAAATTTAATTGGACTAACATACACACTGCCACCAATGATGTAATAGCAAAATGTTTTGTAAATTTAGTAAGTGAGTCCGCTGCCACTAGTTATTATCCATTTGTTACTGAAAAATTTTTGTTGAGTGTAATTAGCCGCGGTTTATTTGTGGCCTATGCTCAGCCAGGGTACCACGCACACTTGAATAATCTGTATGGATTCAAACCTTACACTAAATTATTTGATTATTCGTTTGACAGCATAACCAATCCAGTTGACAGATTAATTAATTTGCTATCAATGTTGAGCAAATTTCAAAATTTAAAACCCCATGACTGGTATGACTTGAACCAGCTTGAGATAGATACTATTAACTACAATTACGATCATTATTTCAGTGGTGATTATTTAAAACATATTGAAAAACAGTTACTATGGCTATAAGCTATTCCGTCATAAAAGATTTAAAGATTAGTCATGATCTAGCAGATCAGTTGTGCTCTATTAACTGGCAGGAATTGCCATTGGCATTCAGAGTAGATTCGGCAGCATCAAGACGGTTTTTCTTTGAGAACTATCGATTGATAGATTATTTTGATTTTGCAAAACATTACGGGTCAACGTTCAATCGTGTGGCAACCTTGGATACATATATTTTGCCGCAATTATTGGAACAACAAGCAACAAAAGAAATACAAAATTATTTCCATCAAGAATTTGATGATCTAGTGATCAGATTACAAGTTGCGTATGATGGAGGGACTGTGCCATTACACAGAGATCCAACTCGGACTGCCAGCCTGGTATACCCATTGGATCACCATGCCCACAGTAGTACTGTATTTTATACCAGTGTTACTAATGACAACACAGTTGACGGCATGCTTAATCCAACATTATTCGCTGAATCATCCAGGGTGTGTATTGACCGATACCCAGTATTGCTTGACGTCAAGCAAGCACACCAGGTCTATTTGTCAAACACATATACAAAACAACGACCAAGACTGAGTTTATCAGTAAAGTGGAAAACACTAGAATTTAATCAAGTAATCAAATGACTAAAACAGTACATGTATCAGGATGCAGTTTTACTGAAAATGCATCTTGGGTCAACAATCTTTTTGAAAATGCCACTACAGTAATTAATCGAGCCCATTCAAGTGCTGGCAATCGATATATTTCTGACAGCATTGTGCTAAACATAGATTTAAAAAACAAACCAGATTTCGTATTTGCATTGTTTAGTGGAATCAATCGAGTTGATACTGTGGTGCCTCACAGTAATATTGTAAAAACAGCAGTGCGTATGGGGCTCAATGGCAGCAACATGATTGGAAGTAATAGTGCAGTGATTGGCACTAGTGCTTATATCTTCAGTGGTGGTTCGCACTATAACAGACTAATAAATGACAATTATAAAAACATCAATCATTATGGTTGGCCCAATGTTAAGTCAATTGAAGAATTTTTAAATTTGTCTAGTGAACAAAAAGAGGCATGCATAAACAACAAACTATTTTGGTGGAATAGCAATGACATTGCTGGCATGATACACATTGCTTCGATGTTGCAATATCTTGATAACCCAGAATACCTCAGCGATCAAACATACATTGCATTAGAACGATTTCAGACTTTTTTAAATCTACATCAGATTGATTATAAATTTGGATTCATACATGACCCATTTGACAAAAAACATCATGATCATCTGGGGTTTCTGAACAAACAAAGTTCTAGATATCATTGCATTGATTGGCGTAAGTATGTTAAAATTAATCCCTATGAGTTCGGTATTAAACATGATTTTGTGTCACCGGATGGATTTCATATTTGTCCCGAGGGGATGAATAAGTGGGCAGACAGTATTAAACAATTTTTTTAAAGGCATAATATGGGAAAACCATTTGACGTATCAAAATTCCGCAAGGAAATTACAAAAAGCATTGATGGCCTAAGCATCGGCTTTAACGATCCAACAGATTGGATCAGCACAGGCAATTATGCCTTGAACTATCTCATTAGCGGGGACTTTAATCGCGGCATTCCCTTGGGCAAGGTCACTGTGTTTGCCGGAGACTCTGGTGCAGGTAAATCGTATATCTGTTCAGGTAACATCATCAAACACGCACAAGAACAAGGTATCTTTGTTGTGTTGGTTGACAGCGAAAATGCACTAGACGAACAATGGCTCAAAGACTTGGGAGTCGATACCAGCGACAGTAAATTACTCAAATTGAGTATGGCCATGATTGATGACGTGGCAAAGACTATTTCGACATTCATGAGCGACTACAAGGCCTTGCCTGATGGCGAGCGTCCCAAGGTGCTGTTTGTGATTGACAGCTTGGGTATGTTGTTGACTCCCACAGACGTTAATCAATTCGAAGCAGGCGAGATGAAGGGCGATTTAGGCCGTAAGCCCAAGGCACTTACAGCACTGGTTCGTAACTGTGTCAACATGTTTGGTAGCTACAATGTGGGATTGGTGTGTACTAACCACACATACGCTAGTCAGGACATGTTTGACCCAGATGACAAAATTAGTGGTGGCCAGGGTTTTATCTATGCGTCAAGTATTGTAGTTGCCATGAAGAAAATGAAGCTCAAAGAAGACGAGGACGGCAACAAGGTATCCGAAGTCAACGGTATTCGAGCTGGTTGTAAAGTTATGAAAACACGCTATGCCAAACCTTTTGAGGGTGTGCAAGTCAAGATTCCTTACACAACAGGCATGAGCCCTTACTCGGGACTTGTGGACTTGATTGAAAAGAAAAACTTGCTCAAGCGTGAAGGCAACAGCTTGGTGTTTACCACAAGCGAAGGCGAAGTTATTAAAAAGTTCCGCAAAGCCTGGGAAAAAAATGATGATGGGTGTCTTGACACTGTGATGAAAGACTTTAGTAATCAAAAGGAAGAGGTAACTATAGTTGAGGAGGAAGCAGAATGAGTGAAGTAGTAGCCAGCGAAATTTGGAGTGAGTTAAAAAGATTTGTAAACACAGTGGATCGGGCTGAAGCCGCTGAGACTATGGTACAAATTTTAATGGACAATGACAGCGATGTTGATGACATTCGTGATGCGTTCAAAGGCGACTTGGATATCAAACGTGCATTAACTGCATACCTTGACAACGACAAAGACTATGTTGAAGAAGAGGATGTAGAAGAGGACGAGGATTTTGAAGACTTTGAAGACGAAGACTGGAAAGATTGATGTGGTATAGTCGTGTAGTCGCCGATCTCGGCGCTATTCCTGACTTTATTGCTCACTATGAGCAAGAGTTAAACTCCGCCAAGCTGGAATGCCGCATAGGTGGGTTGGTCGAAAAAAATATCACAGCTCTGCCCGGGATCACAGAACATCGTTTTAATCAACTACAAGAAATTGAAGCAGTACTTAATTTTCTCAACATACAGTTACGCAAAATCCGCAGACGCCATTTCCAAAAATATCTTGAAGGATATGCCCGTGCATTGACCTCAAGAGACGCTGAAAAATATGTAGATGGTGAGGATGAGGTTATCGATTTTGAAACTATTATCAACGAAGTGGCTCTATTGAGAAATCGATGGTTGGGAATAATGAAAGGTCTTGACACTAAGCAGTGGCAAATGGGACACATTGTTCGATTAAGAACTGCTGGCATGGAGGACATACAAGTTTGAAAACAACATTTATAAATGAACAAGAAAGTCACGCTCATAGTCTAGAAACACTGGAAGCATTGTATCAATACGATGATTTTATGTTGAGTGTGCAAACACTGGTTGACATGGGATGTGGCTCAGGGCTTGATTTGGAATGGTGGGCCACAAGGACTACCAGAGATGAATTAGAGACACCATTAAACATACGATGTACAGGAGTTGATGTCAACGACACTCTCCCCATGGCAACTCGATACAAAAATATCTCTTATTCAAAGTTTGACTTTGAAACAAATCTTTTAAAGAAAAACAAGTTTGACTTACTTTGGTGCCATGATGCTTTTCAATATGTAATCAATCCCATACAAACATTGTCTCAGTGGTGGGACATATTAAATCAAGATGGTATGTTGGTATTAATCTTACCACAGACCACAAATTTAGTTTACAACAAACAAGAATTTACTCAACAAAGCAATGTCTATTATCACTGGACATTAGTGAATTTGATACACATGCTGGCATTGTCGGGATTTGATTGTAAGGCAGGATTCTTTTCTAAAAAAAGAGATGACAATTGGTTGCATGCTGTGGTTTACAAAAGTGAACATGCACCCATGGATCCAAAAACAACAACATGGTATGATCTAGTCGATAAAGGACTGTTGCCATCTTCAGCTGACGCAGGAATATTAAAGTATGGTTTTCTAAGACAGCAAGATTTAATTTTACCTTGGTTAGATAAAACATTGGATACTTTTAAAGAACACTGATAAAATTTAAAGATATATTATGAAAAATATTGTAATTGTAACCGGTGGATTTGACCCACTGCATTCTGGTCATGTCTCTTACCTCAATCACGCTGATCATTTGGGAGATTATCTAGTAGTAGGACTAAACTCTGACGCATGGCTTACTCGTAAAAAAGGTCGTCCTTTTATGCCTTGGCGCGAACGCATGATTGTGTTGGACAATCTGCACATGGTTGACGAAGTGATTGAATTCAACGATGACGACGGATCTAGTTGTGATGCTATTCGCCAAGTCCGAGAAAAGTATCCTGACGCAAACATCATCTTTGCCAACGGCGGAGACCGTACCAAAGACAACATTCCAGAAATGGTGTTTGATGATGTAGAGTTTGTATTTGGAGTTGGTGGAGAAGACAAAGCCAATTCTAGTTCCTGGATTTTGGAAGAATGGAAAAATCCAAAAACAACCAGAGCCTGGGGGTATTATCGTGTGTTACATGAAGTGGGCGCTGAAACCAAACTTAAAGAACTTACAGTGACACCCAAAACTTGTTTGAGCATGCAACGGCACGACAAGCGAGCAGAGTTCTGGTTTGTGGCCAAGGGAGAAGCAACAGTGTACACACTAGATCCTGCCAGCACAGATCAAGACATCAAGTGTTCCATGGTAGTACACGAGCATTGTTGGATTACAGTGAATGAATGGCATCAGCTTTGCAATGAAACTGATGAACCGTTAAAGTTAATTGAAATCCAGTACGGAGAAAATTGTGTGGAAGAGGACATTGAACGCAGATGAAAGCCATTCCTGTTTATGTTGGATATGATCCCAGGGAAGCCATTGCTTTTCACACCTGTGCCAATTCAATCATAAGGCATTCATCAAAGCCTGTGGCCATTATTCCTGTGGCCTTGAACCTGTTTCGTGACTACAAAGAAACACACACAGACGGATCAAATCATTTTATCTATACACGTTTTCTAGTACCACACCTGCAAGAATACACCGGCTGGGCTATATTCATTGACGGTGACATGATTGTGCGTGATGATATTGTGAAGTTATGGGAATTAAAGAATCCTTATAACGATGTCATGGTAGTCAAACATGATTACCAAACACGTATGCCTGTAAAATACCTAGGAGCACGAAATGAAGACTATCCTCGAAAAAATTGGAGTAGTGTTATTCTGTGGAATTGTAATTCTTTTCCTAACAGGAAACTTACTCCCCAGTTCGTCCAGCAATCCACAGGCAGTGAGCTCCACCGCTTCTCGTGGTTAGAAGATGATCGTATTGGGGAACTACCACCAGAGTGGAATTGGTTGCCTGATGAATATGGTGTTAATAAGGATGCCAAATTACTGCATTATACTTTGGGCACACCTTGCTTCCAGGAGTTTGCTGACACACCACAAGGCGACGAGTGGCACAGAGAACGAATACTTACTGAATATTGTTTACAGAGAACAATAGAATGAGTAATGACGGCAAGGGATCATCGCCAAGACCTAAAAGTGTTGATGCAAATACATTTGCAAGCAATTGGGAATTGGTATTTGGAAAGAAAGAAAAACCAAGTGTTAACTTACTATCCCCTCCTTTAGAAATACACGAATTAGATATGGTCACTGACCCTATCAAAAGTATTTTTAGAGATATACTAAAATGGAGGGTAGACCCTGACGGGCATTATTATGGTACTAGCATTGATTATATCATGGATCAAATTAAATTATTAAACACAGGCAATGTAGCAGCCGTAGCAAGTGATGACAAGGATTTTGAACTCATGTACGAGAAAAAAGGAAAACGGTACGATCCAATTTTACAAAGTTTTATACAGGGCTCCGGCGGCAGATTAAGCACCTGGGCTCGAGAAGAAACTACATCAACACCGGTGGTGATACGTGGGATTACTAGAAAGAATCAAATGTTGGCATGCCGCGACACTGGCAGAACTTTTTATTACATCGACACTGGATATTTTGGCAACGGCAAGAGAAAAACTTATCACAGAATTACCAAAAATGATGTACAATGGTTTGGTGGTATTGTAGAACGTCCCGGGGATAGATTTGTTGCTACCGGGGTTCGATTAAAAAAATTCAGTCCTGGCTCTAGCATACTATTAGCACCGCCTAGTCAAAAACTACTAAACCTATACAACATTGTGTTAGAAGATTGGCTGGAACAAACACACGCAGAAATAAAAAAACACACTGATCGTCCTATTATAGTGCGCACCAAACAAAATCGCATGGTGAGAGTTACTCAAGACACAATGGAAATGGCCCTGTCTCGTGATATACATTGTCTAGTGACATTCTCAAGCATTGCTGCCACAGAAGCATTGCTACTAGGTAAACCAGCCATCACCCTGGGCCCAAATGCAGCCGCGCCGTTGTGTCGACATCAAATTTCTGACATTGAAAATCTGTACGTTCCGACTATGGATGAAGTGGATGCCTGGGCGCGGCATCTTGCATATTGTCAGTTTACGGAACCAGAAATGCGTAATGGCACAGCCTGGCAAATACTAAATGACCGTTGATGTAGTTGTATACATCAGTAGCGTGGCAAATCCTCGGAATCATCCTAGGAAAATTGCATGTTTAGAAAGCTTCGCCGCAGGAGTTATTAAAACAGGGCATCACGTTTATGTTGAAAGAGATTTTAAATATCGACCAGGACGATTAGCGGTGATGTTGGGGTGGGCAACAACAAATACTGGTGGACCAAACATTGTATTACGTAAACAAATCATTGCCGAGCAACAACAGCGAGGATTCAAAACCATGTGTATTGACGCCAGTTGCTTTAAGTATCTAGATGACACTGGTACGTATCTTAGGTATAGTCTAGGTGGACCGTTTTATGATCGTGCCGAGTATGCAAATAAAAATAGCGGTCCTGAGAAGTGGCAAGAGATCAGCCAAAAATTATCTTTACAACTGACCCCGCCACAGGTCAACAACGGACATGTATTGATATGTATGCAACGTGATGGCGGATTCTCAATGAAGTCATTGAATCCAATTGCGTGGCTTGATGAAAAAATCAAAGAGATAAGACTGCACACCACAAGAGCAATTGTTGTTCGTCCCCATCCAGGTTCTTATGCAATGCCGGACTTTGACAAATTTACATCACCGGAGTATAAAGCAAAATGGAATGTATCTGTTATAGATCCCAAGCATAGTAAACTAACTGACAACTTAGTAGGAGCACACTCTGTGGTGTTGTTTAATAGTTCAGCAAGTGTGGCAGCGGTGTGTGCTGGCATACCTGTGTTTGCTGATGATTCGAGTTGTGTAAGTTGGGCAGTGGCAAATAAAAATGTGGCTAGTATTGAATCGCCGATGATATTTGATCGTCGGCAATGGATTCAAGACTTAGCTGCCGCACACTGGAGTGACGAAGATGCCCGTGCAGGCAAAATATACCAGAAGTTTATACCTTTTCTACAATGACATCGTAGTTGTGGCCACTAACCCAGGCCCACTTGTCTGATCGGTCAAACACACTGATCTCTTCCCAGACAATTCGAACACTCATTTCAGTTTCAATCTTGTGTCTCCACCATTCAGGCGTCTCGACTATCAGATGCGCATTACGTCCGTCGGGCAAGTGTTTTTTTGCTGGATAACATGCAATCCTAAAAAAACCACAGCGTTGCATTTTTTCATTAATGGTGTGTAATGTAGCATCTAGGTAATCAGGCTCAATGTGTTCTATAGCATCTGTGCTGACCACAGCATCTATTGGATGTTCTGGCAACTGTTGGAAGTTTGGATTACCGGGATCGTACCCGGTGACCTCGATGTCGGGATGTAGTTCTTTGATTGTGGCAATTAGTCCTCCTTGCCCGCACCCAAAGTCTAACACACCAGTAGGCTGATATTTTTCAATAAAGTCTTTGACAATTGCATAGGCTTTGTGCCCGTTGTTAAACTTGCCTGCTTGATGCAGGTATGCAAGTTGGTCTTTATAATCTTTGTCTATTAGGCTCATACCCATCCCATAATCCAGTCATCTTTGACTTGATCTAACTTTTTCATACCAAGTGATTCTAGCAACCCAATGGCTGCAAATTGCCCGTACTCTTTTGAATACATATCGTGTGGTTTTTGCTCTACAACAATAACTGGACGACATCTCTGTATAGTTTCCCTTGCGCCCTGTAACACACGGTACTCAAATCCTTCGCAGTCAATTTTAATGTAGTTGACATTTTTTAAATTCAAACTATCTAATTTAATAATAGTAGTATCACCATTAATGCTATTGGGGTCTACATGAGTGTGTCCAGTGTTGCCTTCGGTGACAATCATGTTGACTCTGCCTTCTTGATCGCCTAATGCAGTTGAATGAACAACTAAATTTTGATTGGGCACATTTTTTTCCAAGCACTCTCTAAACATTGTCACCGGCTCAAATGCAATGACTTGATCAAAATGTTTAACAAGGTCCCGACTCCATAGTCCTACATTGGCACCAATGTCCAACGCCAATTGATGTTGTGTAACATACTGTAAGCTACGCAACCTTACTGGTTGTTGATATTCAGCAGGTCCGCCTTTTGAAATATTTTTAGCCAACATTTCTGGAAAATGAGTTTCAATGTCGGGGAACTGCCATCCGTGATATTCACGCATCGTATGTCTCCTTGAGTATCCGGGTAGCCGATCCATCGGCTAGTTCTTTAATATGAAATTGACCATATGCAAGATGACACGCCCATGCATGACGTTCGTCATCACTGGGGAACCATGGCGTTTCTATCTTGTCAAGATTAATATTGCTAACTGGAAGAGCAGCATTGCATGGTGCTGTGACAAACACAGGAACACCGGCTAATATGCATTCGGATGCTGCCGAACTGTTAAACGTTACCACAGCATGGGTATCTGCCAACCAATCTTCCGGACTCTGTGTTTTTCGTTGCCATCTTGAAGCTGGCCGTTCACGTATGACAATGGGTCGATCAGTATGTTGCTTTAACGTATCAACTGTGTTGCGCATCCAATTCTCTAACGTAGTGTCATAGAAACTACATGGCTTTTCATCCGGTGCAACAATTAATATATTGCGTTTGTGTTTTTTTTGAGGTTTCATTTTTATACCAAGTTGTTGCCATCGATCTGCTGGTCTTGGGACAACCTCGTTGTGTTGTAAATTGTTGGGTACTACTCGATGCCAGTGTTTCCAACCAAGTGGATTAATCACACTGGGCCTGTTGCCTAAGTAACCAGTATCCATGTAGTAAAACCATCGACGGTCTTGCCAACAACGTTTGATAATTTTATGTTTCATAATACCACGTAGCACAAGTGGTGTGTTAGAGTCTTCGTATTGCCAAGTTTCTAAGCAAGTGGAAGAGCTGCCGGATCCTTGAGCAAACATCTCTATGTAATTGTCATTGTTGTTTTTGTTTAAAAAAATCCAATTCATTGCCAATATGCCTCTGTGCGATGTACTTTTAAATCAGTCAACGGACTACGACCAGCATCTTTGCGCTTGCCTTTTAAATGATCAAGATACCTGCCCCAATCAGAATTAATCAAAGGATGCCCTTCACCAGTTACCAAATGGCTACTCCAGTCTAACTCATTTAATGGTAAAGTATTCCTGACAGCATCGAATACAAAGCTATCGTGCCACTCATCCAAGTTAAAAATAATATCTTCGTCATAGTATTGTTTAAATTTTGTCAGGAACAGTTTGCCTGAATTAGACGCAAGATTAATAGCGTATAGGCCACACTCACTAAATTTGCCCCTCCTTCCCAGGAAACACAAGTCGTACTGTGATGGGCATAATTTTTGAATATCTGGCATTGATATATTACTATGGCAATATGTATCGCCGTCCATCCATATCAACATGTCTGCTGTGGTGTTTTCGGCGCAGTGAAAAATGCTGTAGACTTTGTGAGCAAATCGCACAGCATCCCATTTAAATCCTTTACCGGAATCTCGGCGCTGTGATCGTATGGGATCATTGCGTA
>Ga0214921_10004608_pt1 | contig 20150 bp, 18 predicted proteins | sample LL1505_MetaG_FD_177992 | JGI IMG/M metagenome (GOLD analysis project Ga0214921, IMG submission 177992) | Freshwater microbial communities from Lake Lanier, Atlanta, Georgia, United States - LL-1505 | ecosystem: Environmental > Aquatic > Freshwater > Lake | place: USA: Georgia | collected...
AAAACCGGCTGCAATAAAGCTTTTTAACTCACTAATCAAACTTTTACTATTGATCTCCATTTGACCTGTTTCAATTAAATGCTTTAATCTAGCACAAGCAGATATTTTACTACTATGTGTGGTGTTGAATCCTTTACGAAACTTACGTACATGCCCTTTTCTTATGGGTTCTGAGACCATTAATCCGCTAAACTGCTCTTCGCCAAGGTCTTTAATCACTACTAACCCTGCTTCGCCCACAGTATTATTTTCTATACTCCAGTAAATGTTATTGGAAGAACCGCCCATCTCATCGCTAAGGTATTTTAATATGTCTTTTAAGATTTTGATTTGCCCTTGAATGGGTGTGGTATTATGATGCCACTCTGCTACTTGTTTAAATGTAGGCAATTCAAACACTTCTATAGCACTATAATTGCCACCTGTACCTAAACTAGGGTCTAAACTAACTAGATATATGTTATCTGGGTCTAATCTACTATACCATCTAGTCTGGCCCATTTTAAACAAAGGATCTCTTCCGTTTAACTCACTTAATTTAATACTGTTAACTAGTGTTTCATCATAAATCAAAAACTCGCAACCGTATTCACGACGAAATCTTTCTTCTCCAATCCTTCCTTGTTCTTGAGCAGCCCAAGCAGCGTCCCTATCTGGATGTTCGTTCCATTGACAAGTAAATGGAAAGAAGCCGTTAGTACCTAGCTCTTGCTCATTTCCAAATTCGTCATACTTATTATTGGCTTCTTTCCATATACGAGCAAAAGTATCTTCGTCACTATTAGGTGTACTTGTTAAAATAGCACGACCACCAGTGGCCAATGTAGGAGATATAGATGTCCAAAATTCATCGGCTATGTTTGGCATCACAAAAGCAAACTCATCACAATATAATAAGGATATACTCATACCCCTGCCAGTATTATCAGTAGTTGTAGCCGATACAATACGACTACCATTGTCAAATTCTATACTCCCTTTGTTATAGTTAATTACTCCACAACGAATAAAATCAGGACAAAGTTCGTATGCATAACGAATACGCTGCATAATCTCTGATGCCCCTGCCTGCTTATGAGCAGCAATTAGTATAGTTTGATCTGGATGGAACATTGCGTACCAAAGTAAGTATCCACTCGCACAGGTGGTCTTGCCCATCTGTCTAGGCAACATGTTTACAGTAAATCTATGATTATGATATGCGTGTAGTAGCCTTACTTGGTAATCAAACGGCTCAAACAATAATTTACCCTTTACCGGGTGTTGAATATAAAAGAAATTAGTGCAAAAATGCAGATATCCAATGTCAGGATCACTGCATTTTAAAAGGTCATTTACCTGCTCTTCGGTATACTTTTCTTTCTTATAGGCCTTCTTTGTAAGAACACCGTCCAGCAGTTTTGCCATTATCTTCCTTTAACTTCAGTATACAAGTTTTTTAACTTATATTTTAAAGTTTCATGCATAGGCATGCTCATCGGATTATCACCGCCACGATAATTATGCTTGAAAGACTTCTTAGGCTTGTTTAAATCATCGCCACTTGGAATTGCTGCTGAGATTGGAGCATATTCTTCATCTGGACTATTAGCATATTCGTCTATTTCTAGTTCTAATTCATCCGCATCAGAGTCGTCGTGCCCCATATCATGCATGTCATCATGTCCCATATCGTCATGACCCATATCGTCATGACCCATATTGTGCTCAGGTTCCGAAACTGCTATTATTGCACCTGCTGGACCGCTCATTGCATCATCTGGTGCATCATCACCGTGCCCTTTTAACACATTTAATAATTCACGAATGCCTTCTGGGCCCGAAGCATTCATACTAACGTTCATGGTGATGGGCGGATGTCCAGCTCCGCCCATCATGCCCATTCCACCAAGTGGAGGCATAATACCACATTCTTCAATAGGCTGAGCCGACTCAGTTAAGACCTGAGTAGGTTTATCCATGTCTGTAATCTTTGATAGTAATTTTTTGAAATCCATTATTCTGTCCTGTTGATCGAACTTAACACACTCTTTAAAAATTGTGATTGTTCCATGTTATGTGGTTTTTCTGTAGGAGCACTCTTGGCCAATAATTGATCATTGACCTTTTTATATTGCTCGCCTTTATGACGATCTTTACCCAACTCTTTTAAAAAGCTTAATTTTGCTTTTTCACCTGCCATTGCTTGAAAATTTGATTTTTCATAAGGCTTGTTTAGCACGGCTTCACTCTTAGTACCAATTCTAGCGTAACCTTCCATGTTAGTTTCTATCTCTGCTTGCTCGCCTGGAGTTCTAACTCTTAAATGAACAGGGTTAATTTTTAATTTTTCTGACAGATAAATTGCTAATTCATGACTAGTGGCCGGATAACTACAAGTAATATCATACAGATTAACATGTACATTTCTTAGTTCAGGAAAATCTAAAGGTGTTTCAGTAATAGGTGTACGCATAACTTTAGTTACATTCGTACATTCAAATTTTGAAAGAACCATTTTCATAGATTCTTCGATACTATCCTCGACGTCTCCTGCAATTTTAACCTTAAATTCATAGGTTTTTATGCTTTCTACTAGGTATTCCTTAAATGTGCTCATAGTCTTTCCAATATGCTATATTTATTTAATATTCTTAAGTTTTTCTAACAAGCTATTTCTGTCAGCCACAATATATCCATTACCTGGAATATCCACTCCTTTATCCGAATTAGCCTCTTGATCGATCTTTTGTTTTTTCAATTGCAACTCAATCATTCTAAGTTTTTTATCTATCTTTGCTGCTTTGGCATCAATAGCATTTTTAAGCATAGTACCAGCAACTTCAAAAATACGACCACTATATCTTGCTTCTACATTCATACCTAAATCCATAAGATCATCATAGGCATTTGTAGCACGATCTGCTAAGGAGTCAAACTCGGTATCACTAATATCACCTAAGCCTTTAACTTGAGGCAATGCTGCTGAAATCTTATCGAACTCTTCCATGTCTCTTAAAAAAGCAGCCGGCTTTTCTACTTTCTTGCTTTCTTCTTTGACAATTTTTTTATTTTCAGGTAAATTTAATACTTCTTCTAATTTTTTAGTCATACAATATTTATCTTGTTTTGCCTTGGTGGAATATATCTGTCTCATTTAAAACACGAAAAGTTAACCCGTGTCCTTTACACCATGCCGTAGCAGCAGCCCATTTATGCTGATTAACAACAAATTGTGCTTGTCTAGCCGTATTACGTCCTACTTTTTCTAAAAGTTGTTGATTTTGTGGTTTTATTTCAATAACTTCAGATATTAACTTATTATTTTTATCTAAATATTGAATAAAAAAATCTGGCACATATACTGTGACTCTTCTAGTTAACGGATTTTGATAAGGTATTTTTATACTTTCACTGGCCCATTTTTGTATACTTGGATGACTATCACAAAAATTCATAAAGGCAAATTCCCAACTACTACGATATGTTGGGCTCTTTATGCCTATATATTTTTCTGGATTTTTGGGAGTAAATTTACCTTTAGCAAACTTACTCATATCAATATATTACGATTCTCAAAGCTATCATTAACTACGGTTTTCTTATATCCTAATACACTAGTCTGAACTCTGTAATAATTTAATACTTCTGTAATTACTTGACTTAATTGAGCATCTGTTAAGCTTTTAAGTTTATCTAATAATTCAAATATATTAACCCCATCTAACTTTGCTTGATTTAATAAAACAATACCAGTACTTCTTGCAGCTTGCTCGCCAAACCCTCTACGAATAAAAAACCCTAATACAGCATCAATTTGATTACTAGGGAAAGTTATTTGTTCTAAAAAGAACTTATCAAAAAAAGTTCTAACCTCACCATTATTAGGATTAGTTGGCAGGTTACTCATAGAAATCCTCCTAGATCTGTTTGAGTAGCTTCAGTTTTTTCATCGTTTTTCTTTGTAGGAAAAAATGTATTTTTAAGATTTGTTGTAGCAACTAATCCAGCAGCCAAAGTACCCCCAAGCAACAAATTCTGTCCTTCTTGTTTTACGCCGGATTTTGTTAATTTTTTAGTATTTTCATATGTATTAATTGCTGCTGCTGTTGTATTAACAAAATTTTCAAGACTATTAAAAACTCCACCTGGTTGGTCATTTTTGGCTAAAGACCCAAATACTTCAAGTGCTCCTTGAACTACACCACCTGTGCCAAGTAAAGTAGCAGTGCCTCCGCCTTGAGGACTTAATGGACTTGGTGATTTATCATAATGCTCTTGGGCAAATCCTTTTACTGCTCCTCCAGAAATAGATCCTATATCATAAGTTACAGCTTCATATGCAACTGTCATAGTACATCCCGAAGCAGTTCCTGTATCACTGCTTAAATGATTATCTGAACCAAAGGAACTAATAACAGGTTTTTTTAAAGTATAACTAGAATATTTTCTACCATTAAGTTGATAAATTATAATTTCATTAAAAAAAGGTTTAGAAGAATTATTATCAAGGCCATACGTTCCAAAAAGATACGAATTGTTTTTCATAGCATTTCTTTCATAGGAACCTGCTTTTTTAGCTGTTAAAGAATCAGCATAATAATAAGCATAATAATTTTGCCATAGAGTGTTTATTATATTAGCCCTATCATCATGAAACTGGATATTTATTGGGCTAAAATCATGTGAAGTTTGAACGACTTTTTTACGATTATATTGATTAAAAGTTTGAGTCTTAAGCGTAAATTTAGGTAAATCAACACTTTTAACTAAAATACCAATTTCATTTTTATGACGATCATTTAATTCTAAATTTTTTAATGCCGTTTTGTTTATATCAAAATATACATGATATAAAAATTTTACTTTAGGCGCTAATCTAAAATCGTCATCAACAAAGGTTCTAGCAGCATGTTGCCAATCGGCCATCTGCCCTTTAGGTTTCAAGAACCCATTGCCTAATTGATTTAAAAAAGAATTGTTTTTATTGGCCATATAGCTTATTTATAACTATACATTAACTGCTAGTTTAACTAATTTTAGTCAATAAAAAAGGGCCCATAGGACCCTTTTTAAGTAAAGAACTTTTATCCCAACCCTGTGGCCATTGTTCTTGTAGTTCTTCCGACATTTGTACCAATACCAGTACCTTGTGGAGTTTGAATACAGTTATCAGGCTGAATTGTTAAGTCAATTGTTTGAGCAGTTGCTTCACTATAACTTAAATTTTGATAGTTTGCTACAGTGATAAAGCAACCATAACATTCCCAAGTTTCTAATACAGCTGGTGTCCAAATACCATTTCCGCCATCTAACATTTCAATTTTCATTGTGAATTTATAGTCTGTACCGCTGGCTGCTGAAGCTTGCTCATAGAAATCAAATTGTTTCTGCATCTGCTCGCCAACCATTTTACTTACTACACCAGTGGCATCGTCACGTAAAACAACGGACATTGTACCCCAAGTTACTTTACCAGCATAATTAATAACTGAGTTATAAGTATCAATCTTCTGTGCTGCAAATGTAGCTGTTGGGCGAACTGCGGTTTGAACCTGCTTAGTAAGCTCTGTAGTTGGTGTGCTAACTCCAAAATTCTCAAACATAATTCTAAAACGATATTTGAGTTTTGGCATTAGCATGCCTTGGGCACTAGCACTTGAATCGCTAGCTAGTGGTACTGTGAATCTATTTAATGTTGCAATTGCCATGTTTTTTAAGCTCCGTTATACTTATTTATTATTTTAGACCACCAGTATTCTTGATGCGTAATGGTATGTAGATAAATTCAACAGCCTTAACTGGTACTATGGCCACATCAACATACAACTCATTCTTATCGATTCTACTTGCAGTATTGTTACTTTCGTCACAAACTACGATATAGTCATATAACGCTCTTTGACCAACAAGTTCGAGCATGAGACTTTCAACACTGTTCTTGATCTCATCTCTAGTAATCTTGTCATTTGGTTCAAAAACATATGGCTTGGCTAGAATATCTAACTGTCTACGTAGATAAACAATTAGTCTTGCTACGTTAATACGATCTAATGCACTGGCATTCTTAGCACGAGTCTTTTGGCCATAATTAACTAATCCTACACCTGTAAAGAATGTAATTGGATTGATCTTTGCATCATATAATGTATCTCTTTGGCCATTATTTAAAGCAAGAGTTTTAAACTCACCTTCACTATCAATGTAACCTACACTTGTAGCGTTAGTGATGCCACCGCGTCTTGTTCCAGCAGGAGCAAACCATGGATAGCTAACACTATCACTTAGAGCAATAGTTCTTAACATTAAATGACTTGGAGGAACAACAATGTTATTACCAAAGTTGTCACTGGTGAATCCCCATGGATAGAACATAGCCATGTATTCATCATAGCTCGGAGCACCGATATCATTGTCTTCTACTGCTAGACGTAAATTGTTACCCCATGTCATTAAGCTTGTAGCATCTGGTAATAGTCTTGCTGGTGTGTCGCCAACTACAAATGCTGTTAAAGCACGGTCATAGTTTAATGTAATCATTTCACCAATTAGTTCTGGATATCCTGGTGTAGCAATTAAGTTGAATACTCTTGCTTCTTCACGAATATCTGTTGAACTATTAATTACAGCCTGCAATGCAGTGACTACTAGCTTACGTTGTGCCTTACGACCAAATGATCCACTGCCGTCGTCTTGATTAGCACTGGCAGTAATCCAACGATGTGGGTAATAATCTCCCATGCTTTCGTCATCAAATCTACCATTTTCTCCATTAATGTCTATATAATTTTGTACAAAACGTTTGACATTAAATCCGCTTCTACGTAGATTCCATAACAACATGCCTTTTGGATATAATGCAGGATCCGGGGCATCAAAATCAACATAATCACTTAGTAGTAATTCTTCAATACTGCCTGGCTTATCACTATTCTCACCAGCAGTATTATAACGTGCATCATGGAATAATACACCATCCTGTGTACTTTGATCTGTTGAATCAAGCTCTACCCAACGTGTGGCTATAGGACCTGGTTTGTTTAAATCAAATCTATAAATTTTTGGAAAGTTTTCTAAGTCACTAGTATCGATCCATAAATCATGATCTGCTAAAGGTGTAGTACCATCGCTTTGTGTTAATGGTTTTGTAGCACTAACAATTGGTCCTGTTGGGTCTGTGTCCTCAAACATATTTCTATATCCAGTCCATATTTCGCCGTCATGCACCATAATGTCAATTTCATCAATAACACTGCTATACCATAATGTACCATTTTTAGTTAATGTAGATGGACTTTCTTTATTAGCAGTAAATCTTAATGGCTCCCATAGACTTACAAGATAAGTGCCTTCATCCACTGAAGTTACATTGCTATTAACAGTTAAACCGATAGCATCTAATAAATTTCCATTCGATTCCTCAATTAGAAAATCGCCACCTAATACATGGCTAACGACTACTCTGTTTTGTGCATCTACACTTGCTTGAATATTTTTTAATCCAGAAGCATTAATTGCAGCAGCAATTCTTTCTGCATCGTCACCATTATTAAAAACTTCAAAATTAGCTTCAAAAATATCTGTATTTTTAGTGCCAGCTAGTCCTTCTGTAATATACAGAGTATATTCGCCAGTATTATGCCAACCTGTAGTGAGCTTTTTACCAACAATAGTATTTGCTCCTGCGGCTGCTTTTCTGTATAATTTAAATGCATTGTCCATTCCAGGAGATTCAGTACCAGTTACTTTACAGTATAAAGCACCTGCTGGAATGTTTACTCCGCCGCCTGATCTGTCTAGATAATAAATTGCATCAAACCCATTAGCATATAATGGAGTCGATACTTTATCAAATGCTGCTGTAGCTTGATTATATTTCTTCACAACCAATTTGGCACCGCCAGCTGGTTCTGTGGTCTTAATCCAAACAGAGCCTGTTCTTGCACCAGCTCTTGGATCTGTTAAATCATCACTCTTAAACTCAGGAACTGATGTATGTGGAGCAATTGCTAGATCAGGAGTAGAATATTGGCCTGAAATAATATTAAAAAAGCCTTCGTCACAAGCATCACCTGAAATAGTCATTACACCGCCATTGCCACGGCTTACATAAAAGCTTAAACGACTATTTTTTACAGTGACATAAATGCCAAAATTGTTCAAAGATGTATTAACTCTGGCAGCATATTCTTCTGCTGTGTTATCTGTTAATGATAAAGCAGGCTGACCTTGAATAACTAATTCTTTGCTAGCATTTTTAACGTAAGGATCAGTAACAAGAACTGGCCAACTTAATCCCCAATCATTACTGCCTACTGCTACCCATGTTCCAGCGTCAATGCTAGCTGCTGAATTACCTGGGCTTTTAAAATAAAGAACATCTGGATCATTATAATCAGTATCTAAGTTACTCAAACTCACAATAGCATATTCACCAATAGCACCGACCGAAGCTTTTGGAGTAAGCTCACCATCTGCATAATTAACAACTTTGGTAGGATCTGTAATAACTATTGTCTTTTTAGCTTGGAAAGTTTGACCGGTTTTTGTACTTCTAGGACCATTATCCCATTGAAAAACTCCCCAATGGCTATTGGCAGTATCTAGCCAATGTGTACCATTCACCGGTTCTGAAGTCGGAGCATCTGCTTTTGCATTTAATTCTTTAAGATCGATATCTGCTCTTACAACATATGCTCTGTTACTCACACCTAATAAGCTATATGCTGCCTGTAAACCATATTCGTTTTGCTCACCTGCATGAATTGGATTGTTATTGGCATCAGTTTTGAATAGAGGACTACCAAATGTGGTTGCCAAATCTCTTTGACTGGTGATTAAGTATGCTTTGCCTGCGTTGGCTTTTAATGTGCCAGAAGCAATGCCAGTGTTCGATGGATTGGCTTTGTCTTGCTCTGAAGCAACAATAATTAAAGGTACGGTACTTGGTGCGGCTGGTGCGTAAAAGCTTTCATCGATGACTGTTACGGCAACGCCTGGTGAATTTAATTGGGCCATTGTGAGAGTTCTCCTAGATCTTGCTCAATGTATTTATAGCAAAATAGAAAAATCTCCGTCTTTGACCTTACTAATTTATGATATTTCTACTACTTCTTCCTCGACTTTATCAAGAATTTCTTCATTATTAACTAAAAATTCTATATGTCTATATAAATCCGAAATACTTCCATTGTTGTCTATAACCGAATCAAACTCGGTACCGATCCAACTCCATTCACTAGCATGAATTTTCGTCTCTATCATCTGCTTCTTTTGAATTTCATTACCATGATTAGCTGCCAAGGCAATATCATGCCAAGACGGTAATGGCCCTCTTTTAACCCAAATAACTTTACCTCCTGCATTTTTAATGGCAGCTATTTCATTAACAAACCTACAATCACTAATTACTACATTATCTTTAGAATTTTGAAGCTTATTTTCTAAACTAGCTATCCAAATATCGTCGTTAAAACCTTTGCGGCAAACTTCAGTACCCCAATATTGTAATACCCATCGTGGAGTAAGATTGGGCATATTGAGCCTATTACTCCACCAAGGATCTACTCGTTCACGCCATTCCCTGCTTTGTTTGGTTCGACCTTCCAACATTTCTCGGTCCCACCCAAATACAGATGAAACTGCATCTTTTAATGAATTTGCAAAGCTATCTCTTTTAAATTCATGAAAATTGACTAGATAATCTGCTATAGTGTCTTTGCCGCTGCCGATGAAACCACAAATGCCAAGTATCACAAAAGTCTCCTTTTTATAATAATAAAGCAATTCAAGATAAAAGTCAACAGCAAATTAGCCAATAACGAAATAATACCCGCTACCACCAGGCACAAACATTTCGATTTCTTTTTCTAATTTTTCCAACTCTTCCTTGCCTGCGGATTTTAAATCAGCACCGTTCAACCCGCCTGCACCACCTGGTCCTGCTATTTGACTAAATTTACTACGTGCTTCACCTAACATCAACTTGCAACCAGCTAATGTATAGTCTTTGAACCATTGCCCAGCATAGTTGTCTCTAAGCAAATGATAATCTGGTCTGTAATTATACCCTTTTATCAAAATTTGTTCGCCTTCACTATAAGGCCTTTGTAATATTCTTAAGGTATGAGTAGTCGGGATCCATTGAAATTCAATAAAAGCACCAAACATTCTACCCACTAATTTTTGATATCCGGCAAACATTTCATATGTGGCTATACCGCCTAACATGGTACTGTTCAACAAGTAGGTGTTTGTATAGGCCAAATTAAATGGTTCAAAATTTGTGCCGCCACTTCCGCCCGCTGTTCTAGATCCAATAGTTCTACGGTAAACACTACGCACTTCCACAATATCATCAGGCAATCTATAATCATTTGTGTCTGCTTGTAATTCTAAAAAATAATAAGCTTCTTCTACAGCATTAGGACTGCGCTGTCTAAACTTGGCCAAAGCTCTGTTTAATGCGGTTTCATAGTGAATGGGATCTAATTCTACGTCTACCATGCCATCGCCCAACATGGCTTTGCAATATGAATAAACTTTTTGTCTTTCTTCTGTAGCAGTGGTTTCTAGCATAACGGTTCTCCCAGTATATTTATCAGCTGATAAATATCATATGCCACGCTTATCACTTTATCGCCCAGAAAGAGGAAATGATTTTAAATTCATAGATCGCCAGATCAGTGAAATGTTCGCCATTGGCGGCACTGATTTCTATCTACACAAATACATAGGTGTAAAAAGTTCAGCAGAAACTTCCACTGCTGATACTCCTTTTTATACCAAAGACGGTGTTACTCCCAACTATGATCCTGCTCAAATACAAGATTTACTTCTATTAGAAAATAGAGACAGAAAATATGACTCCAGCATCTATAAGATCAGAGGTCATTATAATGTACAAAATTTAGATTTTAATCTAAGTCAATTTGGATTATTCATTGATAATGACACAGTGTTTGCCACGGTACACATTAATGACTGGATCCAAACTATAGGTCGTAAACCTATTAGTGGTGATGTAGTAGAACTGCCACACTTAAAAGATGAATTTGCCCTAAACGATTATAACATTGCCTTGCCAAGATATTTTGTCATTGAAGATGTTAGCAGAGCCAGTGAAGGATACAGTATAACTTGGTGGCCACATTTATATAGATTAAAACTTAAGAAAATTACAGACTCACAACAGTTTGCTGACATATTGGATCAACCTATTGCCGATGCCAACGGTGATCCTACAAATCAAACATTACGTGAAGTATTAAGCACCAAAGGCAAAGAATTAGAAATTAATGATGCTATCATAACACAAGCCGAAGCAGACACTCCTTTGAGTGGGTATGAAACTAGACAATTTTACACATTAGCTATTGATCCAACTAATGGCAGCCCTATATTAACCACTGTTGACGACAATACATCACCACCAGATGCCAGTACCATGGGCTTAGACACTAGCCGAATATCAGGCAGAGCTGTTAGAAGTGGTTATAGTGGATATCTGTTAGGCGATGGATTCCCTCCAAACGGTTACGAATTTGGCCATGGCATTATGTTTCCTGCCAATCCTTATCTTAATGATTATTTTTTAAGAACAGATTTTGCCCCAAATAGATTATTTCGATACAATGGAAAACAATGGGTAAAAGTAGAAGATGCTTTACGCCATACATTGACAAATACCAATAACCGAACCACACAAAAAACCAGCTTTATAAATAATACCAACGTTAATACAATTAATGGGGAACAAGTTGTCGAACGTCAGGCACTTAGCAAGGCACTTAAACCCAAGGCAGATTTATAATGTATATCTATAAATTCACACACATTGAAACCGGTTGTTGTTATATTGGGCAAACTATTCAAACTCCTAATCGACGTCGATTGGAACATATTGCAGATAGTAGACACACCACTAGAACTTATCATTTTCATAATGCTTTACGAAAATATGGAATTGATGCATTCACATTTGAGATAATAGATTCTGCAGAAACTATAGAAGATTTAAATAGACTAGAAGAAAAATATGTATTATTGTTTGATTCAATAAACAATGGTTATAATATTCGAACTCCTGGCAATAATAAAACACATAGTTCAGCTAGTATCGAACGTATGAAAGAAGCTCAACGTGCTGCTCACGCCAGAAGAAGAGAACAAAACAATGGAGTAGAAAAACACTCCACACCAAGAAGTCATAAAGGAAAAACTGGATTATGGTCATTAACCGATGACCAAAAGAAAAAACATAGTGAACTTATGAGCGAAATAAACAAAAAAACATCTGGTGGGAAAACTTGGAAAATTATTAATGGCAAACGAACTTGGGTCAATAAGGAGGCTTCGGTTTAACACCGATTGAACTAAATCGCAATTCTTCTATGATGGACAAATAAGACGTTATCTCGTTCAAACAATAAGATTACTCAGTAATTTCGTTGTCAAATACGCCGACGGCACACTAGTACGAGTTCCAGTAATGTATGGGGATCAAGATCGTCAAGTTGGCAATATTATTAGACAAAATAGTGAAAATAAAATACAAGGTGCTCCAAGAATAGCCATCTATATTAGTAGCTTAGAAATGGACAAGGACCGTCTAGCTGATGCTACCTTTGTGGGTAAATTACATATAAGAGAACGTGATACAGAATATAATCCAGAAACAGGTCACGACGAATATACCAGCACTCAAGGTAGTAATTATACCATAGAAAGAATTATGCCTACTCCGTATAAACTTACAGTAAAGGCTGATATATGGACTTCTAATACTGATCAAAAATTACAACTTTTAGAACAAATATTAATGCTATTCAACCCTAGTTTAGAAATACAAACTAGTGACAACTATGTAGATTGGACCAGTCTCAGTGTGATCTATATGGATGATTTAAATTTTAGCAGTCGTACTATTCCGGTAGGCACTGACAGCCCTATCGACATTGCCACAATGGATTTAAGTATGCCAATATGGATTAGTCCACCTAGTAAAGTTAAAAAATTAGGACTAATTAATCGTATTACTATGGGTATGTTTGGTCAAATTGGCGACTCCGATGACGGTTATATCGACGGCATTGATTCTGGTACAGGAGGTTCAGATCCAGGACTAGTTGACTATATAGGCGGTATAAGAACTGTGATAGATAACTTTGATATCATAGTATACGGTGGTCAGGCAAGAATATTTTATCCCGATGCCAGTGGACACAGAGTAAACAATTTAATGGACGTAGGAATCGATTCAATAAAAATTGTTAATTGGACTGTGATATTCGACAAATATCCTGGGACATATAGTGCTGGTAATAGCAAACTATTTTTACTACAAAATAATGGCACAGAAGTATTTGGCACCGTAGCTATTAACCCCATTGACGAAAGTATTTTAAATATAGAATGGGATCAAGATAGTTATCCAACCAATACTGATATTGTCAGCGAATATCGCCCTAACAGCCCTGGAACATTTGATGCTATTATTGATCCGACAACTAAAGGTCCTAATAGCGGATTACCTGCCCCTAGTATAGGAACTAGGTATTTGATCATTGACAACATCGGCGGTGGTGTTAGAGAAACACTTATTGCCGAAAATTCCAGTAATAGAATAGATACTATGGTAGATTATGATAAGGTTTTACGAACAGAAGTATATGTTAATAAAGAACCTGTAGATTTCGAAGTAATGGATATTCAAGGCAAACTGGTAATTAGATTAACTACGTCAGCTCAAATAGACGATACTATAACTTATGAATTATTTGTCAACGAAGACGGTCCTGATGCTTGGAAGAACGGGGACGGTAGTGATTTTATTGCCAACACCAATGACATTATTGAATGGACTGGTACAAATTGGCATGTAATTTTTGATAACACAGTTTCAAAAGATACCATATACTACCTAACAAATATATTCACTAATGTTCAATATAAATGGAACGGTGTTAGTTGGGTTAAGAGCTTCGAAGGCGAATATCGTAAAGGATTTTGGCGTATATTGTTATGAAAGAAAAAATTGTTTGTAGTGGTGCATTATTTTACGCCAAGGACACTGGACGCATTTTATTACTACAAAAAGCCAATGGCAAACACAGAGGTACTTGGAGTTTAGTAGGCGGTACTAACGAAGCAGGTGAAAATGCTTGGCAAGGATTAATGCGTGAAATGGAGGAAGAAATTGGGTTTGTTCCTGATATACTAAAATCCATTCCCTTAGAAACTTTTGTCAGTAACGACAGTGTGTTTAATTTTCACACTTACTTATGTGTAGTTAATAACGAATTCATTCCAACCATCAGTGACGAACACTCTGGGTGGGCTTGGACTACTATTGATCTAGCACCCAAGCCCTTACATCAAGGATTACGTAGCAGTTTTAGTAATCGTGCTATTAGATCAAAATTACAAACTGTATTTGATGTAATGGATTTAATTTAAAATCCCAAATACTTACTTCTAATAAAATCTAAATCGTATCTTTGCTCAGACATATGATGTGGCTTACCCTCGAATGGTTCAAAGGTAGGCCAACAAGTACGCCAATACTCACCCCATTTTTCAGTCAAGTATTCAATGTTTACATCACGGGCTGCATCAACTTTTTGCTGAAATTCTGGATCACGGCGTCTTGTATTACCGCCATAAAAATGATATTCAGTTTTATCCCCACCACCATGATAATAATTACTCTTTAATCCTAATACTTTTTTAACAGGCTTATGCATTAGTCTCATTATATAATCGTCATCTTCACTGTATGCTGGATACATATTTTCATCAAATAATCCAAATTGTCTTACCACTTTGTCTGTAATTAAAAATACGTCCCAACTGCCTACTTTGAAATCCCCACCGTGACCATGAATCATGTCAATTTCTGGATCTGCTGTAATTGTTTGATACATTTCAGCTAGGAATCCTTGTCCAAAACTAACATCATCATTTACTATGACCCAATAAGGTGCCATGATATAGCTTTTGATCATTAAGTTCCAAGAACAAGACACACCCATATTAGCGGGCATATGGCATACATGAATATTTTTAATAAACTTATGCTTGATTTTAGCTATACGATCAAGGTCCTCTGTGATTTCGCCTTTACCATTATTATTAATAATAAGAAAATTTTCTACAGGAAAATCCACACTAGCTAATAATTTAGAGACCCAATATGTATCAAATACTACTGCTGTACCTATTACTGGAATCATTATGCACCGCCTGATAAAATATAGTCTTCGCCCTTTTTAACTCGATCTCTATGATCTAACATTTTGTTTAGAATTTTTTCGTCTACTAATCCAGGATATACCCACCAGTCTTCATAATTACGCCATTCGTCTGGTGCAATATCATTGACTACCAAAACATATCCTTTGGATTTTAAGTATTCCCTTGATTGTTCCCTGAGCTCTTTACGATCTGTATTATAATGATCGTGTTCATAAGTAATAACTTTAAACTTATATTCGTCAAAAGGAATTTTCTTCAATATTTCAAATGTCACTTCAGGGGGATCACAATCTAATTGAAGATAATCTACTGCTGGACCTAGATCTAATTCACGAATAATCTTAGAGTAATCTATTTCTAATGCATTTTTAACTAAGAAAGGAGTACGCCTTTCAGTACTAACTTGACGTTCATCTAAATCAATACTGATGCCACGCCAATCAAATTTTGTTTCAAGCAAGGCTGTGTTATTACCATAAAAAGGACGGCCTGCACCAATTTCAATGAATGTGCCGTTTCTTTTACCATCAAGCATACTGAGTACAAACATGTCTTGATATGCTTCACTATAGTTGGTTTCGATAGTTTCTGAGCCTGGGAATTTATGTTTTAGTTTATAATGCTTAGTAACATCATAATTGTCAAAAGGAATCTCTACATAAGAACTCATAAACTTCAAGTTGTTATAGATAACCCGTTTATAATCTTCTGATAGCTCTTTTGAACTCATGAGAGTTTTAAATAAACTACGAGATTCATCACATAACCCACAATGCCAACTACTTAATGCTTTTTGAAAAGTTAAAACATCTCTGCCAGAATAACCTACATCGGTTCTTAGTCCAGAACTAATTGTTTCAGCAACACTTTCACCAATACTGGCTGTAGTGTAACATTCATTCCAATGGCCGTCCTCTTCTTTACGTTCATAAAATCTACTAAGATGATAAAATGCTTCTGGTCTTTTTGGCTGCAAGGCTACTGCATGTAATAGCAATCCTTTTACAGTAAAATTCCTAGAACCTTGACGTTCAAAACATAATGCTGCTCTAATTAAACATTCATATCTTAATAGCTCGTCATCTGTTCTTTCTGCTGTTCTTAAATAATAAGATACAGCACTAGCTGATTGTCCTAAAAGGTCATATTCTAATCCTATGGAGAAATTTCTCTCAGGGTTAGTTGGATCTTTTATATATTCTAGTAAATGTGGGTAAATTTTGTCTGCTTCAAGCATAATGATCTATATCCAATATATTTAAATGCGCTATATCAACATTACCTAAAAAATGGTAATTGTTTCTTAAAATGATATGTAGGATGCGCTCTCCAAAAAAATCATAAAATCTTGTTTGCTGGTTACGTCTATATATTTCTGGAAGGAAATTAGCATAGTTAGAATGAAATTCAAACAATATGCCAAATAATATTTCACAAACACGATTGAACGTAACTGCATCTGCTGTGAACATATGAAATGGCAAAAGATATTTGTACTTTCTTAAATCATCGATCATGTCCACTGTGATAGGTATGCGTCTGTCACCTGCTAATCCATATAATAATTGCCATCCTAAATTATTATGGCAATGGCTAAAATGGTCATACACATTGTCAACGTGAGGTGCAAACCCTTTTATAGCTGTGACAATGTCTTTAGCTTCGGGAACGTATACTCTATTGGGCTTTAGATCAAATTCTTCATCCCAATAAATTCTATATGTATTAGTTCCTTTATATTCGTGTTGTGCATTTTTCCAAACCCAATAAATTCCAGTCAAACTACCAAAATCATTGTTCATATGGCTAATATTTTCACCGATATTATCCATAATGTATCCTCTATTTTGAATAGAAAGATAGTCCGTGTGATTATAATTCACAGCTCCACACATAATGTTTCGCTGATCAAACTGATTCTTTTTTGGTTCTCTGCCTACATAGCAGAGACAATACATTCCTAAGTCTATCATATAACATAGTTATCTATGCTAGTATTATAGCGATTTTTTTTACTTTGTCAAGCCTAGCTTATTCGCATAATGGTGATTTTGGACGCAGTACTTCCTGTACCCAAAATAATTAAAGCAGTATTTGACCACCAAGTTATATTATCACCTGGGTTACTGATCACAATAAAATCACTAACTGATCCTCTTCTCATTGCGGAAGAATTTAATTGTAGATATCTCGGTGAGCTTGAACCATTAATTTTTAACCAAAAATCACTTTGTGTATAGCCAGCGCCTCCGCCTGAAACACCTAAATTGTAATTTACAGTAACATAATAGCTGCCTGCTACATCAAAAGTAAATGTACCATCATCATTCATAGATCCAAAACTGGCGCCCGATGATAAACTGGCTGTAGAACTAAATGCTACTATAGCACCACTAGCCGTAGTAGTCTGATCACCGTTTTTTGTATAAACATATGTAGGAGTAGTCACTTGATTTACCCAAGCAACACCTGTTCCTGTGGTTTGTAAATACTGACCATTGATTCCAGTAGTGCCATTTGCTGTAACACTACCAGTAATAACCATATCTTCTATAGTTGGATTGATTAAAGTTTTATTTTCAATAGATTGGCTTGCTATTAATGTTACTACTTGACTATTATCGCTGAAGATATCATTGGCATATATTTGACCTTGGACTCCTAATCCACCAATTACCTTCAAAGCACCACTATCATTTGATGTACTAGGTGTAAATGCTGAAATTATTACTGATCCATCTGTGGCAGTTAGTGTAATTTCACTAGCAGAACGAGTATTTTCTATAACAAAGTTCTCATTGTTTGTGGAAATCACACTGGATGTATTGGTAGAAATAAAATCAATATAGTCCCTATCACCGCCAGCTGTATAATTTGGTCCTATTCTTAATTTAGCATTAGGTCCCTGAACTACCATATTATAACCTGTAAGCAATGTCTCCGAAGGATCTAATGCTCCTGCATAAACTGTGCCATCAACAGATAAATTCTTACCTATACCTAGCCCGCCTGTAATGGTTACAGCACCAATTGAGGACCCTGTACTTTCAACATCTGAAGTAAATCTAACTAAATTATTGGCTCTTAACTCTGTAAAGTATCCAGTACTACGAATTGCAGACCCTATAGGAGTAGCTTGCACCGATCCTGCATAAATTTCTCCATCAACGCCCAATCCGCCCTTGGTCATTAACGATCCAGTAGATTTTGATGTGCTAGATGATGTTGATCCAACTGTAATATCACCACTATCGAAGTCAATAACTAAAGTATCGTCGATCCAAGTACCGGCAGGTTTTCTAGTTATATAAAAATTATTATCTCCAGTACGACCTAAAGCAAATTTTGGGTCACCGTTCATTTCAAAAGACAATGTATTATACCCACCATTCTCCATTGAAGTTTGATTAAGTGCTATATCTGGCTCTCTTCCCTCTAATCTTAGTAATCCTACGTTCTCATTGAGACTATTGGCTACCAAATAAAAGGGTGATTCGGTTACTGCATTGCTTTGAAACGTTAAACTATTTCTAATTACGGGGTCATCTATATAAGGGTCAGTTAATGTCTTATTGGTCAGTGTCTGTTCAGTGTCATCACCGACTAAAATTGTGCTGGCATCTGGTATCGTAACTGTTCTGTCGTCAGTAGGATCTACTACAGTTAGTGTTGTTTGATAGGCATTAGTAGTAGCACCTTCAAATGTAATGTTTGAGTCACTTAAAAATAATCCACTAATTGTAGGATTGGTAAAAGTTTTATTAGTTACAGTTTCGACACCAGTTAAAGTTACAAATATACTAAGATCCTGGGGTAAACCTTCTGGTCCACTCGGGGCAAATGTAACGTATACAGGGTCTTCATTAGTAAAATTGCCTTGAGTCCTTGCTATTTCGACTGTTATTTCATAATAATCTGTGTAATCAGTTAATTCTTTATATTGGAATATCAAAAACCAGTTAGGATCATTTTGTTTTTCTACTTTGATATAGCCTCTTCTAACACTATTTCCAAATAGATTCAGGCTGTCAAAAAACTCTGATAAGTCATTTTCTGCTGCATCACTCTTGGCAATGTATATATTAGTAGCATCGCTCATTGTGGCATCATTAAACCTTATTTCGCCAAAAGTAATAGCCGAAGTTGTAATCAATGTGCTGGCATAATAACGATACCTAGTAACATCTAAGCTACTAGGAGGCACCCAACTGACATTTCCACTGCCATCTGTTCTTAAAATATAGTTGGCAGAGCCTCCTGTTGGGAAGGCACTGACACCAGGTTGTGTAGTATCCAGCCAAAGTAATTTAAGATTTTGCGGAGGAATATTACTTACATGAATACTCTTACTGATGACCGGACTGCCGTTAAGGATTAGACCATCTTCGTCGGTACTGAGTAAATGCGATGGGCCCGTCTGGTCTAAATTAATTGACATTTATCATTCCTCTCTATTACTTATAACCCTGCTATTATACTTTGGAAGTCTGCAAAGTCTGTCGCAGTAGATACCCAAGTTTTCAAATCAGCTAATGAAACAGTACCAATTGTTCCATCAGTACCTTGTGTACCAGTAGCACCTTGAACACCTATACCAGTAGTACCTTGACTACCTTGGCTTCCATCACTGCCTTGTAAACCAGGAGTTCCAGTAAATCCTTGTAAACCTGTGATACCTTGGAATCCTGTAATACCCTGTGTACCTTGTACTCCGTCAGTGCCTTGTGTACCAGTAGTTCCTTGTAATCCGGTTGTGCCTTGGATACCTTGACGACCTTGAACACCTTGTTGTCCTTGTGTGCCTTGTGTACCTTGTGTACCTTGTATACCCTGTGTACCTTGTGTACCCTGTATACCTTGTGTACCTTGTGTACCTTGTGTACCTTGTGTACCTTGTGTACCTTGCGTACCTTGCG
>Ga0214921_10004609_pt1 | contig 20149 bp, 23 predicted proteins | sample LL1505_MetaG_FD_177992 | JGI IMG/M metagenome (GOLD analysis project Ga0214921, IMG submission 177992) | Freshwater microbial communities from Lake Lanier, Atlanta, Georgia, United States - LL-1505 | ecosystem: Environmental > Aquatic > Freshwater > Lake | place: USA: Georgia | collected...
GAACATATGGCGATCTTTCAGATATGGCACGTTGGTATATCGGCGGACTTCTCAAGCACGCACCATCACTTCTTGCATTTACAAACCCAACAGTGAACTCATACCGTCGTTTGGTTCCAGGATATGAAGCACCAGTAAACCTTGTTTACTCAGCTCGTAACCGTTCAGCATGTATCCGTATTCCAATTACAGGTACATCACCAAAGGCAAAGCGCATCGAGTTCCGTTGCCCAGATCCATCATCAAACCCATACCTCGCATTTGCAGCAATGCTCATGGCGGGTATCGATGGAATCGTAAATAAGATCGAGCCACCTGCTCCAGTAGATAAGGATCTCTACGAACTTGAAGGCGCAGAAGCTGCCGCTATTCCTCAAGTTCCAGGTTCACTTGATGCCGTTCTCGATTCACTTGAGAAGGATCATGCATTCCTTACACAGGGTGGAGTCTTCACCGAAGACCTCATCGCAACATGGATCGAATGGAAGCGTAAGAATGAAGTTGATTACGTGCGACTACGTCCACATCCAGCTGAGTTCGAGCTTTACTACGACATCTAAAGAGAATTAATAGTTTTGGCCCTCGAGAAATCGGGGGCCATTACTATTTCTACATGATCTCTGAAGTCCTGACCTTTATATTCTTTATATTGATAGGACTTGAAATTCGAGAAGGTCTCGAGAGACCGAAACAAGTAATACTTCCAGCACTCTGTGCTTTAGGTGGAATGGTTCTCCCCGCGATTATTTTCACAGTACTTGCCAGTGGATCAAGTGCCTGGGCAGTTGCCATGCCTACCGATGTTGCACTCGCAATAGGCGCTCTCAGTATTTTAGGCAAGCGCGTTAATCCAGCTGTCAGACTCTTTCTCCTTACCTTAGCCGTCGCTGATGATTTCTTCTCTCTCGCTGTCATTGGAATCTTCTTTCGTCAAGACCTGCATCTTGCAAGTGCCATCTACACACTTGGGGCTGCCGCTATTGGGTTCATGCTTCCAAAGCGCGAGGTTTTGATTAAATACCTCTCCCCGGTTGCGACCTTTGCCATCATCCCGATCTACATATTTATCAATCTACTTACCAAATTGGATTTCTCTGTTTCTACCGAGAAGATTTCTGTGGCAGTTGTGGTTGCACGTGTTGTTGGCAAAGTGGTTGGTATTTCATTAGTCGCGTATCTGGCTACTCGATTTACGCAGCTAAGGTTACCGCAGTCCCTTGATCTCAAAGAAATTGTGGGAATTGGCTTCCTTGCGGGAATGGGGCTAACAGTCTCAATCGTTATCGCTGAAATTACTTTGCACACAGATTCTGAACTCGCTCAAGTTCGCATGGGGCTCTTCTTCGCAGCCCTTATCTCTGGTGCACTTGGTCTTGTATGGCTTAAGCGTTTTCCTGCTTCGTTACAGTAGTTCTCGCCACAAAGTAGTAACCAATAAATCCGATTACTAGCGCAAAGAAAACTCCTAAGTTTGCATATGCCCACGGGCCTTCTTTGCCACCCATCACGCCAAGGAAATATCCTTGCCAAGAGAGCCAACTTGCAAATGAGTTGGTGACAAATCCCCAACCAATAATTGTTCCTATGACGAGTACCGAAATCGTTCCCATATTCCATGATCCATATCGGCCAGAAACGCTATAGAGATCACCTTCGTGATACTTCTTGCGCATCAGAACATCGGTCACAAAGATTGCAGACCAGGTAGCAATAGGAACTCCAAGAGTGATTAGGAAACCCTGGAAAGGAAAGAAGAAGTCATCGGCAACCCAAACAAAATAGATGGTGCCAACAAGCATTAACACCGCATCAATAGATGCTGCAACGTGGCGCTTGACTGGTAATCCGATAGAAATGAGAGTCAGTCCTGAGGAATAAAGATCAAGGATTGCTCCCCCGACCAGTCCGAGGATTGCAACAAGTGCAAAAATAACCAGGTACCAGGTAGGCAAGATTGTTGTCAGCGCACCAATTGGATCAGTTGCAATCGCGCCTGATAGTTCCTTGCTGCTACCCGAAAGTGCTGCTCCATAGATAACCAAAATGATTGGCACGATGGATGCACCAAAGACTGTCCATCCAATAACGCTTTTGTTGGAAACGGTGCGTGGCAGATAGCGCGAGTAATCGGCCGCAGAATTAACCCAACCCAGGCCGATACCAGTTGCTCCAAAGATGAGCGCACCAATAAATCCTTGGGCGCTTCCGGATTTCATGGATGTAATCTGGCTCCAATTCACATGTGAAATTGTCAAAGCAATATAAATAAGAGTCATCACGATTGTGATTGAAGTCAGATACTTCTGAAGTTTCATAATCACTTCAAATCCCAGTACTCCGGCAGAGACCGTAAGAGCTACAGATATTACGAAGCCAATAATCATTGCGGTGTTATGTTCAATATGTCCGACGCGCATAAATACTGTTCCAGTTGCCAGAGTTGCAAGTGAAACAAGAACAGTCTCCCAGCCCACAAAGATGAGATAAGAGAGCGCACCAGGTATGAGATTTCCTTTAACACCAAATGATGCACGAGATAAGACCATCGTTGGCGCATTGGATTTCTTACCTGCGAGTGAACTTATTCCTACTAAGAGAAATGAAAGGACTGTTCCAAGAAGTGCGGCAAGGGTGGCCTGCCAAAATGAAATTCCGAAGCCAAGAAAAAAAGAGCCATACGAGAGCGCTAGAAGCGAAACGTTTGCACCACACCAGGGCCAGAATAAGGACGATGCCTTTCCTGAACGTTGATTCTCATCAATGACATTCGTGCCGTTCAGTTCTAGGTTCATAGCCCGCGAGGCTACGCTGTTTTAATCCCTGCCGCTGTATTGATAGTGTTCGCGTTGGTCACGAGTATCAAATAAAGCACCGGCTATTTGATCGGCAACCCTCCAAGGCGGCGGGGTGCCATCCGGATGAAGACCAGGCCTTAATGAAGTATTAAGGCAAGCGCATAAGAAAGGCGTGGAATGTTTAATTCAAAAATCAAAATCGCACTCGTTGCATTAGTTGCAATCGTTGCCATTGGCATCCCAGTACTAAACGCTCAAAAGAGCTCAGGCTGCGGACAAATCAAAGAAGGCGTATTAACAATCGGAACTGATGATCCTGCATATGGTCCCTGGTTTGATAACAATGAGCCATCAAATGGAAAAGGTTATGAAGCAGCAGTTGCATACGCTGTTGCTGACAAACTTGGATATTCACAAGATAAGGTCGAGTGGGTAAAGGTTCCGTTCAACAAGGTAATTCAGCCAGGTTGCAAGAACTTCGACTTCGATATCAACCAAGTCTCCATCACTGATGAGCGCAAGAAGGCAGTTGATTTCTCATCTGGTTACTACGACGTATCTCAGACAGTCATCACTGTAAAGGGATCAAAGATTGCCGGCGCAAAGAGCGTTGCAGATCTAGTGGGCGCAAAGCTCGGTGCACAGGTAGGAACAACTTCGTACGGAACAATCACTGATGTCATCAAGCCAACACAGGCGGCAGCTGTCTTTGATACCAACGATGTTGCAAAGCAAGCGCTTTCCAACGGTCAGATTGATGGACTAGTTGTCGACCTACCAACTGCTTTCTATATCACTGCAGTTGATTTGAAGGATGGACTCATTGTTGGCCAATTCCCAGCGAAAGCTGGCGGTGAGCAATTCGGACTCGTCCTTTCAAAGGGCAGCAAGCTGACTAAAGATGTCAGTGCTGCAGTAGATGCACTACGTGCTGATGGAACTCTTGCAAAGATTGCTGATACATGGCTTGCAAGCACCGTTGGCGCTCCAGTACTTAAGTAATTAGAGAGTCGAGAGGTCCGATGACTTACCAGCCATCTGCGTTGCAGTTGCAACGCGAGGCAGCTAAGCGTCGGGCCTCTCGTCGTTCTACTCTCATTGCACTTGCTAGCACTCTTGCATTTGGATTCCTCATCACCCTAGTCATCACTGGCGCTCAAGGTTTTGAACAAGTAAAAGCATCATTTTTTAACTGGCACTATGCCAAACAAGCACTTCCCTCTGTCGCACATGGCTTACTGTTAAATTTACGAGTACTTGTCATGGCGGAATTTTTTGTTCTACTCATTGGCTTGCTGATTGCGATAGCTCGCACAACTACCTCCCCAGTTCTCTATCCCTTACGACTCATCGCAACTATCTACACCGATCTCTTCCGTGGTCTGCCACTCTTACTCGTTCTGCTCTTGGTGGGCCTTGGAATTCCAGGACTTCGTATTAGCTGGATTCCGAATTCGGCAGTAGTTCTCGGAACTGTTGCATTGGTACTTACATATTCAGCTTATGTTGCAGAAGTTATTCGTGCCGGCATTGAAGGTGTTAACCCCACTCAACGACAAGCAGCTCGCGCACTGGGGCTTTCTCAAGCACAGACCTTGGAGCATGTAGTTCTTCCGCAAGCATTTCGTAACGTCACTCCCCCATTGCTCAATGACCTAGTCTCGCTGCAGAAGGATTCTGGGTTGATTTCTGTTCTTGGCGCAGTAGATGCAATCAGAGCCGCAGGTATTCAAACAGCGCAATCATTTAACTTCACGCCCTACTTAGTTGCAGGTGCTCTCTTCGTATTGCTCACTATTCCGTTGACTCGCTTCACTGATTGGCTTACTCGCAAACAAGATGCGCAACAGCGCGCTCAGGGACAGTGGTAGTTATGAACCAACTCCTAGAACTCAAAAGTCTTCGTAAATCATTTGCTAGCAATCTGGTGCTAGATGATGTCTCGATAAATTTTCCGGCTCAATCAGCCACCGTGATTATCGGAGCAAGCGGATCGGGCAAAAGCACTTTGATGCGCTGCATGAACTTGCTTGAGGAACTCAACGATGGACAGATTCTCTTGGCAGGCAGTGATATCAGCGCCTATGGAATAGATCTTGATTCAGTTCGAGGGCAAATTGGTTCTGTCTTCCAAGCCTTCAATCTCTTTCCGCATTTAACTGTCGTTGAAAACATTACCTTAGCGCCGCGTTTAGTACATGGCCAAAGCAAGAATGATGCTGAAAAATCTGCACGGGAACTCTTAGCTCGCTTTGGGCTATCTGAAAAGGCTGATGAATATCCAAATCTCTTAAGTGGTGGTCAACAGCAGCGCGTCGCAATCATTCGCGCTATCGCTACCAATCCGAAGTTGCTTCTGCTCGATGAAGTAACGAGTGCGCTAGATCCTGTTCTGATTGCTGAAGTTCTCTCTCTAATAGCTGAACTCAAGCGCGATGGGATGACGATGGTTATTGCCACGCACGAGATGGGTTTTGCCAAGAAGATAGCCGATAACGTGGTATTTCTTCACCAAGGAAAGGTCCATGAAAGTGGCACACCAGCTGAAATCTTTGATTCGCCCAAGACGCAGGAGCTAAAAGACTTCTTGGGCGCTTTGCATCAAGCAGGACGTCTTTAATCTAAGAAGAAGTCGAGCAAGAAATCCTTTGTACCGGGCACCACAGAATACTTTTCGAGATCAGTAATTCCCTCTGACGCCAGAACTTCGTCATCGACAAAGAAATTGCCTGTGCATTCCTTTGAATTACGATTCAAAATTATGTAAGCGGCATCTGAAAGAATCTCTGGTTTACGACACGTCGCAGTATCAATTCCAGGAATCATTTGCAACGCTGCGGTATCGATTGCAGTGCGTGGCCATAGCGCATTTACGGCAATACCGTCGCGCTTGAACTCTTCAGACATTCCAAGGACGCACATCGACATTCCATATTTAGCCATTGTGTAGGCAACATGATTCTTAAACCACTTTGGTTTCATCGATAGTGGTGGGGAGAGAGTCAAAATATGTGGATTGCGGCCAGCTTCGCCTGATTCGCGAAGGAATGGAATTGCCGCTTGGGAAGTCAAGAAAGTGCCGCGCACATTGACGTCAAACATTAAATCAAAACGCTTCGCAGGGGTTTCCTCTGTCCGGGTCAGATTGATGGCACTCGCGTTATTGATCAAAATATCGATGCCACCAAATTCTTTAGCTGCCAGATTTACTGCATCGGCTATCTGATTCTCATCTCGTAAATCGCACTGGATTGGTAGCGCGGTTCCGCCTGCTGCGCGGATTTCCTCAGCAGCTGTGTGAATAGTCCCTGGCAACTTTGGGTTGGATTCTGATGTCTTTGCAGCGATTGCAACTGAGGCACCGTCTTGGGCAGCACGAAGAGCAATGGCAAGACCAATTCCTCGGGATCCACCTGTTATGAATATGCGCTTTCCTTGGAGTGACATCTACTTTCCTCTCTTAGACATGAAATTCATAAACGCTTCTGCCGCTTCTTCAGATTGCAACGCTAATGCAAAAATCTGAAACTCAGCTTTCATCACAGCAGCCACAGCGTCATGCTTGCCAGCTTTCATCAGTGCTTTTGTATTAATGATTGCCTGCGGAGGTTGGTTGCCTATCTTCTCGGCAATATCCAGAGCAGCTTTTTCTGCATCAGCTGCGATGCTCTCGACTAGACCCATCTCTTTCGCTTCATCAGCACCAAAGGAATCACCGGTAAGGAAAATTCTTGCAGCTCTTTGATACCCAACAAGTTCGGGGAATAACTTCGATGAACCAGCCTCAGGAACTAATCCGAGTGAGGTAAAGGGCATAGAGAAATTCGCATTAGGTGCAGCAACGACTACATCACAATGCAAGAGCATCGTAGTTCCAACCCCGATTGCATTTCCTTTGACGGCTGCAATCAGGGGTTTCGGGAAATCAAGAAGCGACGCTAGGAAACGTGCGACATCAGAATCTTCCTCAGTTGGCGGATTGGACATAAAGTCCTTAATGTCATTTCCAGAAGTGAAGTGATCGCCTTCGCTTGTGATCACTACGCATCGAACGCTGAAATCTCCAGCGGCATCATTGAGCGCACTTGCCAAGCCCGCATACATATCCCGGGTAATAGCGTTCATCTTTTCGGGGCGATTGATGCGGATGACGAGCGTCTGACCCTGAGAGGTTCTCGTGATTTCTGCCATCCGGGCATCTTATGGTGTGAGGGCGAGGAAATAAAGCGCATACTGGTAGCCATCGCAGGGAAAGAGGTGGCCTTCATGGCCAGAGACATCACCATCTCAACAAGGGAATTATCACCCTTTGAGTATTTAGTCCTTGGTCTTGTATGCGAGGGCAAAACTAATAGCGCAATCGCACGCGAAACTAATCACACTGAGAAAATTGTTGAAAATACCATCAGCCGCTCAGCTAAATCTTTTGGAATTACATCAGATGCTGATACAAATATGCGAGTAACACTGGCACTTGCATTTCGTGCGCAATACGGTGATGCAGCTTTCGATCGACTAGGTGTTCCCTGTGCTCACACAGAAATCAATGGACAAGGTCAGCCAGTCTGCACTCGCGAAGTTCACTAGCACTCTTCTGAACCACGAAATTTCTGCAATATCGAAAAAAGAAAACCCCGGCCCTAAGTGATTAGGACCGGGGTTTTTATTTGACGGATATCTTTGAGATTACGAAGCAAGTACTCCACTGATAAAATCTTCCACCTTGTCATGAGCCTGCTCATCTGTGAATTGAATAGGTGGGGTCTTCATGAAGTATGAAGAAGGTGAAAGAAGTGGTCCTCCGACTTTGCGGTCAAGACCAATCTTTGCGCAGCGAAGTGCGTCAATAATGACGCCTGCAGAGTTAGGTGAATCCCACACTTCTAGCTTGTATTCAAGGTTGAGGGGCACATCACCAAATGCACGGCCTTCAAGACGGACATAGGCCCACTTGCGATCGTCGAGCCATGGAATGTAATCCGAAGGACCGATATGAACATTCTTCTTACCGAGGTCATGCTCTAATTGAGATGTAACCGAGTTGGTCTTAGAAATCTTCTTTGACTCAAGGCGATCGCGTTCGAGCATATTCTTAAAGTCCATGTTGCCACCAACATTGAGCTGATAGGTGCGATCTAAATGCACCCCGCGATCTTGGAATAACTTTGCCATGATTCTGTGAGTAATAGTCGCCCCGACCTGGCTCTTGATGTCATCTCCGACGATAGGCAGACCAGCATCTTCAAATTTCTTCGCCCACACTGGATCAGATGCAATAAAGACAGGCAGGGCATTAACAAATGCGCATCCTGCATCAATAGCGCACTGCGCATAGAACTTAGCAGCTTCTTCAGATCCGACCGGTAGGTAACAGATAAGAACATCTACTTGCTCTTGCTTTAACACGGAAACGACATCAACGGCTGGGGCAACTGACTCTTCGATGGTTTCCTTGTAATACTTACCCAAGCCATCAAGAGTCACACCGCGTAGTACGGGAACTCCGGTCGTTGCAACATCTGAAAATTTAATAGTGTTGTTCTCACTAGCCCAAATTGCGTCTGCAAGATCTAGACCAACCTTTTTCTTATCAACATCAAAAGCGGCAACAAATTTCACATTGTTGATGTGATATTTACCAACTACCGCGTGCATCAGACCTGGAATCTCTTGGTCGATGGCTGCATCTTTATAATAGGTAACACCCTGCACTAATGAGTTGGCACAATTTCCCACACCAACAATGGCAACACGGATGTCGCCTGTACCTGTCTTGATATTCACTTATTCTTCCCCTCGATCTTTATCATTCGTTCTAGCCAAGCAATTTCTCGCTCTAGCGACTCGAGTGAGAAGCGGCGCCACTCCTCGAGATAGTTATTTATTCCTGCAGATTGAATTTTGAGATCTCTCTGCAAAACTTCAGTTTTTTCTTGCAATCGATGTAAGCGTCCCTCAAGAATCCGAACACGATTCATCGTCGTTGTCGGCGTAAAGAATGCGAAGCGAACTCCGAAACCTTCATCCTCTAGGGCATCGGCAGTGACGGCTCCATTGAGCTCTGAAAATCGCTGCAAACCCTTTTTGGTGATGGTGTAGACGATCCGAGTTCGCTTGGAAGTCACACCGATCTCTTTTGCCTCAATCGTCTGGGCAATCACCATGCGCTTGAGTTGCGGGTAGAGGACTGAGAATGAGAGGGCTCTGAAGGGGCCAAATATCGCCATCAGACGCTTGCGGAGCTCATATCCGTGTAAAGGAGACTCAGAGAGAAGGCCCAGCAGGGCAAACTCCAGTGAATCGGCGCGTGAACGCATCTAGCCTCCTTTATATCCACTCGATATATCGAGACGCTAGTTAACAGCATCGCCAGCTCATTCGCCAAATCGACACCCCGCCTAGAGCCTTGGTTACCCTGAGCCTGTGATCCCAACGCGACTACCTGAATACCTCGTGGCAGCGATGATCATCATCCTCGCCCCTGGTCCGACCGTTCTCTTTGTCATCGCCCGGGCGATTGCATGGGGTCGAAAAGTCGCAGTGCTCTCCGTTGCCGGAAATGTTTCAGGATCTTTTGTTCTCTCATCTCTTGTCGCACTCGGTCTTGGCCCCATTCTTCAAAGATCACACCTTGCATATATCGCAGTTCAATGGGGTGGCGGTCTCTATCTGATTTATTTAGGAATCGATGCGATTCGAAAGCGCGCCCTGCACGCAGCTGATATGACAAATCAAGGACCAGTAAGTCCAACAGCCTTTCAATCAATTCGCGATGGCTTCTGGGTTGGCGCTCTTAATCCAAAAGCGATCGTTTTCTTCGCCGCCGTTCTCCCCCAATTTGTTGATATTGACGGTGGCCATGTCACTGCGCAACTTCTCTTTATGGGCCTTGCGTTCTGCGTCCTTGCCTTTATTTCGGATGGAACATGGGGTCTGCTTGCCGGAACTGCCAGACAATGGCTGGCCACAGATCATGGTCGTCTAGAAAAGTTACGTGCAACGGGTGGCACAGTGATGATAATTCTCGGTGTCTTGGTGCTTATCAGCGCAATTGTCAGTCACTAGAGAGAGAATATCTGCATGAATAAGCCAGAGGTTCCAGCACGCGACACGATTGCTCCATCTGACCTCACTTTTGGACTCTCAACTTGCAAACGATGTCTCTGGCTCAAGTACTGGTTCAAATTCGATCTCAAGAAAGAATTTCCACTTGTTAAACCACTTGCGGATTCCCAAGAAGAACATTTTCGTCGCGCTTCCATGCAAGATATTTCACCAGAACTTAAAGCTGGAACAGTCAAGCAATGGGGACAGTGGCTCAAGAGCGCGCCTATTAAAGTCAATGGCTTTGAAACTCGCTGGAAGATATTGGGCATCTATGACTTATTAGGTCATTACGAAGATGGCACTGTTGGAATCATTGACTGTAAAGTCTCAGATTCCGAGCGCGATAACGGCCCCTTTTACGCTCCTCAACTTGAAGCATATGCACATGCTCTCGAAAATCCCGATAAGGGCAAACCATTTCAAGTCTCTTCCATGGGGCTTCTCATCTGGAAGTTAGCAGGAGTAACAGAGACAAGAAAGAGCGAGTTGGCATCGAACAACTACGGCTTTGGCGTAAACCAGCACTACGTGCCGGTCGAACGAGACTCAGCATCATTTACAAACTTACTCGAAGAGTTAATCACCACTATCGAGGGCGGGATGCCTGAATCTGGCGCTGAATGTAACGTCTGTAACTATCTAATCAAGCGCGTAGAACTTGGAATTGATTAATCGTTCTCTTCGCTATTTTCTACATTAATCCCTGATTTTTTCGCCTTCACCGCGTAGGTATCCACATACTCTTGTCCAGATAACTGTTGGATACGTTTCATAATTTGGTCGGTAATTTCACGGAGGTAGAGAAGATCTGTTGAATCTCCTTCAAAGTACATTGGCTCACCAAAGGTAATTCCCACACGCATTACTTTAGGAATCACAGTTCCTGTCGGTTGAATTTTATCAGTGTTAAACATCGCAATCGGAATCACTGGTGCGCCGGATTCAATGGCAAGGCGGGCAATCCCAGTACGTCCTTTATAGAGACGACCATCGGGAGAACGTGTTCCTTCGGGATAAATACCAAGTGAGTTCCCACCTGCTAAAACTTGCAAACCTGTAATAAGTGCAGCTTCACTGCGGCGTCCACCAGAACGGTCAACTGGAACTTGGCCGAGCGCGATAAATGTTAATTTCTTTAACAAACCCTTAGGTCCTGGTGATGTGAAATATTCACTCTTCGCTAAGAAAGTTACTTTGCGAGGAACGACCAGTGGCATGAAAATTGAGTCACTAAATGAAAGGTGATTAGAGGCCAAGATGAGCGGTCCTGAAGCAGGAACGTTACGAAGACCCTTTACCTTGGGACGGAACAAGAGCATTAGGAACGGAGTGAGAAATGCCCTCAAGGTTCCGTATGGCAGGTTGTTCATAGAGGTTAATTTAGCGCGAAAGTACTTATTTGTGCGAACATGAACCATGGATGAGCGGGATAAGCGCAATCAGGATGATTTCGATGACGAAGATCTCATCAGCGCCGAATTTGAATCTATGGTGGCGGGGCTCTCACTTGACGAATCTGCTCCAACAACTTATTTAGATGAATTAGATAATTTTGAGGATACCAATCGTTTTACTCCACCAATGATTCCAAAGAAATCGCTCTTGCAACAATTTCGGGAAGCTCGCAAATCCTTTTTCAAATGGAAAAATAATAAAGATGGCGATTTTCTAGACGATGGAACAGCGCTCTAAAGTCGAGCTAAATCTGCAACTCCCACTAACCCGGCTTCATTACCTAACTGTGCTGCAATAATTTCAGGGTAGGGATGCTTACCCGCAAAAGGCATATACCGAACCAATGCAGCTCGAGTTGGTTCAAGCAAAATATCTCCCGCATCAATCACACCGCCGCCAATAACAACACATTGAGGATCGAGAATCACGGAAAGTGATGCGATTCCAGCTCCTAACCATTGCCCAGTTGTATTAAAAGCAGCCAGCGCAAGAGAATCGCCTTCTCGGGCAGCTTCGGTTATCGCTTTTCCTGTAACTCCATCAATAGTTCCACCGCCACGAGAAAGAAGATCGCGTGCTAGCTCTGGACTTTCCGCAATAGCTTCGCGCGCGTGGCGCAGGAGTGCATTGCCAGATGCATACTGTTCAAAACATCCACGCGCACCACACCCGCAAAGATGTCCATCTCGCACTACACAGAGATGTCCAATTTCAGCAGCAACTCCGAAGGCTCCGCGATAGAGATCACCGTTAACAACAAGTCCCCCACCAATACCTGTTCCAACAGTAAGCATCAAGATATGTTCTTTACCGCGGCCAGCTCCAAATCGCGCTTCTCCCCATGCAGCTGAATTTGCATCGTTTTCGATAACAACTGGAAGTTTAAGTAATTTGGTGAGCTCTGAATCTAAATCAACGCCATTCCATCCCACAATATTTGGCGCTGCCAGCATTGTTCTTCGATCGGATGAAACAAAGCCTGCTGCTGAAACTCCTACGGAATTAATTGTGAAATCTTCCATTAACTCTTGAGCAACATCTGCAATGGCCTGCGTCAGGGCTGCTCCGCCTTCGCGAGGTGTATCTCGGCGCGCGGTTTGTACAACAACTCCCTCGTCGTTGACTACTCCACCTAGTACTTTTGTTCCACCGACATCAACACCAATTGTAAAACCCATCTATGAAACTCTGGCAGCTAGCTCTTTCAGGGCCGCATCAATTGTCTGCTGTTGTGCCTTAGTGATCATCATTGCTGGGACCGGCATTCCAACCGCAACGGTAAGTTCATATGTCACTTGTGTTGAATCTTCATCAATCGCTTTGATTGTGTATGTGCCATCCATTTGAGTCAGCAAATCGGCTTCATCCATAGAAAATGAGAGTGCTGCTGGAGCCTGGCTCCAGTCGTAATCAAGAGTTACTCGATCTTTCATCATGCCAGCATCGATTGCGAGCTTTGCTTTTAAGACTCTTCCCTCGCCATCGCTTGCAATGACATCAGATTTCTTAATCGATGAGAGCCACTCTGAATAGGCGCCCACCTCGAACAGGGCTTTTGTGACTTCAGAGATAGGTGCATCGATGATTACTGTGGCTACGCTTTTTTCAGACATGGTCGAAGGTTACCAATTACTGGAGGTTGAATCTTCCCTTTTGGGTGGTCTCACATATAGCGTTGGGGCATGAACGAAATCACGATTCCCGCAATTGTCCCTACCGCAACCTCAGGAAATCTCACCGATTTAGTCGCAGATCGAGCATCACGTGAACCTCACCGCATCACGATGTCGCGCCCATTGGGTGATGGATGGCAACCGCTAACGGCTAGCCAAGTCGAAGAAGAGATTCGCGCAACGGCGAAAGGGTTGGTAGCAGCTGGAATTCAAATTGGTGACCGCGTAGCGATCATGGCGCGGACCCGATTCGAATGGACGATTCTAGATTTCGCTATTTGGTATGCCGGTGGTTGCACAGTTCCAATTTATGAAACTTCTTCTGCAGAACAAGTAGATTGGATTCTCAATGATTCAGGTTCTGTTGCACTGATTGTGGAGACCCCAACGCATAAAGAATTGGTAACACCTGTTCTGCCTCATCACACAAAGCAAGTGTGGGTTATGACAGATGATGTTCTTGCAGTGCTTCGAAGTGCCGGAAGTAATATCAGTGATGAAGAGATTGAACGCCGTCGCAACTCCTTGCTTCCTTCTACTCTTGCGACACTCATTTACACTTCAGGAACTACTGGACGTCCAAAAGGTGTTCAGCTCACTCACTCAAACTTTCTCTCAGAGTGTGGAAATGTCGTGGAAGGTGCAAGTGATCTCTTCCTAAAACCGGATGGTTCTACGCTTCTCTTTCTCCCTGTTGCACACGTCTTTGGGCGGATGGTTCAAATTGGTGCTATTCGCGCCGGACTACACCTTGCCCACTGCAGTGATCCCGTTGGTCGCCTCCAGCCCGATTTAGCTTCATTTAAACCAACATTTGTGCTCGCAGTTCCTCGTATTTTTGAAAAGATTTATAACGGTGCAGAGGCAAGAGCTGAAGCTGCCGGAAAAGGAAAAATTTTTAGAAAGGCAGCTGACGTTGCAATTGCCTATAGCGAAGGAATGGATAAGCGCGGATTTAACCCACTGCTTACCCTCAAACATTCTCTCTTCGACAAATTGGTCTACTCAAAGATTCGGGCGGCGATGGGTGGTTCAGTCGAGGCAGCTATCTCAGGTGGTGCGCCACTTGGAGCGCGTTTAGGTCACTTCTATCGCGGTGCCGGAATAACAGTTCTGGAAGGTTACGGTTTGACTGAAACTACTGCTGGCACAACTCTCAATCTCACTCAACATCTGCGAGTCGGCTCGGTTGGCCGCCCTATTCCTGGAAACTCAGTGAAAATTGCTGACGATGGTGAAGTATTAATTAGCGGTCCTATTGTGATGCGTGGGTATTGGCAGAACGATGAAGCAAATAAAGAAACTTTCGACGGGCAATGGCTAAAAACGGGAGATCTGGGTCGCCTAGATGATGACGGCTATCTCTACATCACTGGTCGTAAAAAAGAATTGATTGTTACAGCCGGTGGAAAGAATGTAGCGCCAGCAGTGCTTGAAGATAGATTGCGCGCCCATCCCCTTGTTAGCCAATGCATGGTCGTTGGAGATAACCAGCCATTTATCGCATCTTTGATCACCGTGGATCAAGACATGCTCAAAGGATGGATTGCATCCAATGGAAAGACGGGGGCAACGATTGACACTCTCGTCAATGATCCAGATCTGATTGCTGTTATCCAAACTGCAGTTGATGATGCCAACAAAGCTGTATCGAAAGCGGAATCGATTAGAAAGTTCACCATTCTTCCAAAAGATTTCACTATCGCTGGCGGACAGCTGACTGCGAAACTATCGCTCAAGCGCCATGTGATTGCCCAGCAATATGCTGCCGAAATCACTGCACTCTTTTCAAAGTAACGGGCATGGTAGCCACTCCTGAAAGGCTGAAAGTAGCGCAGGAGTTACACGATGGGATTGCGCAAGATCTCGTTGGGCTTGGGTACTCCCTCGATTTGTTGTTAGCCGACTCGACTCTTCCACACTCATCACGCGCCCAGTTGCGCTCGACTAGATTCCAGGTCGATTCTCTTATTTCAAAAGTGCGTGAAGAAATTTTTATCTTAAGACGAGAATCCTCACAACCTTTTCATGAACTACTCACCGACCTCATCGAAGAAGAATCTAAAAATTTTACAGTCAAGATGGATATTCAAGAGGTGCTACTCAACCAAGAGCAATCCACTCAATTACTCATTATTGCGAAGGAGATCCTGCGTAATATCCAACTTCACTCTGGGGCTACCCACATTGAAATCACTCTCTATCCCATCAATAATCGCTCTCGGTTAGAGGTTTTTGATAACGGGGTTGGGGGTGCACAGATGAAAGATGGCCATTTTGGAATACTTGGTATCACTGAGAAAGTTGATTCGCTTCACGGAACAATTCAGATAGTTGAATCTGGAGGCACGCGCATCACCATCCTGATATGAACACTCGTAAGAAAGTTCTCATCATCGATGATCACGAAGTTGTCAGAAACGGAATCAAGAGTGTTTTAGAGCTACGCAATACCTTTGAACTCTTCGAAGCAGCATCAAAATTGGAAGCTCAAGCACAGATTGCAAAAATAAATCCAGATGCAATCGTGGTGGATCTCAACCTACCCGACGGAAATGGATTAGAAATTGTCTCCTGGGCACGCTCCATCTCCTCAATTCTGGCGATAGTCGTCCTCACCTTCAACGAAAATGATGAGTTCGTGCTTGCCTCTTTACAAGCCGGTGCAAGTGCTTTTGTAAATAAGTCTGCGCCTATCACTGATCTGATCGCAGCCCTTGATCATGCCCTCATCGCACCTACGGCTTTTTCTGCTAAAGAGTTAGCTGGTGCGATCTCCCGTAAACATGAACGTTTTGGTTTATCACAGCGCGAACTCCAAATTTTATCTGTGTTGCATCGAGGTGACCCAACTAAGTCACTCGCAGCGTCGCTCTTTATCTCAGAGACGACTCTTAAAACTCATCTCTCAACTATTTATAGAAAATTGCAAGTCAAGAATCGCGTACAGGCAATTGCTAAAGCAAGGGCTGCCGGACTTACTTAAGTAACTCGTTAAATTTGGTGGCCCACAATTCCCATCGCCAGTCGCGAATAATCCAATCACGCCCAGCGTGGCCCATTGATTGCGCTAATTGGGGATTACTGAGGATCTTTACTGCGGCATCCGCAACACCGTTCGCTGATTTTCCATCTACTGCAAATCCGGTGACGCCTTCAATTAGAGCATCAGGTGCTCCCCCAGAAATTCCACCAATTACTGGCAGACCACAAGCACTCGCCTCGAGATAAACAATTCCTAACCCTTCAACTTCTAATCCGGCTAAACGTGAGCGCGAAGGCATCGCAAAGAGATCACCCACACAAATATATTGCGGCAATTGCGAGTATTGAATTCTTCCCAGGAAAGTCACGCGCTCTTGAATCCCCAGCACAGCAGCTCTTTTCTGCAAATATTTTAGATGTGGTCCTTCACCGATAAAGAGAAGGTGAACGTTAGGAATCACAGCTGCAATCTGTGGGAGCGCTTCAATAAGAGTGTCTTGTCCTTTGCGATGCACAAGGCGGCCAACACTGACAATTACTTTCTTCTCACCTAGCCCCAGTGATTTCTTGAGTTCTTGTGCATCCGAGCGAGGAGAAAAGTGTTCGGTATCTATGCCAGGTGCGATTTTGACCATCGCACTTTTTGCCCGCGCACTGAGCGCCTTTGATATCTCTGTGCGAGTAAATTCTCCAAGATAGGTAAGGACATCAACGCCGTTACCGATACGTTTGAGCAGAACTTTAAATGGCCAAAGTTTTGCCCACCACACTTCATGTCCATGTGTGAGCGCCACAATTCGCTTCGCGCCCGCCCTGCGTAAACCTTGAGCAAGTAATCCAAGTGGAGCACCCGCCCCAAAGAAAACAGTTGTGATTCTGCGTGAACTTAATACTTTGCGGACATTTCGACCGACGCGAAGAGATGGCAACAAGATAGTTGCGCGATCCCGAATTACTTCTACTCCAAAGTTATCCAGCCAAGCAGCATCGAAGCTCTCAGAATCGTGTTGTGATGAGGTATATACAACGACTGAATTCTTCGGTGCTCTTTCGATGAGCCCGATAATAAATGTCTCAATTCCACCTGCACGCGGTCCAAAATCATTGGTGATGCAGAGAACTTTTGGAGAATTTGAATTATTTGCTGACGATGCCGCTGACATTAGAACCGGCGTATCGCAACCAAAGGTTTGCGGCCTAGAGAACCCGCTTCCGCAACCTTAACGCGAGATCCTGAACGCGGCGCGTGAACCATTTTGCCGCCACCTAAATAGATTCCCACATGCGATACCGGACGACCGAAGAACATTAAATCTCCCGGCATCTTCTTATTAAATGCAATGGACTTACCCATACGCGCTTGAGCGGCGGATGAGTGTGGAAGTGAAACTCCAGCGGATTGATACGCGCGCATAGTAAGACCAGAACAATCCCAATAGACCATGCCATCAGCACCAAAGACGTACCTATCGCCAATCTGCTTGAGAGCAAATTTCAAGGCTAAGCCGGCGCGACCTGATACTCCTGCTGCGCTCTTTGCAGCTGCCAGTGATGATGCTTGGTCAGCATCTTCTTGTTGCTGAGCTAATTTTGCTAATCGTTCGCGGTCTTCTTTCTTTAATTGGGCAAGAAGTGATTCAGCTTCGGCCAATTTCGCTGAAGCAAGTGCACTACGTTCGGCCAACTTTTTTTGTAAAGATTTAACTTGTGCTAAACGATCGCTCACCGTGAGGGAAGTTGCATTAAGAGCTTGAGCAGCAGATTGAAATTTGCGAAGTTGCACACCCTTCTGTCGCGTTATCGCTTCAAGTGATCCAGCTGAGGATAGGTACAGCGAGGGGTTTGATGAAAAAAGTAACTCCAAACTTTGGCTAAGCGTTCCGGATTTATATTGATCTACCGCTATTGCTCCGAGGGTCTTAGATATTGCATCAACTGTTTTGCCCTGCAACGCTGCCTGCGCCTGAATTCCGGCAAGACTTCGGGTGAGAGAGGCTAATTTCACTTTCGCTTCTTGGGCGCCTTCGGCGGCAGATGTAGCTTCTTCTTCCAAAAACGTAACTCGCGCCTGCACTTGAGCAAGTGTTTGCGCAGCAGGTGCTGCCGGTGCAAAAAATATTGAGAGGAGAATCGCACATGCCGAAGCCGTAGCTACAGCAACCATCCCTTTTCTCATGTTTTAAGGCTAACGCTGACTTCATATGAAATTCAATTTTGAACGTGAAAATGTCCTAATAATCCAGTGTGAAAATCAATATTCTTGCGCTATGGCCGTTATTGCAACACTCGTCGCGGGGAGAGATGGCTCGACATCAAAAGATGGAACTTCTGCTGGTGTTTCAAGTGCTGCTGATCGTCAATCATTTCTCACTCGTCGTAGGGATGCTGATTGCATTCTTATAGGTGGCAATACAGCGCGAATTGAGCCGTATCATCGAACTCCAGTTCCAGTTGTGGTGATTTCAAAGAGTTTGATAAACCCTCTGGCGGATAACCGTTTAGCTCATTGCTGGAATTTGGCCCCAGAGCCGGCCCTTGATCGCGCAATCCAAACTTTCGGATCACGCATTCATATCGAAGCTGGCCGCACAATCCTGACTCAACTCATAGCAGCAGGCAGAGTTGACCAACTTGAATTGAGTATTACTGAGGTTGTAGATGGCCAAAACAAAATTGATCTTACGACACTACTTTCTCATTTCACTATCGATAGCGAAAGAATCCTCGACGGTACTCGGATGATAAGCGCCAGCAGGAAGCTAGAAAGCTGAGATAACTGCTACTCCAATAACTGCGAATGCAATTCCGACGTATTGCACGCGATATAATCTCTCGTGCAGAAATTTGAAAGCTAAAACTACGGTTGCGATTGGGTAGAGAGATCCTAAAACCATAGCCAGAGAGACCAGTCCCTTTGTAGTGGCAACACCCAGCAATAGATTTGCGGCGAAATCTGCCACACCGATGAAAATTAAAATCGGGAGTTGTGCTTTTCCTAGCCCACCGACATTGCGGTAACGAATAAATAATCCAAGACTGAAGACGAGCGTTGTTGCGCGCATCGTTGTCATGGTCATCAATGCACTGCTCTGTGATCCAATTGCCATACAAATGAGTGCACTTCCAAAGAAGAAGGCGGCGCTGAGTGCAAGCAGGACTGGCTTCAGTGGTAATCCTTGCGAAATTTCTGGACCACTTGCTAAGAACCCACCCAAAATTGCGACTATGACGCCAAACCAGAGAATTGCAGAGAGTTGATCTCCTTTAAAGATAATCGCGTAACCAAGTGGCAAGAGCGCACTTAACGAACTAATGGGTGAGACAACGCCCATACGACCAGTAGAAAGTCCAGCATACAAACTGATCAGACCTGCGTAGCCAGCCACTCCAGCGATAATTCCTGGAATCAAATATCCGCCGTCACCAAAAGCATTGACATGCCATGCACCAGAGATAATGACTAGAAAGAACCCTGCGATAAACCCAAAAGCTTGATTAACGGCCAGTACTGCAATGGCGGGAAATCTTTTACTCAAGTTTCCTGCATGATAATCGGCGCTACCCCACAAGAGGCTCGAGAACAGTGCGAGCAAGCTAGCCATGTGGCCAGACTCTACCGGCAAACCTGGCAGCCTCCCACGCAACTAGCTATCTAAACTTTAGAATCAACCAGTGAAGTCTCCATTTTCCTTTGATGAAATGATTGAACTTCTTCGCACCTTCACACCTCGTGCTGAAATTATTCTTGAGGAAGTCCCTGCTCCGCAAAAGTTAGCTACTTACTCATTCGCATTTACTGCAGATATCTCAAATGGATTACAGGCAGATGCTGAAGAAGAAGTTGCTTCAGGTAGGTTCGTCATCTTGCACGAACCCGGCGGGCAGGAGACTTGGGATGGCGACTTTAGGTGCGTCAGTTTTATGCGCGCCGATGTAGATAGCGCAATGCAAGAAGATCCACTCTTGCCTGAAGTTGGCTGGAACTGGTTGCTTGATTCACTCACTGCAACCGGTGCGCTATATAACGCACCCAGCGGAACTGTGACTCGAGTATCAAGTGCATCATTTGGAAAGCTATCTCCACGCAATGATGACTCCGAGATAGAAATTCGTGCTTCGTGGAGTCCACTCATC
>Ga0214921_10004610_pt1 | contig 20143 bp, 18 predicted proteins | sample LL1505_MetaG_FD_177992 | JGI IMG/M metagenome (GOLD analysis project Ga0214921, IMG submission 177992) | Freshwater microbial communities from Lake Lanier, Atlanta, Georgia, United States - LL-1505 | ecosystem: Environmental > Aquatic > Freshwater > Lake | place: USA: Georgia | collected...
GAAGAATAATTGGGCCCAATTATTCTGCTGAGTGAAGATCAGTCTGCGTAAACGCCAGCGGCCTTGATGATAGGACTCCACTTGGCAATTTCAGCCGCCACAAACTTCTTGTGCTCGGCAGGCTCAACGCGTTTGTCGGTAACGACCACAGCGCCCAAACCTTCTTGCTTCTTGATGAACTCGGGGTCTTTCAAGGCCACTTTGAGTGCCGCATTGATTTTGGCCAAGACATCAGCGGGCGTGCCTTTAGGTGCATACAAACCGTGCCAGATGGTGACTTCAAAACCTTTGAGGCCAGACTCTTGCATGGTGGGCAAGTCTTTCAAGGCAGCCGTGGTTAAACGCTTGCTGGTAGTGACCGCAAAGCCCTTGACCTTTTTGCCTTCAATTTGGCTGGTGGTGTTGGTGGTTTGGTCGCACATCAAATCGATCTGTCCGCCCATGAGGTCGGTCATGGCTGGCGCTGTGCCTTTGTAGGGCACTGTGGCCATGTCGACTTGAATGGCGTTTTGATACAGCAAACCACACAGGTGCGATGCAGAACCGACACCGGCATTGCCCAAGTTGACTTTGTCTTTGTTGGCCAAGACCCATGCCGTGAGTTCTTTGAAATTGTTGGCAGGCAAAGAAGGCTTGCTGATGAGCGTCATGGGCACATCGTTGATCATGCCCACATATTCAAAATCGCTGTCTACTTTGAAAGGAATGTTGCGAACCAAGGTGGGCATGGTGGCCATGCCAATGTGATGCAACAAAAGTGTGTGGCCATCGGGTGATGCCTTGGCCACTTTGTTGGCACCAATGGAGCCGCCCGCACCGGCTGCGTTGTCAACCAGCACAATGGCGCCGCCCAAAGGCGCGCGCATGGCTTCTGCCAAATCGCGTGCCACACGGTCTGTTGGGCCACCTGCTGCGAAGGGCACAACGAAAGTGATGGGCTTGGTACCAGGGAAATTTTGAGCCTGAGCAAGCAATGTCATGGCTGCGGCGGCAATAACCAACAAACGTTTCATCTTCAACTCCTGTAAATAACCTTTGAGTGTAAGTCGGCAGGCAGGCCTTTGGCTGACCGAAAACACAGATTCCCCGAAAAAAAGAGGGTTCAAACCCAGAATAATGAAGACCCGTTGCGCCAAATCAAGCGAATCGAAATTGGCTTTCAGGTCCAGCTGTCTGCTTATTGGTAACTGCGCGCGTCTTCAATCACTTTGCCATCATTGGCCAAAGTGCCGGGTGCGACCAAATGAACATCGCTTCGCAACTTGGTGATGTCCCGAATGGCTTCGGCAATTTGCGCCTTTAGTTCAGCTTCTGCGCCGCTGGCGGCTGTGGTTTCCACATGCAGCGCCATGCTGTCATTGGCCATCTCGCCTTGAACAACAAGTCGTGCGCGCAATGCACAGGGAAAGCGTTTGACCACCTCGGCCACTTGGCCGGGATGCACGAACATGCCGCGCACTTTGGTGGTTTGATCGGCACGGCCCATCCAGCCTTTGATGCGCTGGTGGGTTCGGCCTGTCGGACAAGTTCCCGTCAGAATGGCAGACAGGTCACCTGTTCCAAATCGGATCAAGGGATAGTCAGGATTCAAACTGGTGATGACCAACTCACCCACTTCGCCTTCGGGCACAGGGTCCCCCGTGCCAGGCCTCACAATTTCAACGATCACGCCTTCGTCTAGCACCAGCCCTTGGCGTGCGCTGGTTTCATAGGCAATCAGGCCCACATCTGCTGTGGCATAACACTGATAAGCATTGACGCCGCGTTCAGTCATCCAGTCACGCAAGCTGGGCGGAAAGGCTTCGCCTGAGACCAAGGCTTTTTTAAGAGAAGGCAAGGCCACGCCCATTTCGGCCGCTTTTTCAAGAATGATTTTCAAGAAACTGGGCGTGCCAATGTAGCCCGCCGGCTGCAACTCAGCCATGGCATGAACTTGTTGTTCGGTTTGGCCAATACCGCCAGGAAACACCGTGCATCCCAAAGCGTGCGCGCCCGTTTCCATCATGGAGCCCGCCGGGGTGAAGTGGTAACTGAAGCAATTGTGAATGAGTTCACCCGACTTGAAGCCGGCCGCCGCAATGGCACGCGCCATGCGCCAATAATCAGCGCGCGAGCCCTCAGGCTCATAGAGCGGGCCAGGGCTTGAAAACACGCGGGGCATTTGTGGGCCGTAGTTCACTGCACTGAAGCCGCCAAACACGCTTCCACCCGCTGCCCTCGAGGCTTTTTGTTTTTCAAGCAACTCGTATTTGCGAATCACGGGCAACTTGGCCAGTGCGGCGCGCGATGTGATATCGGCCGCATGGATGTCTTTTAAAATTTCTGAGAAAGCCGGCGCGTTTTTTTGTGCGTGTGCAATTTGCCCAGGCAAGGCAGCCAGCAAGGCGGCTTCGCGCGCTGCAGGGTCGCGCGTTTCCAATGCATCCATGTGCGTGTTCATACTGATCCTTTGAATGTGATTGGAAAAAATTAAGCCAACCAGCGCTTGCGTCGTTTGTAGCTCTTCACATCTTTGAAGCTCTTGCGCTCACCACCGCCCATGCCAAGGTAAAACTCTTTGACGTCTTCGTTGCTGGCCAACTCTTGGGCCGCACCATCCATCACAATGCGGCCGCTTTCCATGATGTAGCCGTAGTCGGAATACCGCAACGCCATGTTGGTGTTTTGTTCGGCCAGCAAGAAGGTGACTTTTTCTTTGGTGTTCAAATCGCGAACAATGTTGAACACCTCTTCCACAATTTGGGGCGCCAATCCCATGGAGGGCTCATCTAACAGCACCATGCTGGGTTGCGTCATGAGGGCGCGGCCAATGGCGCACATTTGCTGCTCGCCACCCGAGGTGTAAGCCGCTTGGGAAGTTCGGCGCATTTTAAGACGCGGAAAATAGTTGTACACCTTTTCTAAATTGGCAGCTATTTCGCCTTTGTCTTTTCGGGTGTAAGAACCCGTGAGCAAATTTTCTTCAATGGTGAGGTGGGCAAAGCAGTGACGCCCTTCCATGACCTGTACCACACCGCGCTGTACCAAATCGGCTGGCGTTAGGTTTTCAATGCGCTCTCCGCGCAGCTCTATCGAGCCTTTGGTCACCGCGCCACGCTCTCCCTGCAACAGATTAGACACGGCACGCAAAGTAGTGGTTTTGCCGGCGCCGTTGCCACCGAGCAAGGCCACGATCTTGCCTTGTGGCACTTGCAGTGAGACGCCTTTTAAAACCAAGATCACGTGGTTGTAAATGACTTCAATGCCATTGACGTTGAGAACAATATTTTTAGCGTCCATGATGACCCTGCTCAATGAATTTGAAACTCCAAGTCAAACCTGCACGCAAGTTTGGCTTGGAGGGGCGGCATTTGAAAATACCACCCGCTCACGGTTCAGATTAAGACTGGCAATCCGCAGGTGTGCGGCGTGTCAGTTTTCTTTCTGCGGCATATTTGTCGGCAAATTGCTTCACGAGAGGCTTGATGATGGCGGTGTCTGCTTCAATCCAGTCAGACACATAGTTCCATTTCTTGCCATCCCAAGAGTGCATGCGGGCAGAGCGTGAACCTTCGTGGTCAAGGCATGAAGTGCTAAGGGGTCTCATGAGAGAGTCAAGGCCCAATTTCTTCAGATTCTTTTCGTCCATGTTCAGGTTTTCCAGACCCCAACGGATTTGGTCGCCATTCATCACTTTGCCTTTGCCGAAGCGATCTTGTGCAGCGCGTACACCCTCAACTGCCAAAGCAGCGCTGACCAAACCACGGTTGTACAAAGTGGTGCCCACTTCATCAGCAGGGCCTGTGCCTTGCTTCTTGTCGTGCACAAACTTCTTCACGTCTTCAATCACTTTGCCGCCAAGGCCTGTTGCGATCAAGCCGCTGTAACCTTTGGCGGCTTCACCCACGTCTTTGACATCGGGCTCTGCAGCTGACCACCACACGCCATACATCTTCTCGCGGGGATAACCTGTGGCCACAGCCTCTTTCAAAGCAGCGGAGTTCATCACACCCCAGCCCCACAGCAACACATAGTCAGGGCGCGCTTGGCGAATTTGCAACCAAGTGGCTTTTTGCTCTACGCCAGGTGCCGTGACGGGCAAGAGCTGCAGGTCATAGCCTTGCATCTTGGCGCGCTCTTGCAACAAAGGAATAGGCTCTTTGCCGTACGGGCTGTCGTGATAGACCAACGCAATTTTCTTGCCCTTCAAATTGCCATTTTCTTTTTTGGTAATGAATTGCATGATGATGTCAGCGCCAGACCAATAGGTGCCCATCAAGGGAAAGTTCCACTTGAACACGCCACCGTCGCTGGACTCTGAGCGGCCATAGCCGCCAGTGATCAAGGGATTTTGGTCGCTAGGCGCTTTTTCAGTCAAAGCAAAGGTGATACCTGTGGACAGAGGTTGGAAAACCGAACCTTTGGCTTTGCCCTTCAGACGCTCATAGCACTCCACGCCGCGGTCTGTGGCGTAAGCCGTATCGCACTCTTCATACGTGATCTTCACGCCATTGATGCCGCCATCGCGTGAGTTGATCAATCTCAAATAGTCGGAATAGCCGTTGGCCCATGGCACACCATTCGGAGCATAAGCACCGGTGCGGTATGGCAGCACGGGAAAGAATTGTTCTTTGGCTTGTGCGAAGGCAGCAGTGCTGACCAGCGCGCTGGAAGCGGCCGCAGCCACCACCGATGCAGCAAGAACGAGTTGACGAAGCTTCATGGTTTGTCTCCTGTTGAAAAAAATTAAAAAAGAACTGCTGAAAAAACTCTGGGAAAAATGATTGCAATGAACTCAGTGTGGGAAAGGCCAGACACGCATTTTTTGCTTGCCCACACTCCACAATTTGGCCAGGCCATGGGGCTCCACAATCAGGAACCACACAATCAATGCACCAAAAATAATTTGCTCTGCGTGTGTGAGGGCTGCAGTGCCAACCTCAATGCCCACGAGTGCGCCTAAAAGAGGTAGAAAAATATTGATCGCAATGGGCAAGATCACAATGAAGGCCGCACCAAAGAAACTGCCCATGATGGAGCCCATGCCGCCCAAGATCACCATGAACAGCAATTGGAATGAACGGTCTACTGAAAACGCTGCAGGCTCCCAAGAACCCAAGTGAATGAAGGCCCACAAAGCGCCCGCCACACCCACAATGAAAGAACTCACCGCAAACGCGCTGAGCTTGGCATACATGGGCCGAATGCCAATGACGGCTGCGGCCACGTCCATGTCGCGAATGGCCATCCACTCACGGCCAATGGCACCGCGCACCAAGTTTTTGGCCAACACGCCAAACACCACCAAGATACTTAAACAAAATATGTATTTCTGCAAGGGAGTGACGATGTCAAATCCAAACGCAGTGAGGTTGGACACGGAAGCCGTGCCAGAAGCAGAGTTGTTGGTAAACCAATTGATGCGCAGGAAAGCCCAATCGCAAAAGAACTGCGCCGCCAAAGTGGCCACAGACAAATACAAACCCTTCACACGCAAACTGGGGATGCCGAAGAAGATGCCCACAATCGTGGCAAAAAACCCACCCACTAACAATGCGGCGATCAAAGGTATGCCTTCTAAACGAACCCAGCAATTGAAGGCGGCATAGGCGCCCACTGCCATGAACGCGCCCGAGCCCAAAGAAATCTGTCCGCAATAGCCCACCAAGATGTTCACCCCCAATGCAGCGAGCGCCAAAATGAGGAAAGGAATCAAAATGGCGCGCATCATGTATTCGTCTGCCAAAAATGGCACAGCGAAAAATGCAAAGGCAATGAGAATCAGCACACCCCAACGGTCTTGCGCAATGGGAAAGATTTGCTGGTCCGCTTTGTAGCTGGTTTTAAATTGGCCGTTTTCTCTGTAAAACATAACTTCTTTCTGCGATCGTGATTGTTCAGTGCTTGCGTTGTGCTTTAAACGCGATCGATGATTTTTTCACCGAACAAACCTTGAGGTCGAACCAGCAAGAAACCCAAGGCCAGCACATAGGCAAACCAAATTTCAATGCCGCCACCCACATAAGGGCCCAAGAAAACTTCGGACAACTTCTCGCCCACACCGATGATGAGGCCCCCAATGATGGCGCCAGGGACGGAAGTTAAACCGCCCAAAATCACCACCGGCAAGGCTCGCAGCGCAATGGAAGACAGTGAGAATTGCACGCCCAATTTGGAGCCCCAAATCATGCCCGCCACCAAGGCCACAATACCGGCCACACACCAGACAATGACCCAAATGCGGTTCAAAGGAATGCCAATCGATTGAGCCGCTTGGTGATCGTCAGCCACGGCGCGTAGCGCACGACCTGTCGTTGTTTTCTGAAAGAACAAGCTGAGTGCCGCCACCAAGAAAGCCGCAATGGCAGCTGCCACCATGTCTTCTTGGTTGACCATGAGGCCACCTTCAAAGGCATTTTGCAAAACCATCAAGGGCTCTTTGGGCATGCCGATGTCGATCTTGTAAATGTCGCTGCCAAAAATAGATTGGCCCACACCATCTAGGAAGTAAGTGATGCCCAAGGTGGCCATCAAGAGCGTGGTGCCCTCTTGGTTTACCAAATGCCGCAGCACCAAATATTCAATGACCCAAGCCACGATGAACATGACGCCAGCCGCCAAAACAAAGGCAATGAGGTTGGCAGCCACAGGGCTGTTAATGCCTGCATACAGAGGAATCCATTCGGCAAAACGAGCCATGGCCAATGCCGCAAACAGCACCATGGCACCCTGCGCAAAGTTGAACACGCCAGAAGCTTTGTAAATGAGCACAAAGCCCAAGGCGACCAAAGAATAGAGCATGCCGGCCATCAGGCCGCCAATCAAGGTTTCAAGAAAAAATCCCATTGTGTGGTCCTTGTGCTTAGTGTGAAGTGCCCAAATAGGCGCTGATCACTTCTTCGTTGTTGCGAACTTCATCAGGTGTGCCGTCGCCAATTTTTTTGCCGTAATCGAGCACCACCACACGGTCCGAAATGTCCATCACCACGCTCATGTCGTGCTCAATGAGCACAATGGTGCAACCAAACTCGTCGTTCACATCCAAGATAAAACGGCACATGTCTTGTTTTTCTTCGACGTTCATACCGGCCATGGGCTCGTCCAGCAAAAGCACTTTGGGCTCCATGGCCAGAGCGCGACCGAGGTCGACGCGTTTTTGCAATCCATAGGGCAATTGACCCACAGGTGTTTTGCGAAAGGCTTGAATTTCTAAAAAATCGATGATTTCTTCCACGCGTGCACGGTGTTTGATTTCTTCGTTTTCAGCAGGGCCAATGCGCAAGGCTTGCAGAAAGATGTTGCTCTTCATGCGCAAGTTGCGACCGGTCATGATGTTGTCGATCACGCTCATGCCTTTGAACAAGGCCAAGTTTTGGAAAGTGCGGGCCACGCCCATCTCGGCCACTTGCCGGCTGTCCATGTGGTCAAAGGTTTGACCGCGAAATGTAATGCTGCCTTCTTGCGGTGTGTAGACACCATTGATGCAATTGAGCATGGAGCTTTTGCCTGCACCGTTCGGGCCAATGATGGCGCGAATTTCATGTTCTTTCACATTGAAAGAAATGTCGGTGAGCGCTTTCACACCGCCAAATCGGAGGCTGATGTTGTTCACATCCAAAATGACGTCGCCAATTTTTTTGGTCATGTTGATTTCTCTGTGTTGAGGCCCACCGCGTTCAAGCTGCAGCCTTCACGGGGACAAATGTGTGGGCATCTGAAATGTTGAGCGTGGCGCTCACACTGCCAGAGCGACCATCTTCAAACTTCACCACCGTTTCAATGAACTGGGTGGTCAAGCCGCCATACAAAGCGTCGACCAAAGGCAAGTATTTCTCGGCGATGAAGCCACGGCGAACTTTGTTGGTGCGTGTGAGTTCGCCATCGTCGGCGTCCAGTTCTTTGTGCAGCACCAAGAATCGGCTCACTTGGCTACCGGCCAGCAAAACATCTTCGGCCAAGTCGGCATTGACTTGCTCGACACACTCTTTGATCAGTGCATAGACTTCCGGTTTTTGCGCCAAGTCGGTGTAGCCGGCATAAGGCAAGTTGCGGCGCTCGGCCCAGTTGCCCACGGCATCAAAGTCGATGTTGATCATGACGCAAACTTTCTCGCGCTGGTCGCCATAGGCCACCACTTCTTTGATGTGCGGAAAGAACTTGAGCTTGTTTTCGACATACTTGGGTGCAAACATGGCACCATCGTTGTTGCCGCCTTTGATGCGGCCCACGTCTTTCACGCGGTCAATGATTTTCAAATGGCCATGGCTGTCTAAAAAGCCCGCATCGCTGGTGTGGTACCAGCCATCTGCCGTCAGCACTTCGGCGGTAGCTTCTGGATTTTTGTAATAGCCTTTGAGCAAGCCAGGTGATTTGACCAAGATCTCGCCGTTGTCGGCCACTTTGATTTCAACACCGCGGCAAGGCACGCCCACGGTGTCTGCACGTGCTTGGTTGTCGGGCTGCAAGCACACGAACACAGCAGTTTCGGTGGAACCGTAGAGTTGCTTCAAGTTCACGCCGATGGAGCGAAAGAAGGTGAACAAGTCGGGGCCGATGGCTTCACCGGCCGTGTAGGCCACGCGCACACGGCTAAAGCCGAGGTTGTTGCGCAATGGGGCAAAGACAAAGAAGTTGCCTAAGGCGTACATGAGGCTGTTGAACAAGCCAATGGATTCGCCATCCATGCGCTTGGGGCCAACTTGTTTGGCCAAGCTCATGAAGTATTTGTACATGCTGCGCTTGAGGCTGCTGGCGTCTTCCATGCGAATACTCACGCTGGTGAGCATGCCTTCAAACACGCGAGGGGGTGCGAAGTAATAGGTGGGGCCAATTTCTTTCAAATCGATGGTGACAGTGGCCATCGACTCAGGGCAATTGACGACATAACCTGCCACCAGCCACTGTGCGTAGCTGAAAATATTTTGACCAATCCATGCGGGCGGTAAATAGGCCAGCACATCTTCATTGGCGGTGAGGTGGTCGAACTCTGCGCCAGCTTGTGCGCGGTCGATCAAGGTGCCGTGGGTGTGCACCACCCCTTTGGGGTTGCCCGTGGTGCCTGATGTGAAGAACATGGCGGCCACATCTTCTTTGGAACCCAAGGCCACTTGTTCTTTGTAAAAGTTGGGGTGCTGCTTTGCGAAAGCTTCACCCGCTGACAACAACTCATCCAGCGAGCCAAGCCCAGGCTCGTCGTATTTGCGCAAGCCCCGAGGATTGTCAAAAATAATTCGCTCGAGTGCTGTGTAGGTCTCACGCACTTCCAACATTTTGTCGACCTGCTCTTGGTCTTCCACCACGCACAAACGCACTTCGGCGTTGGTCATGGGGAACACGCATTCGGCCGCTGCGGCGTCTTGGTACAAGGGCACAGGAATGGCGCCCAAGGATTGCGCTGCCAGCATCGTGGCATACAGACGGGGGCGGTTGGAACCCACCACCACCATGTGCTCACCGCGCTTCAATCCCGCTTGGTGAAGTCCGCACGCCATGTTCGCCACCATGGCCGCCATGTCGTGCCAACTGATGGTTTGCCAAATGCCATATTCTTTCTCACGCATGGCGGGCCCCTCTGGGCGTTCAGCTGCGTGCTTTAAAAGCAATTGTGGAAAGGTCGTTTGCATGCGGTTCCCGAGGCTTGTGAATGACTTGGGCTGAATGCTAGACTCTGATTTGACGTCAAGTTGTCATTTCGACGACAATTACCAGATTGCCCCCCTAGGATTTTCCCTAGGATTTTCAACGTCTTACAGCAAGTTGACATGAAATCTGACCTACATCAAAGAAGACGTCCTCCGACAGACGAGGAATTGAGCAATATTCCGTGGCTGACTTTGCTGATGCCCAAGGAACGCGATCGCGCCGTCAACGCCCTGCGAGTCGGTGATGCAGAAAAAGGTGACTTTGTTTGCCGAGTTGGGCGCCCTGTCACTTACTGGTTTGGCAATGTGTCGGGCCTTCTCAAAATGAGCACCGACAACATCGACGGCCAAACCATGACCTTCACGGGTGTGCCGCCAGGCGGCTGGTTTGGCGAAGGCACAGCCTTGAAACGCGAGGCCTACCGCTACAACATTCAAGCCCTGAGGGCCAGCGTGGTAGCGGGCTTGCCCCTTGAGACTTTTCATTGGCTGATTGACAACTCGCTGGGCTTTAACCGCTTTGTGATGAACCAGTTGAATGAGCGCTTGGCTCAGTTCATTGCGGCCAGGGAGTTTGACCGATTGAGCAATCCTGATTTGCGCGTTGCCCGTAATTTGGCGGCACTCTTCAATCCGGTGCTTTTTTCAGGGGTGGGTGATTTGCTGCGCATTACCCAACAAGAGCTTGCGTACCTGGTGGGGCTTTCCAGACAGCGCGTGAATGAAGCCATGATTCACCTGCAGGAAGAAGAGCTCATTCGGGTTGAGTATGGCGGTGTTCGAATTTTGAATTTGCACGGCCTTCGAACCCGCATGATTGACCGCAGAAACAGGGACAATCCGTCCAAAGAAAACGTTTTATGAATCAGCCTCCTCCAAAGCCAGCTTTTGCTCGCGCGCCACGACCTGCCAATGCGGTCTCAAGCGCACACCCTAGTGCCTCAGGCGCCACCACGGTGCGCTTGAACAAGCGCATGGCCGAGTTGGGACTTTGCTCACGCCGCGAGGCCGATGCCTGGATAGATCAGGGGTGGGTGAGGGTCAATGGCCAAGTGGCCGAGATGGGCATGCAAGTGGGCTCCACCGATCGCATCACGGTAGAACCTGAAGCCCAAGCCCAACAAGAACAACAAGTGACGGTGTTGCTGCACAAACCCATGGGCTACGTGAGTGGCCAGGCGGAGGACGGACACGAGCCCGCCATGGTCTTGTTTCAAGCGCGCAATCAATGGACGGGCGATACCACCCGCATTCGCTTCAGCCCTGCACAGTTCAAAGGCCTGGCACCTGCTGGCCGCTTGGACATTGACTCCGTGGGCATGCTGGTGATGACGCAAGACGGCCGAGTGGCGCGCCAACTCATTGGCGAAGACGCCGACATGGAGAAAGAATATTTGGTGCGTGTGACTTGCGCAGGGCCACAAGGCGATATTGCGGTCAACGTGCAAGCGCATTTTCCTGAGGCACAAATGCAACGCTTAAGGCATGGTCTCAGCTTAGATGGCAAAGCCTTGAAACCGGCTCAAGTGGAATGGCAAAACCCAGAGCAACTTCGCTTCGTGCTGAAGGAAGGCAAAAAGCGCCAGATCCGGCGCATGTGTGAGCAAGTGGGCTTGAAAGTCGTCGGGCTCAAACGCATTCGCATGGGGCGCATCCATTTAGGCGCCTTGCCTGTTGGGCAGTGGCGCTATCTGGGCCCGAAAGAGTCTTTTTAATTTCAAATCGCATCGACAGTCTCAGTTTGGAGTGAGAAAACCATGAATTCAATCTTTCAAAAATCTTGGAAAGCCGCATTGGGCTTGTGTGTTTTGAGCAGCGCACTCACCTGCGCTGCGCAACCCAACACCGTCAATGCCATTTGCAGCACGGACCAAAGTTGGTGTGAAATGGCAGCGCAAGCCTTTACCAAAGCCACAGGCATCACGGTCCTGCAAACACGCAAAGCCACGGGCGAGGCCTTGGCTCAAATTCGCGCAGAAGCGGCCAACCCCAAAACCGACATTTGGTGGGGTGGCACTGGCGATCCATTTTTACAAGCGGCAGAAATTGGCCTGCTCACACCCTACCGACCCGCTTACATCAATGACCTTTATGGCTGGAGCGTGCGTCAATACGCCATGACTGAAAACAAAGTGGGCGGCTTCTACACCAGCGCCATTGGCTTTGGTTGGAACACCGAATTGCTGAAAAAGAAAAACCTGCCTGTGCCCAAGTGCTGGTCAGATTTGATCAAGCCCATTTACAAAGGCGAGGTTGAAATTTCACACCCAGCTTCCAGTGGCACGGCCTACACCATCTTGGCAGGTCTGGTTCAACTGATGGGCGAGGAAGCCGCATTTGAATACATGAAAAAGCTCAACGCCAACATCACCCAATACACCCGCAGTGGCACGGCCCAAGCGCCCAATGTCGCCAAGGGTGAAGTGGCTGTGGGTATCAGTTTTATGTTTGGTTTTGACCTTTGGAAATACAACAAATACCCCGTGCAATCCGGTGCGCCCTGCGAAGGGACCAGCTATGAAATTGGGGGCATTGCGCTCATCAAAGGCGCACGCAACGCGGCTGCAGCCAAACAATATTACGACTGGCTCATGAGTGCTGAAGGCCAGAAAATTGGCGGTTTAGCGGGTAGCCTGCAATTCCCAGCCAACAAAACCTTCAAGCCCGACCCGCGCATTCCATCGCTCGACGATGTCAGGTTGATCAAATACGACTTCGAAAAATACGGCAAAGCCGCCGAACGCAAGCGCTTGCTAGACCGCTGGAACAAAGAAGTGGGCGCCCAAGCTCGCTGAATGGCCCCATTAACCCCCTTGAAATTCTCAAGCCCATCCCCAAATCAGGGGATGGTGGGTTTTTTGACCCCTTTTAACTTTAATTTGTAAATTCGAAGATGACTAAAAAGACCCATGCCTTCCAAGCCGAAGTAGCCCAACTTTTGCACTTGGTCACCCACTCCCTTTATTCAAACCCTGAAATTTTTGTGCGCGAATTGGTGTCCAACGCTTCGGACGCCTGCGACAAACTGCGCTTTGAAGCTTTGAACAACGACGCGCTGTACGAAAGTCAGCCTAATTTGGAAGTCCGCTTGTCTTTTGACACCGAAGCCAAAACGCTGACCATTACTGACAACGGCATTGGCATGACGGCGCAAGAAGCCATCGACAATTTGGGCACCATTGCCAAGAGCGGCACCAAAGACTTCGTCAGCAAGATGTCGGGCGATCAAAAGGCCGATGCCCAACTCATTGGTCAGTTTGGCGTGGGCTTTTATTCTGGTTTCATTGTGGCCGACAAGATCACGGTCGAAACGCGACGTGCCGGTGCACCTGCATCTGAGGGTGTGCGCTGGATCAGTGGTGGCACAGGCGATTTCGAAGTTGAAAACATCGAGCTCGCACATCGAGGCTCCAGCATCATTTTGCATTTGCGCGAAGATGCACTGCAATACGCCAACACTTGGAAACTCAAAGAAATCGTTGGCAAATATTCTGACCACATCAGCTTGCCCATCTTGATGGAAAAAGAAGAGTGGAAAGATGGCGAACTGATTGGCAAAGACGAAAGCGAAGGCCGTCAACCCGGCGGCATGGTCAAAACCGGCGAATGGGAAGCCATCAACAAAGCCACCGCGCTGTGGACACGCCCCAAGAAAGATGTGACCGACGAGCAGTACAAAGATTTCTACAAACAAATTAGCAAGGACTTTGCAGAGCCCCTCACATGGACGCACAACCGCGTAGAAGGCAGCACCGAGTACACACAACTTTTGTACATCCCTTCACAAGCACCGCAAGACTTGTGGAACCGCGAAAAGAAAGCGGGCATCAAGTTGTATGTGAAGCGCGTGTTCATCATGGACGATGCCGAAGCGCTCATGCCCAGCTACTTGCGCTTTGTGAAAGGCGTGGTGGATTCTGCCGATTTGCCTTTGAACGTGAGCCGCGAGTTGCTGCAAGAAAGCCGCGACGTCAAAGCCATTCGCGAAGGTTGTACCAAGCGCGTGTTGTCGATGTTGGAAGACTTGGCCAAACACAACGACGCACCCGACGCTTCTGCCGATGGTGTGACCGACGTGGTCAGCGAAGAAGACAAAGCCAAGCAAGGCCAGTACACCAGCTTCTACAAAGAGTTTGGCGCTGTCTTGAAAGAAGGCCTGGGCGAAGACTTTGGCAACCGCGATCGCTTGGCCAAATTGTTGCGCTTTGCTTCTACGTCTTCAGACGAAGTCAGTGTGTCTTTGGCCCACTACAAAGCGCGCATGAAAGAAGGCCAAGAAGCCATCTACTTCATCACCGCCGACACGCTGGCCGCCGCTAAGCACAGCCCACATCTAGAAGTATTCAAGAAAAAAGGCATTGAAGTCTTGCTCATGACCGACCGCGTAGACGAGTGGGCCTTGAACTTCTTGAACGAGTTTGACGGCACCCCCATGCAAAGCGTGGCCAAAGGCGCCGTTGACTTGGGCACCCTTCAAGACGAAGAAGAAAAGAAAGCCACTGAAGAAGCTGCAGAAGCCTTCAAGCCGTTGCTGGCCAAATTGAAAGAAGCTTTGAAAGACAAAGCCGAGGACGTGCGTGTGACCAGCCGCTTGGTGGATTCACCTGCTTGTCTTGTGGTGACCGACAACGGCATGAGCATGCAATTGGCCCGTATGCTCAAACAAGCGGGCCAAGAAGCCCCTGAATCCAAGCCAGTCTTGGAGGTCAATCCAGAGCACGCTTTAGTCAAGAAGCTCGAGGGTTCTGTACACTTCCACGACTTGGCGAACATTTTGTTTGACCAAGCTTTGTTGGCTGAAGGCGGTATGCCTGCAGATCCAGCCGCCTATGTGCGCAGAGTGAACGCCCTATTGGTTTAAACCACCAAGAGCGGTTCTTGCATTTGCTCGATTTGCTCTTCCAACATTTGCACTTGGCCGCGCCAGTAATCTGGCGTGCCAAACCAAGGGAAGTTGATCGGAAAAATCGGATCGTCCCAACGGCGCGCTAACCACGCGCTGTAATGCACCAAGCGCAAGGTGCGAAGCGGTTCAATCAGCGCCAACTCGCGCCGATCAAAATCGCGCACTTGTTCATAGCCTTCTAGCAACATGCTCAACTGGCCTGAGCGCTGTTTGCGATCGCCAGACAACAACATCCACAAATCTTGTACGGCAGGGCCCATTCGCGCATCGTCTAAGTCAACAAAGTGCGGACCACCGCCTGGCAAATCTGCAGGCGTCCACAAAATATTGCCAGGGTGACAATCGCCATGCAATCGCAGCATTTGAAAATGTGGCCAATCACTGCCGTGCGCAGAACCTAAGCCAGCGGCATGCATGACATCCATGGCCTGTTGCCACGCGTCTTGCCACGCCCGCTCGACTTCCATGGGAATGGCCTTGTTGTTGAGCAGCCAATCCTTGGGCTCTTGCATGAAGGTGTCGATGCTGAGTGAAGGTCGATTGTGAAAAGCTTTGGTAGCCCCTATGGTATGAATGCGCGCCAAAAAACGGCCGATCCATTCCAGCACTTCGTCGTCATCAAGTTCTGGCCGCCGGCCACCGCGGCGTTCGCTGACGGAAAATGAAAAGCCCTCCTCATGCGCAGCAGAACTGTTTGTACCCTTCACAAACATTTTGTGATGCAACGTGCGACCTTGTAAATTCAAGGGCGGCACTGCAGGCACTTCCGCCGCCACCAACTCTGCCGCAAAATCATGCTCTTCTTGGATCTGCGCATCGGTCCACCGACCCGGCCGATAGAACTTGGCCACCACACTGTCTGGCACAGGTGTGCCATCTGTTTGCACAGGTGTACGTTCTGTTTCCAGTTGAATTTGATAAACGCGGTTTTCATAGGAGCTGAGCGCAATCAGACGGCCATCGCCCATCAGACCAATGTCAGCCAAGGCATCTAGCACGGCATCGGGTGTGAGCGATGCATACGGATGCTTGGCGTCCCACTTGGCGGGCCCTTGTGGGAGGTCATTCGTCATTCAGCGTTCCTAAAAACTCAAACGGTACATCTTGCTTCACCAAGATCACCGTACACGGTGCGTCCATGGCCACCTTGATGGGCACGGTGCTCACAAAGCGCTGCATTTGCAAGCCATGCGTGGCAGCGCCCATGATGATCATGCTCACTTCGTTGCCTTCAGCGTACGTTACCAGCGCGTGAGCCACATCGCTGGCTTCCAGCACGTGAAAGGAAACTTGATGGTCTTGCAAATCCAAGCCCTGCGACCACTGCTGCATGCGTGCCAAGTGAACGCGGTGCACGCTGCTTTCACTTTTGTGCGATTCGGTGCTGCTGGTGTCGTTGGGCGATATCACAGTGACGCACGCCAAGCGTGCGCCCGGCCGAATGCCCAAAGAGCGGTCTACAGCTTCGCGCAATGAATACCAAGTGGCGTCGCTTACATCGGCATGCGGCAGTGCCACCATCAAGATGGGCACCTCTTTGATTAACCTGGAGGGTAAGGGGCTGGGCTGATAGTGCATGCCTGCTGCCTTGATCCAGCGCTTGAAGTGTTCATTGAAACCTGTGCCCACGACTTGCTTGCCACGCTCGGTCATGCGAATTTGGTCTGGATTGCTCAAGTCCATGGCCAAGTGCGCAGCCGATGGATAACGTTTGACCGCCTCTGGGTGCAAACATTTCAAAATAACTTCTTGTAACCATTCAGGCACATTCGGATTTCGCTTGCGAGGCGGCACAGGGTCCATCCACAAACGCTGTCGCATGCCACCAGTTGTGACGGGCTCACCAAAGGGCAACTCGCCGGTGGCCAGTTCGTACAGCATGACGCCTATCGCAAAAATATCTGAGCGCGGATCCCCGCGCACACCCACAACTTGCTCTGGCGCAATCCAAGCCGGGGACCCCACCGCTTTGCGCATTTCTTCTGCCAACAAATCTGGATAGTGGGCATGGCACGACAAACCAAAATCAAGCAACACCACCTTGCCACTGGGTCGAATCAAGACATTGGCAGGCTTCAAGTCTAGGTGACACACATTTTGTTTGTGCAAGCTGTGCACTGCATGCGCCAACTCAGCGCCCAGTCGGGCAAGGGCTCTGTCCTGCAAGCCTGTTTGAAAAGTTTCTTTGTGGAAGTTTTCTGCCCAAGTTTCAAGGGTGCTGGCTTTGACATATTCCATCACCAAATAAGGCAGGCGAGATAAGTCGCCTGCAGCCACAAAACGCGGTACATGCGAACCTGTGATTGCAGGCAGAATTTGTTGCTCTACTTCAAAGCTCACAATGTTCTCTGCGCCATCGCCTGCGGTCATGCGAGGAATTTTCATGGCCATCGGAAACTCAGACTGACGTCGTGTACCGTCTTCGCTTAAAGCGTATTGAACGGTGTAGATGTGCGCCATACCACCAGCATGCAAACACGCTTCAATTTCAAAACCATCGATCACATCGCCAGGATTTAAGAGTTTCATCGTCCCATCGCCAATCGCTCAGCAAAAAATTCTGGTAGCCCGGCTTCGAGAATGGCCGCCGCTGCAGCCTGATGGTCATAGCTCACTCGCTGAAATGTCATGCGTCCTGCAGCTTCGTCGTAGATCGCATACATGGCATGGGGCTTGTGATCACGCGGTTGACCCACTGACCCCACAGTGGCCACCCACCTGCGATGGGAAGGCATCGGCACAGGCACACCCGCTGTGGGTTCAAACCGCATCATGCTGTGACCTGTGCCGCGGTAATACACCGTTTGCTGATGCACATGCCCCACCACCACGTGGCGGGCGTCATAGGTTTGAAGGGCATGGTCTGCACACAAGTCAGCGGCGCGTTCGGAGTCGACATAGTGCCAACGTTCGGGCGCATGCGCGCTGGCATGAACCAACAACAAAGGCCCCGACAAAGCCGTCAAGGGCAAAGCTTTCAAAAACCCGCGCTGCGAGGCTCCCAATTGTTCGTGCGTCCATTGCGCTGTGCTGTTGCCCAAACTTTGATCATCGATGGGGGGCTGAACCGCCATGGCATCGTGATTGCCTTGAACGATCCATGCGCCTTCTTCGGCCAATCGCATGGCGATGTCGACCACCTCTTGGGGATTGCCACCATAACCCACCAGATCGCCTAGCAAAGCCCAACGGTCAATGCCCTGCGCCTTGGCATGTGCCATGCAAGCCTGAAGCGCCTGCAGATTGGCATGGACGTCAGACAGCAGCGCAATTTTCACAAGGCTATTTTCCAGTGAACCGCGCTGCGCGTTTTTCGATGAAGGACTGCACGCCTTCTTTGGCGTCTTCGCTGTTGGACAAAGTTTTTTGAACCGAAATGAATTCGTGCATGGCCACCAAGGGGCCCTGCTCTACTGCTTTCAAAACATTATGGCGTGTGGCCACTACCGCCAAGGGGGCTTGAGCGGCAATGGCCTCTGCAATCTTGATGGCTTCGTTCAGTTGTTGGCCTGAGGGCACGACACGCTGCACAAAATTCAAACGCAAAGCTTCTGCACTGTCAAACTCATCACCCGTGAGCAAATGCAACAAGGCATTGCCCATGCCTGCGCGCTCGGCCATGCGCAATGTGGCGCCGCCTGTGGCCATGATGCCGCGCTTCACTTCCAATTGCGAGAAGCGGCAATTGTCGGCAGCCACCACAATGTCAGCGGCCAACATCAACTCAATGCCCAAGGTGTAGGTGATGCCTTGCACCGCGACCACCATAGGCTTGGTGCGGCGGCGATAGCCTTCCATGCCTAAATTCAAAGGGTCGACCAAACCCAGCGGCACCGCTTTTTCACCACGCTGCATAAGCGGCGCAATGGTGGGCAAATCTAGGCCTGCCGTGAAGTGCTCGCCCATGGCGTGCAAAACACCCACGCGCAGTGACGGGTCATCGTCCAGCCGTGTGTAGGCCTCGCCCAACTCGCGGTACATTTTGGGCGTGAAGCCGTTGCGCTTGTTGGGTCGGTTGATGCCGATCAGCAGCACGCCGCTGCGTACTTCCAAGTCAATGCTGCCTTCAGGATGGATGGTCGTCATAAATAGTGATGCAATTAGGTTAATGACAAGTGAACTCAGCGCACTTGAGCAAGATCAATATTGGTAAACACCATGGCCCGTTTTACGGCCCAAACGGCCTGCAGCCACCAATTCTTTCAACAGCGGGCATGGCCGGTATTTGCTGTCGCCAAATTCTTTGAGGTAAACCTCCATGACGGCCAAGCACACATCCAAGCCAATCATGTCGGCCAAAGCCAAGGGACCAATCGGTTGGTTGCAACCCAGCTTCATGCCGGCGTCGATGTCATCGGGTGTGGCCAAGCCTTCTGACAACACAAACAAAGCTTCGTTGATCATGGGCACCAAGATGCGATTGACCACAAAGCCGGGGGCGTTCTTGACCGTGATGGGCGTTTTGCCCAAGGCGGTGGCCAAGGCGTGAACCGCATCGTGCGTTTCGTCGCTGGTTTGCAAACCACGAATGATTTCAACCAAAGCCATCATAGGCACGGGATTGAAAAAGTGCATGCCAATGAAGCGATCGGCGCGCGTTGTCGCAGCGGCCAACTGCGTGATCGAAATAGAGGAGGTGTTGGAGGCAATGATGACATTGGCCGCCAACAAGGCGTCGAGCTGTTTCAAGATTTTGACTTTGAGATCTTGATTTTCAGTGGCGGCCTCAATCACCAGATCGGCACTCATCAGGTCTTCATACCGGGTGCTGCCTTGAATTTTGGACAAGGCTGCAGCTTTGTCTGCTTCGGTGATTTTTTCTTTTTTAAGCAAGCGGTCTAAGCTGCCCGACACCGTGGCAATGCCTTTGGCCACTGCCGCTTCCGAAACGTCCACCATCACCACTGGAATGCCTACCACTGCACAAGCTTGTGCAATGCCGTTACCCATGGTGCCTGCGCCAATGATGCCTACTTTTTGAATGATCATGATTTAAAAAATGAAAAGTTATAGTGAGATTAAATTTGTAAGCAGCCTGCTGTCATGCTCTGAAACGCTTTCGGGTTAAAGCCAAAGCCACCCAAAATGCCACCCCTGAAACGCCAACCAGCAAACTCAGATTAGCAGCCACATTGTTTGGCCACTGGTCTAAAAACATCGGCCGGACCAGTTCAACGGCCGCCGTCAAAGGCAAAAAGTCTGTGATGCGTTGCAACCAATCAGGTAGCTGCGTACGCGGAAAGTAAATGCCCGATAAAAACATCATGGGCGTTAAAAACAGAGTGAAGTAGTACGTGAAAAAGTCATAGCCCTTGGCCATTGCGTTGAAGATCAAGGCAATGCAACTGAAGGTGACGCCCACCAACCACAACACCGGCCATGCCAGCAAGAGTTTCCAACTGTGGCTGATGCCCAGCACCAACATGACGCCCAGAATGGCTGTGACGGTAAACAGTGCTTTGTAAGCGGCCCACAACATTTCGGCCAAGACCACATCGTCTAGACGCACAGGCGCATTCATGATGCCGTCCCAGGTTTTTTGCATGTGCATGCGCGAGAAGGCCGAGTACAAAGCTTCAAAGGAAGCCGCATTCATGGCGCTCATGCAGATGCTGCC
>Ga0214921_10004611_pt1 | contig 20142 bp, 13 predicted proteins | sample LL1505_MetaG_FD_177992 | JGI IMG/M metagenome (GOLD analysis project Ga0214921, IMG submission 177992) | Freshwater microbial communities from Lake Lanier, Atlanta, Georgia, United States - LL-1505 | ecosystem: Environmental > Aquatic > Freshwater > Lake | place: USA: Georgia | collected...
ACATTCTTCATCACGCGTGACTACTGCGCGAAGAACGACCCGCATTGCTCGCCGGCTTGCAACTGCGGCCGTTACGTCGAGATCTGTAACAACGTGTTCATGGAATACAACAAGCAGGCTGACGGTACATTCGCAAAACTTCCGCAGCCGAACGTCGATTTCGGCATGGGCCTGTTGCGCGTCGCTTCGATCATGAGCGGCTCATCCAGCGTCTACGAATCTGACATCTACTCCAAGGCGATGACTTATTTGCATCAGACGGCGCCAGGGCTTTCCGTAAAATCCCAGCGCATCATCGCCGACCATTTGCAGGCCGCCATGTTTGCCATTTCAGATGGCGTGACCCCGTCCAACGTCGGTGCCGGCTATATTGTGCGCCGCGTCCTGCGCCGCGCGTTCCGTCTCGCGAACCAGGCGAATCTCGAGCCGCATTACATCGACGCGATCGTCGACGGATTCGTCGCCGTTTATTCGTCCCACTATCCGGAACTCGACAAGAAGCGAAACGCCATCATCCATGAGATGCGGGATGAGGAGCAAAAGTTCGCCAAGGCATTGGGCCAGGGCCTCAAGCACCTCGAGAAGGAGCTGGGACGCATGGATGCTGGCGAGACGGTCATTTCCGGCCAGTTGGCTTTCTTCATGTTCGAGACGTATGGATTCCCGCTGGAAGTGACGCAGGAAATCGCCGCAGAACGCGGCATGACCGTCGACTCGGAAGGATATGAGAAGGCTTACGCCGAGCATCAGGCAAAATCTCGCACGGCCGGCGAGAAACTGTTCAAGGGCGGTCTCAGCGACACGTCGATGGAGAGCACGCGCCTGCACACCGCGACGCACCTTTTGCACGAGGCGCTGCGCCGGGTTCTCGGCACCCACGTCGAGCAGAAAGGCAGCAACATCACACCAGAGCGGTTGCGGTTTGACTTCTCACATCCGGACAAGATGACGAAAGAACAGATCGATGCCGTGGAAAAACTCGTCAACGAGGCGATCGAGCGTTCACTGGACGTGCATCTTGAGAACATGACCGTCGACGACGCGAAGGCCCGCGGCGCGATCGGGCTGTTCGAGGACCGTTACGCGGATCGCATCAATGTCTACTTCATTGGGGACTTCTCAACCGAAATCTGCGGTGGCCCCCATGTGCGCAACACCCGCGAACTGGGCAAGTTCAAGATCCAGAAGGAAGAAGCTTCCTCGCGTGGCGTCCGGCGCATCAAGGCGGTACTTGTTCCAGGCCCGTTCTGAACGGGCGTCGTCACCAAATATACCGGACGACCGCCGCCTGGTAGAAAATTCGATTCGCGTAGTCATCCTCTGTTTTCGGATCGTAGCCGCCAAAAAACAGTCGAACCCCGGCGTCAATGGCGGCACCGGATTCGAGTTTCGAACGGATGCCGAACATGACGTCAAACAGGCCGTCCAGAAAAAAGTTCTGATCGGGCGATGGCAAGAAGTCGGAACGGGAGACCAATGCGAATTGGTTGCTGATGGCCGTCGTCGTCTCAATGTTTATCAGAGGAAAGGCGATCAGGTTGGTGTCGTGAAACGAGTCGTTTTCCCCGCGGAAATCAAGTTGCGCGTAACGAAGGATGACACTGTAACCCGCGCGGATTTGGCTTGATCCGCTGGCAGTGGAGACAACCGGATAGTTTGCCGAGCCACGCAGGGAGTGAAACTGGTAGGTCAACTCGGCTGATTCCCCGGCGCTAAACGTTTTCCCTTTGCAGTTCAGGTCGCTTTTGACTCGATCCTGGTATTTGACGTACAGAGGCTGCAGCACCCCGCCATAGTTCCACGAGTCGTTCTGCCGCTGCCAGTATTCAAACCGCACATCCGAGTCGGTGCTGCGCCAGCCGTTGGTCGCGTTGCCTTGCTTGAAACCACTGATCTCAAATTGCCGGGTCTGGACGACGCCCGCTTCGGCCTCCCATTGCGATGCCTGACTGCCGTACGCGCTCGTCAGGGGAATCAAGAGACTTGCGATCGTGAACACCAGCGCACCGCCGAAATTGAGACGTGATACCGGAAATTGCATCGGGGAAGTTCTCCACTTTCAAGAATATGTCCGTACAAATTTGGAGCTCTTCCAAGGATAGCAGAGGACCTGATTTCGCCAACCCCCCGATACCCTTGGGTTTGCCCAAATTTTTCGGGATTCCCTAAAGTTTACGGGGGATTGGACGATATCTCCCTGAGGCTGGCCGGGGGATCCGGCTGCGGCGGGGGACTGATGAATATTGGCGCCAGATATAGTTTGGTCGTGGGATGCGTTGCCTTTATCTTTGGCAACTTCATCGCCTGCGGCGCTCAAATGTACAAGGTCTCGATGCATGAAGACCACAACGCTGGTCAAATCAGCGCCGAGTCAAAAGACCCGAACTCGCCGACATTCGGCCTGCATGCGCCCCATGGTTGGGTGAGGTTGCCGATCGAGTTCAAGGTCGGCCAGCACATGGATCCCCAGCAAAAGGCTGGCCTTCAGGCTGCGATGAGGACGTGGGAGATCGCCACGGGGAAAAGCCTGTTCAAGTTCACCGGGGTTCATGAGAATGTCGATGGCGATAGCTTCAAGGACCTCTACTCGTCCTTGCAGGATGCCGTGAACGGCAATTACCTGGATACGAACTGGAAAAAGACGGGAAAACCGGATGTCGTCCTTGCGACCACGATCTGGAACAACGCGGCTTCGGATGCAGCGGCCATCGACACGGCGGACATCCGGTTCAACGTCCAGGATTATGTTCTAGGTGATTCCCTTAAGATCAAGGGGACAACGTCAGAAGCCACCGGTCAGTTCAAGGATCCGGTGGACATGCAAACCCTGGCACTCCATGAACTCGGCCATCTTCTTGGCCTGACCCACATCAGCTCTGACGTCGACTCTGTTTCAATCATGAACCCGTATGTCTATGTAGGCGAAGGCCTGACCAACCGTCATCTCTCCCAAGGCGACATCGAGCGCGTACAGAGGATTTATGGTTGCGCCGGTGACGCCTGTGACGTTGACAAGGCCTTGGCGGCAGTGCTTGATTTTGCCAGGTTGAACAGCGACCAGACGGCGGCGCGCTGAATCAGTGCAGATTCAACAACCAGACCGGGATATCCTTCCAGCCAATAAATCCAAATGTCACGGGCATGGTGACTATGAATCCACAAATCAACATGGCGATGACGTGATACGGCCTGACGCCGGATCGAACTGGCATCCTCGAGAAGAGGACCGTTGTCAGCAGCACCAGCCAAACGAGCGGTGGCAAGTAGTGGTAAAGAAACAGCCCGCGCGAAACCAAGGCATAGGGCAGGTAGGCCGCGATCCAGCCAAACACGAGCAAATCGGCGTAAAGTCCGCGACTGCGGCCTGAGGCCGCAAATTGTCCCAACATCAGGACTGTCGCGGCAAGAGACCCCCACCAGACCACGGGGTTGCCAACGAAGTAGATCACCGCGCCGTTATTGACCCAGTAGTAGATTGGTTTCGTCATGAATGGCCATCCCCACCAGGGGCTCGACCAGGGATGCGCGGTTTTGATTCCGTCATTTGCCATGACCATGACTTTGTGCAGTACGGCGACATCCTCGAGGAAATTTCCGGTCGGGTTATAAAAAGCGGTTCCCGGCCCGGGGAGAGTCAACCACATGAAGTGCAGCTTCCAGCCGGCCAGGTACAAGAGCAAAAAAGCGACCGTCCCGGCGGTGAATTTCGCCGCGACCGTCCAGTTCCAGCGAGGCTTCATCCCTGAGATCGTGAAGTGCTGGAAAAGGCGGAACCCAAGGATCGCCGTCACGGCGAGACCGGTGAATTTGGCGCTGACCGTCATCGCGAGGGCAAGACCCACAAGAAACGCGTAAAGGATCTGACGCGACGCCGGGCGCGCGCGCAGCATCAGCTCGAAAAAGAGCACGGTCAGGAGGCTGCCCAGGAGAAGCTGGCCATCGAGGGCCATGATCCGGGTTTGAATCAGGATGCCGTTGTCGAGGGCCAGGGCCAAAGCCCCCGTAAAGGCCCAGGCCACACGGACCCCCCAGACGCGGAGCAAGATAAAACCCACGACCGGAATCAACGTCCCAACGATCGCGGGCCAAAGGCGAAACGCCATCAAGGGGCCAGTGTCAAGGGCCTGACCGATCGACTCGAAGGCGAAACGACCGTCATATCCCCATAGTTTCACCAGCCAGGCCATGACCAGTTTTGAGTGGGGGGGATGGATGTCAAAGATCGTCTGGTGCGTGCAGCAATAGGCGTTAACAAATTTCCCGAAATGGAACTCGTCAAAGACCACCTGGGAGGGATGGGTCAGGTTGACGAAATGCAGGAACAGAGAGATAGTCGCAATGGCTGCCGTGGCAAGCCTTTCGAGGGATTTCTCACTCATCATCCGGACGAGGAATTCCACGCTCAGACCTCCCTAAACATGTCAGGGGCCTCAGATGATCGAACTGGATCCGGTTTACGACCCGAAAAAATACGAGACCAAGTGCTGGAACGTCTGGATGAAGGGCGGATACTTCCATGCGCCGGTCGACAAATCGCGGAAACCGTTTACCATTTTGATGCCACCACCCAATGTGACCTCACAACTGCACATGGGCCATGGAACATCTTACACCGTCCAGGACATTCTTGTGCGCTGGCGCCGGATGCAGGGGTTCAATGCCCTGTGGTTGCCGGGGACGGACCATGCCGGAATCGCGACCCAGATGATGGTCGAAAAGGCTGTCCAGGCGGAAGAAGGAAAGACGCGTCAGGAACTGGGCCGGGCGGAATTCGAAAAGCGCCTGTGGGCATGGAAAGACAAATACGGCGGGATGATCACCGAACAGTTCCGTCGCATGGGGTTCAGCTGCGACTGGGAACGCGAGTCCTTCACGATGGACCCGGGGCTGTCGAAGGCCGTCCGGGCGATCTTTGTCGACCTCTACCGTGCCGGGCTGATCTACCGGGGCGAACGCCTCGTCAACTGGGACCCGGTCCTGAAAACGGCCATCTCGGACGACGAACTCGAAATGAAGGAAGTCACGGGCGCCCTTTATCACATGAAATACCCGCTGGCGGACGATCCGGAGACGACGATCACGGTTGCCACGACGCGCCCGGAGACGATGCTCGGTGATACCGCTGTCGCCGTTCACCCGGACGACGAGCGTTACCAGCACCTGATCGGCAAGAAGATCAAGTTGCCTCTGGTTGGCCGCGAGATCCCGATCATTGCTGATGACTACGTGAAGAGCGAATTCGGGACGGGCGCCGTCAAGATCACGCCGGCCCATGACCCCAACGACTTTGAGATCGGCAAACGCCACAAGTTGCCCTTCATCAATGTCATGAATCCTGACGCCACAATGGCGGAGAACGTCCCGGAACGATTCCGTGGCCTCTACCGTTTCGTCGCGCGCAAGGAAGTCATCAAGGCCCTGAAAGAACTGGGCCTCTATGAGAAGGACGAATCGACGCGCCACGCGGTTCCGCATTCAGAGCGTAGCAAGGCCGTCATCGAGCCGCGCCTCTCCCTGCAGTGGTTCGTGCGCATGAAAGAACTCGCCGGACCGGCGATCGAAGTCGCCCAGACCGGCAAACTGAAATTCTACCCGGACGCGTGGAAGAAGACTTACCTCCACTGGCTGGAGAATATCCAGGACTGGTGCATCTCGCGGCAACTCTGGTGGGGTCACCGCATCCCGATCTGGTACTGCGCCGATTGCGAGGGCGTGACCACGGGACTCGAGGATCCCGCAAAGTGCGAGCACTGCGGCAGCGCGAAGATCAAGCAGGACGAGGACGTTCTGGACACTTGGTTCTCCAGTTGGCTGTGGCCGATCAGCCCGTTTGGCTGGCCGGAAGAGACCGAGGACCTGAAATACTTCTATCCGACGGATGTTCTCGTCACGGCATCCGAGATCATCTTCCTGTGGGTCGCCCGCATGGTGATGGTGGGGCTCAAGACGCGTGGCGACGTTCCGTTCAAGGACGTTTATATCGCCGCGACGGTTTGCGACAAACAAGGTCGCAAATTCTCAAAAACTCTTGGGAATGGTATCGATCCACTGGAAGTCATCGAGAAACACGGGACGGACGCGATTCGTTGGACGGGCACGGCACTGGCGCCACTCGGCGGACGTATCCGCATGGAAGTAGGCGATTTCGAGTCAGGCGCGCGTTTCGTCAACAAAATATGGAACGCCTCGCGGTTCCTGCTGAAGTACGTCGACCCGAAAAAGCCACTCAAGAAACTCGTCGCCGCCGAACTGACCCTGCCCGAGAAGTGGTTGCTCGAGGAACTGGCCTCGGCCACGGAACACATCAACAAGTGCCTTGAGCAATACCGCATCAACGAAGCCGTCGAGCGGATGTACCACCTGATCTGGGGATCCTTCTGCGACTGGGGCCTTGAGGTTGCGAAGGAAATACTGACCGGCAGCGATGAGAAGGCAAAAGAGCAAACGATATCGGTACTTGTTTATATCCTCGAGGGCATCATGCGCCTTGCGAGCCCCGTCATGCCGTTTGTGACCGAGGAAATCTGGAGCCACTTGCCGGCCCATCCGGACTGGGAACGCGGCCCGAGCCTGGTTGTCACGGGCTATCCCGACGCAGCTAAAATGGCGCGCTATCCAGAGGCTGCCGCCAACTGGGCGAGTTTCCAGGAACTGGTGACCGGCATCCGGTCGATTCGCAGTCAGGCGGGAATCCCGCCGAAAGACGCGCTCGACGCGTTCGTTTATTCCTCATCGAAAACGCAGCAGGATCTTTTCAACACCGAGAGCGCTCTGGTGAAACGCCTTGCCGGTCTGAAGTCCCTGCATGTCGAGGCATCGGGCACAAGTCGCAAAGGTCCCTCGCTGGTCTATGTCGGAAAGGGGTTTGAGACCTACATTCCGGCTGAAGGCATCATGGATGTCGCCAAGGAAGTGAAACGCCTTTCGGGGGAAGCCACGCGCGTCGAGAAAATCGTCGCGGGACTTGAGGCAAAACTCGGCAACGAAAACTTCGTCTCGCGCGCGCCAGAGGATGTCCTTGCGACCACCAAGGCCCAACTCGAGAACATGTCTTCGCAACTTGCGAGCCTGAAAAAGAACCTTTCGGCCTTGCAGGGGTAATCGTCATTCTGAGCCGAAGGCGAAGAATCTATTTCCCGTCATTCTGAGCCCGAAGGGCGAAGAATCCTTTCTTCTTTTTACCCCGGCAAGCGTCCGAGCAATAACGGACTTGCTCCCAGTCTTTTTCCCATTTTTTTCGCCAATTAAACGGCCGTCCGCAAACCGCGCAGGTTTTGGTAGGCAAGTCTGATTTTTTCTTTGGCCGCATGCGTTGATGTCTTTTTAGTTTCGCTGCGCCCTGAAAGTCTGCAACGACTCGATGGCACGGGTAATTAGATCGCGTGGGATGACAAGGGCAGGGGTCAATGAAAGCAAAGTCCCGCCAGCACCCGAGGCAAGCGCGATGATGCCGTGGGCACGCAGTCGGTCCATGGCGACGGCCCCCGGGGCGGGGCCTGCGGATTCGTTGAACTTGATGGCTATCATCAATCCGCCGCCCCAACGGATTTCTTCCACCGTTGCATCACCCGCGAATTTGAGTCGAAGTTGCTCGTAAAGCCAGGCACCCGTCTCGCGCGCCATGGCACAAATATCGATGCGCTTCATTTCACGAAGTGACGCGGTCGCAATCGCGCACGAAAGGGGATGGCCAAAGAACGTCCCCGTGTGGATGGCCTCGCCCGTACTCTTTGGCCAAGCAGACATGACCTTTTCCGTTCCGACGCAGGCGGAAAGGGGCATTCCGCCGCCCAGTGCCTTGCCGAAACAAACAAGGTCAGCCTCAACGGATTCCGCCTCTGTCCATTTCCCACGGCGGCCAAGACCCGTCAGGATCTCGTCAAGGATCAGGATCCCACCCGATCCGTGCGCGCGACCGGCGATCATCGCCAGCCAGTTCGCCGGCGGATTGACGACGCCGCCGCGACCTTGAACCGGCTCGACGATGATTCCGGCGAAACCGCACGGCAAGGACTCCAGCGTCTCTATCGCTTCCGATATAATTTCTTCGCCGCAACCATATGGCAGTTCGATCGCAACTCTTTCGCCAAGATATTTCTTGAAAGGGTCTTTGAAGTCACGGCGTGAAGTGACGGGTAGAACTCCGAGATCAACCCCGTGGTAGCCGTCTTTGAAACAGATGAACCCGGCGTTGCCCGTGTGAAGCATCGCGGTCTTGAGGGCGACCTCGACGGCCTGCCCACCAGAGATCGCGAGGGATACGCGGCTGAGACGCTCTGGCATGAGGCTGCGAAGTTCCTCGATCAATTCAACTTTGGCGCGCGACGGATAGACATCGCCCATGCCGTGAACTATCGGGGGAACCGTTGACGCAAAGGCCCCGGAGCTCAAACGCGCAAAAACTTCGCGAACGACTGGGTGGTTGTGCCCAAGGGCCAAAGCCCCGAAACCTGCGCACAAGTCGATGTATTCGCGCCCTTCGACGTCACGGATGACGGATCCACTGGCGGACTCAAAAACGAGGGGATTCGCCTCAGGCGCGACTGGATACGTCGCGTCCTGGCACTCGAGGGACATGAGGCGTTCCAAGAACGCCAAGTTGGTTTCACGCGAGGTCATACGCCCTTTGCCCGGGGGTGCCAGATGTACTTGTGCATCTGCAGTTGCATGCGGCCGGGTGCCTTCATTTCGACCATCCATTCGGCAAGGTCTTTTGGCTGAACAAGGCCAAAGGCGCACGAGAAGATCACTTGGCAGCGTTCGTGCAATTTCTTCGTACGAACCAGATCCAGGGCCCAGTCAAAGTCTTCTCGATTTGCGACGACGAACTTGATCTCATCCGAGGGCTTCAGGAAGTCCAGGTTGGCCCAACGGTTTTTTTCCACCATGCCGCTGCCGGGGCACTTGATGTCCATGATGATGTGGACATCCTGGGGAATACTCTCGATCGATTCCGACCCGCCCGTTTCGATCATGACCCTGTGACCACGATCAACAAGCGCCTGCATCAGGGGAACCGCCCCGGCCTGAGCCAAAGGCTCGCCCCCCGTCAGCTCGACGTGGTGCAATCCGAATTCGGCCACTTTGGCCAGGATCTCGTCCTGACCGAAATTCTTGCCCCCCTCGAATCCGTAGACTGTGTCGCACCATTTGCAACGTAGAGGACAGCCGGTCAGCCGGATGAACGTGCAAGGATATCCGCTGAAGGCGGCCTCGCCTTGAATGCTGGCGTAAATCTCTGTAATCCTTAAAGGACTCATTTTGGAGGCACGACCTTTGTCGACAGAACCGGAAAACCGCCCCAGCCAGCCACAAAAACTCGTGGGGTCAGCCGAGCTTCTAGTCCAAGCCGCGCAAGCTTTCAAGTCAGGCGGGCCTCAAACCCTTGCCCTGTCTGCTTTTGGCATTTTCATGCCGGTCCTGCTCTCAGGCTGGCTGATCGCCCCCCTTGCCGAGAAATCGGCGGCCAACCTCTGGAAAATCGCACGGGAGGCGCAGTCTGGCGGCGGTATCAATGGCTCGACCCTTCCGGCCATGATGTCTGAAGTGTCCGGATTCATGGGATTTTTCTTTCTCGCCGGGTTTGTCGGCTGGCTTGTGTTCGCCGTCGCCTACGCCTGCCTCGTTTACCTGAGCCTCCATCATCTGCGCCCATGGGCCTTTCCAAGGTTGACCACCAGGGAGTTGGTCGGCGACATGGCGCGGGTGGTTCTGCGGAAGGGAATCCTCCTGACCGTCCTCGTCATTTCGATGATTTTTGCCACCCAGACCTTTGCGCTGACGTCGCTCGTCCTCGGCGCATTGTCGCTCATGGCCCCGGTCCTGATGATCGCCGAGCACAAGAGCGCGCTACGGAGCCTTACGCAATCCCTGACCCTGCGCTACGCCAGGCAAGTACCGATGGGGGGATGGTCGGCCTTTCTCTCGCTTGTGACAATCGGAGGACTGTTCTTCAGTTCCCAATTCGGACTTGAGTGGCTGGCTGAGTCAGCACTCTATTGGCTTGGTGCACGGATGCCGGCCGGTCTGTCCACCAAAATCCCGGGCATGCCCTTCACGCTGGGATACGCCCTGGTTGACGCGCTCCACGCGATTGTCATGTCAGTTCTCGTGGTCTTGTTGCCGGGCAGCACTGCCGCCCTCTACATGCAGGTTCACTTCAGGACGTCGAGACGCGATCTCTCCATACGGGCTTGAAGCGCCGGAAACTGTTCGACCGCCGGGGCAATCATCTCCCCGCCCATCGCGGACAAAACATGACCATGCAAGCCCTTCTCAAACGCTTGGAGAACATCTTCGGTTGAGAATTTCCTGGACCGCACCGCAGCAACATCGGCAAGTCCTGTCAGGAAATCCTTGTGCCGGCGGCCACGGCGATAATCGGGCTCGCGACTCGGATGGGCGAGGTACCGCGATATCAGGGAATAGTCGCAATCCACGATGAGCGATGCCTGATACAGCAGATAATTCCGGCTGCGGAACATCGACGTCCCGCCAAACTTCTTGTCGCCAGCGACGAGGTCGCTGATACCGTTTTGAGAGAGCCCAGCGGAAAAAGAAAAGCTGGCATGGAGGCACGAATTCAACGCGCCGTTGAGGATTCGAAAGTAGCGATCGTTGTAAAAGTGATCGGACACCCAGCACCCGACGCTGACTATGACACACCCGGAATAGAGGACGACGGTTCCCCCACCACCGTACCGTTTCAGCACGGGAACCTGGTCCTCTTCGCATTGTTCGACGTGGCATTCGATCGCCGGATCGTTGCTGCTGCCGAGAACGACCACAGGAGTCGCCGGGATCCACGTCGCGACCGCGAGCGGGCTGGCGTACTGCTCGAGTATTTGATCATCAATCCACATCGGATGGTCCAAATTCACAATTTCGATTCACTGCCCGGTCCCAAATCGATGCAGGATCCACGACGCCACATTGAAGTAGATGACGATTCCGGTAACGTCAGAAAGCGACGCGATGAAAGGCGAAGAACTGACGGCCGGATCGAGTTTCATGGCCTTCATCAGAAACGGAAGCATGGATCCCACGAGGCCACCGAAAGCGACCACCCCGACAAGCGAGAGCCCAACGGCAGCAGCAACCGCGTGACTCTGGCCCCACGCCAGGGCGCGCATGTAACCAATGACACCAAGCAGCAAACCGAGCCATAAACCTGCGGCAAGTTCGCGTTTGAAGACCCGCATGAAATCAGCGGGCTTCATTTCATTCACGGCCAGCCCGCGAATGACCAGAGAAGCCGCCTGTGATCCGGAGTTACCGCCAGAAGAAATGATCAGAGGTACAAAGTAAACAAGGTAGCGCATGGATGCGATGACTTCGTCGTAGTGGCGGAGCGCGGTCCCCGTGAACAACTCCCCGAAGAACAGGAGTGCCAACCACCCGCCCCTTTTCCTGATGAGGGTTTTCAGGGGCGTCTCGAAATAAGAATCCTCCAGGGTGGCCTGACCACCGAACTGCTGGATATCTTCCGTGGCGTCTTCCTCGGCAACGTCGAAAACGTCGTCGGCGGTCACGATCCCGAGCAACACACTACCGGAATCTGTCACGGGGATGACCGACTGATCGTACTTGCGGAAGATGTCGACCGCCGCTTCCTCGATGTCCTCAGGCTTGAGCGTGACGTTCGATGGTTCCATGATGGAATCAATGGTGGATCCCGGGGCGTCCGCCAAAACGAGCGACGAAAGGCTGACTTGACCCTTCAACCTGCCCTGCGCGTCGGTCACAAACAATTCAACCGCAAGGTCCTCGGGGTACACAGTGTTCCAGCGAAGGAAATCAAAGGCCTGCGCAATCTTCATGTCGGCACGCAGGGAGATGAAGTCGGGGTTCATCAAGCGCCCGACAGAGTCCTCGGGATAACTGAGCAGTTGCCACGCCGTGCGACGTTCCTCGGGCGAGAGCTTTAACAGGATTCGTCCCCGAATCTCGTCGGGAAGATCCTCAAGCAGTTTTGTCCGGTCGTCGGCCTCCATCTCGTTCAAGAGATTCGTGACCACGTTGTCCGGCAAATCCTCGAGCAAGCGTTCCTGAACGTCAAAGCTGAGATACGTGAAAATCTCTGCCCGGCGTCGCTTGGGCAACAAACGGAACAGGACGATGACCTCGGCCGAGGAGAGCCCGTCAACGCTCTCCGCGATGTCGGCAGGTTCCGCCATGCGGCAATAATTGCGCAAATGACGGAACTGGCGTGAACGCAGCTCGTGTTGGAACTGCTCCCGCGTAAGGACCTCGGTGGCCTTTTGCGCGCCGTTTTGGAAGGTCATCATCATCACTGGCTTTTTCGGCAAAAAAGTAAATGCCATTAGGCACTTCGGCTTTGGTGTTTCGTGCCAGCCAGGCGCCTGTTTGGCAAGTCCTCAAATGAACGGACTAGAGGCAGGCTTTACTGAGGGTTTCGTCCGTGGCGATGCCGGAATCCTTGTTGGCGACCAGCCATTCCATGAACGCCCGGGCCTCATCAGGGGTGACGAGTCGCGGGGGGCACTCAAATTCATCGCCATCATAAAGTCCTGCGGCCATGACTTCCGCGTTGTTCCAATCCCGTCCCTTGATGAGTTCGCCGGATTTGAACGCGGGCTTCCTCTCACCGGTGAATTCCGCGAAAACAAGAGCCTTGTCGCGCAGGATTTCCCCCCGCGGCATGCCAGAAGAATAAACTTTTGCGAGGGCGACTCTCAGGGCACCAAGCCATTGCCCGAATTTTTTCCGGTCCTCGATCATGGCCAGGAAATCCGCTGCGGCTTTTTCATCACCGATCGATTTCAACCATGCAAGGGTGACGCGGCGCGAGAAGACTTCGGCCAGCCGCTCGTTGAAGTTGGCGCTGCCCTTGATCCATACGGTCCGGTGGACCAGTTCATGGAACACAAGTTGCGCGAATTCATCACGCGACCGCCTCGTCATGGACCGGTAAACCGGATCAGGGAAGAAACCGAGCATCGAAAAGGCGGTCACGCTGCCGCGGGCAGTATCGTATCCTTGCGCCTTGAGTTCCCTCTCTTCCTCGTCGCGCTCGGCCCGCGAAAAAAAACCCAGATACGGAACGCGTCCGGTAAACGGAAACCACCAAGTCACCGACTCCAATTTGTCAGGAGGCGCCGCATGGACAAGCCACGAAACCGGTTTGTCTCCGTTGTCGATGTATCTCTGGTAAGAATCGCCAGGCCTCAGTCCGCAAGCCTTCGCAAAATCGAGGATCTTACCCAATTCCTGGAGTCTCTGCCTCACGGCTGGCGGCGTGGAGTCGTCGGAAATGGCCTCTTTCAAATCACGTCGTGAGGAAAGGAGCTTTCCCTGATGCCAGGCCTGCCGGGTGACGTAACAACCGGACAAAACAAGCGTGAGGAGCAAGCATGTGACTTTCAGGCCTTGGTTAACCAGATCTCGACCTCGCCGCCTTCCAGCGGGAATTTCTGGTGATGGGTTCCCGACGCGCCTGACAGGTCAATCGATACCGCCAAGGTCTCGTCGGCGATGTGTGACTGGAATTCCTTGAGAGCAGGCTCGATCCGGTCGGTAGCCTTGAACCCGAGGGTGATCCTGTCGGTGACGTTGAGGCCAGAATCCTTGCGCATCCGTTGGACGCGATTGATCACTTCGCGGGCAATACCCTCGCGGACAAGTTCTTCCGTAAGGCGGGTGTCGAGCAGGACGGTGACGCCTTTTTCCGTCGCGATGAGGCGATCGTCCTTCGGGCCACGGTCAATCAGGAAGTCCTCTTCAACGAGATTGAACCCGGCGACATCAACCGATCCGTCGGTCTCAAGTTTCGCCAGCAACGCCGCGACATCATCATGATTCGCCGTGACTTTCTCCAAAGTTGTCTTGACGATGTTCAACTGGCCGCCGAGGCGTTTTCCGAGGGTGCGGAGGTTTGGCTTGACACCAAGGCGCACGAATTTTGCCTCGTCCGTCGAGAATTCGATCTTCTTGATGTTGAGTTCCTGACGGATTGTGGCCGCGCCGGCCTCGATGATGCCGCGGTCAGATTCCTTCCGCGTGATGACCAGAATCGATGGCAGGGCCTGACGCGTCTTGATCTGGTGCTTTGCACGGAGGCTGCGCCCAAGATTTGTGACGCGGCGGACCAGAGCCATGCGCTCTTCGAGTTCCGGACGAATGAGCTCCTTGTTTGCCATCGGCATGTCAGCCAGATGGACGGACGCGGGCACTCCGGCAAGGCCTGACGTGAGGTTATGGTAGATGCGCTCGGACACAAAAGGCGCGAACGGAGCGAAGACCTTCGAGAATTCGCACAGGACATGGAAAAGGGTGGCGTAAGCCATTGGATCGCCTTTTTCACTGCCCGTTCCGTGTCCGCCGGACGATTCGTCGTCGTCTCCACCCTGGTCACTGCCAGCTGCGCCCCAGAACCGGCGGCGGCTGAGTCGGATATACCAGTTGGTCAGATCCTCGATGAATCCGATGACCAGCGGTACGACGGCGTACAGATGATACTGTTCCATCTGTTGCTGGACGCCGGCCAGGAGAGACTGCAGGCGCGAGAGGATCCAAAGGTCCATCTCGTCTGTGGCCTTCGGAGAAGTTCCCTTGGCCAGGGACGCGTCCGGTTTCCATCCATCGGCAGCCGCGTAAGTCGTGAGGAAGCTGTGCGCGTTCCAAAGCGGCAACAAGACCGCACGCGTTGTCTCCAACACGCCCTTGTCGGAGAAAATCAAGTCCTCGCCGCGAAGGATCGGCGAATTGAGCATGTAGAGGCGCACACTGTCTGAGCCGTATTTTTCGAGCAAAGCGTCCGGTGGGGTGTAATTGCGATGGCGCTTTGACATCTTGCGCCCCGACTCATCGAGGATGATGCCATTGACGACCACGTTCTTGAACGCCGGGCGGTTGAACAAGGCCGTCGACAAAACGGACAGCGTGTAGAACCAGCCGCGGGTCTGGTCCAGGCCTTCCGCGATGAAATCCGCCGGGAAGATCTTCTCCAGCCGGTCCTTGTTCTCAAACGGATAGTGGAGCTGCGCATAGGGCATCGAACCCGACTCGAACCAGCAGTCAAAGACCTCGGCAATGCGCCGCATTTTCGCGGAACACTTCGGGCAATCCACTTCGAGGTCATCGACAAAGTGCTTGTGCAGGTCATCAATTTTCTTGCCGGTCGCCTTCTCGAGATCAGCGACCGAAGAGAAGACGCGGACATGACTCTGGTCACTACGACATTCCCAGATCGGCAAAGGAGTGCCCCAGAACCGGTTGCGGCTGATCGCCCAGTCGCGCGCGTTCTCGAGCCACTTGCCCATGCGGCCGTCTTTGAGATGGCCCGGGACCCAGTTGATTTTTTGGTTGTTGGCGACCAGGTCCTTGTTGAGTTTCTCCACGGCAACATACCAGGCCGGGATCGCGCGGTAGATGAGCGGCGTGTCGGTCCGTTCGCAGAAGGGATAGCTGTGGACAAGGACATCTTGTTTGTAGAGTTTGCCCTCGGCCTTCAGCCGTTTGATGATTTCCTTGTCCGCGTCCTTGCAGAACTGTCCCGCGTATTCCGGGATGACTGCGCGGAAACAAGCCTCTTCATCGAGGGGATCAACCAGGTCAATTCCGCCCTTGCGACAGACGCGAAAGTCGTCCTCGCCATAGGCGGGTGCCTGATGAACGATGCCCGTACCGTCTTCCGTCGTGACATAGGCGTCCGCGAAAACCCGGAACGCGTTTGGCTGGTCCTTGAAATAACCGAAGAGCGGCTCGTAGGTTTTCCCCGCGAGTTGTTCTCCCTTCGCCGTCGCGAGAATTTCAAAAGGCTCATCGTCCGGTCCCTTTGGCACGCCCTTTTGTTTCTTGAAGTATGCCGGAAGGCGGGCCTCCGCCATGTAAAGGATCTCACCCGAGGCTTTCTCGCGAATCTTGACGTAGTCAATCTCAGGACCAACCGCGAGCGCGAGGTTGGAAATCAAGGTCCACGGGGTTGTCGTCCACGCGAGCAAGAATCCTTCTTCGCCCTCCAGTTTGAACTTAACCGTAACAGCCGGATCCTGGACGTCCTTGTAATTCTGGTTGGCCTCAAAATTTGACAGGACCGCGGTGATGCGCGGCGAGTAGGGGACGACTTTGTAATCGCGGTAGACGAGGCCCTTCTCAAAAAGCTGGCCGAAAACCCACCAAACGGATTCCATGAACGACTTGTCCATCGTCCGGTACTGGTTGTCCCAGTCAACCCAGCGGCCTAGACGCGTGATCGTCTTCTGCCATTCCTTTGTGTAATGCAGGACAGAAGAACGGCATTCCTCGTTGAACTTTGCGACACCCATCTCGAGGATGTCCTTGCGTCCTTTCAACTGGTCGCGCTTCTCGATTTCGTACTCAACGGGAAGGCCGTGACAGTCCCATCCGAACCGGCGCTCAACGCGAAAACCACGCATGGTCCAGTAGCGCGGAACGGTATCCTTGATCGTGTTGGCCAGCAAATGGCCGTAATGAGGCAGTCCATTGGCGAATGGAGGGCCATCGTAGAACGCGAATTCCCGGGCAGAACTCCTCTGGTCAACAGAGGCACGGAAGGTTTTTTGACTCTCCCATCCAGCGAGAACCTCTCGTTCCATCAAGGGAAAATTCACATCAGACCCGACCGGCTTCATGGCTCGAACCTCTCAAGGCTGCCCCTGGACGTGGGGATTATAAAAATGATTCTAATAGAACATTGAAATTCTAATAGAAATATATTAAAAGCGCGGGCGATGAAAGAGGCTTGAATGCGTAAAGTCTCTCGACACCAGGGCGCCCAGGCCGGAACGATTAATTGTCAATAAATACAGACACTTAATGCGGACCAGACCGATTGGACCACCATTTGCAAAATGTCATCTGGGATCCAGCGCCCGGTTTTAACAAAGAACCGCCGCGGAGTCGCCCCCTAAGGTAGTGGAATTGCGCGGTTTCCGTTGTTGCTGTCCGAGCTGGTGAGACTGATGTCGTTGAGTCATGTACGAAAAAAATCAATTGGTCCCATGGCGGCAGGCCTTGCTGTTCTGACCATGATCTGGCCGGCATGCTTGTTCGCGGAAGCCAATTCAACCGCGGCACGCGTGGTCCCCGCCAAAAAAGACTCCTTCCAGAAGATCTGGAAAATCCAGGAACTTCTGCCGCCTCCGGCAACTCAGTCAATTAAATCGGAAACCATCGGAGACTGGTCCGCGCGCCAGGGTACGAATGTCATGACTCGCGTCACCAAAGCCCAATCCGGGCCAAACGTCGCGTTACGCGAGTTCCACGACCGCCAGGGAATCATATCGAACGATGACCAGAACCTACGCCTCGCGGCGCTGCAGGACGTAAAGCGGGCGGAATTCCAGGAGAGGCGCGAGCTCTCGAAATATCTGATGAACCAGCTTGGCAAGGCCATCGGTGCCCATGCGCAAGAAAATTCGGAGTTCCTTCGCAAACTTGGCCAGGGGCTGAGCTTCAACCTCGGGGGGGCAAGAGCCTCCTCGACGAAAAGCCCTGCGAACAACCTCAGCGTGCGCTATGGCCTCGTTCTCCGGGACGTAAAGCCCACCGGAAAAGGCGTGCATGTCGCTGCACTGACGATCGACGACAGCTATCTCGATCGCGCCCTCGCTAGCAGGAAAAATGCCAAGGTCGACTGGACGATTGGTCCACTTTCGGAAACCAACAACAACGTGTTCCCGGACCTTGGCAACGACACCGCCGCACTTGAGCCGGCCAGGGCACAAGGTATATTCGGGATACGCCCTGACCTGAGTCTCACGGGAAAAGTCGTTCCGAATTTTTCTCCCGACAATGGCAGTAAACCCAGCCTTCGTTTGCGCCTTGAGCAACCTCAGGGCCTCTACCGCATGGAAACCCTCGCCGGAGGATCTCCCGGCAAAAATACGGTTCACGAGATCCGGCTCCCGGTTTACGGAAAACTCACGCTGACGCGCCAATTCGACGGCAGGATGGAAGCCACCAAGAGCTCTGTGCTGAACGTCTTCGGATTCTCGGAAGTGCTGGCCCAGCAACCGTTGAACCTGCATTATGCCCATGCGGACTCCAGCCTCAAGGCCGAGACTGGTTTTGACGTGCGCAAGGGCCGCGTTGGCATCGAGGCGAATTTCGCTAACGTTCGCGGCATCCAACACCCGCGCCCGGGTTCATGTGCCGTGAATTACGGCCGGAGTTTCTGAGAAATTCATTCCCACACCAGGTCCGCGAACAACGGAAAGTGGTCCGAATTCTTGATCGTCGTATCGACAAAGATCCGCTCCACCGCCAGACCGCGCACAAAGATCTGATCGAGGGCTCCTGAGGCCGGGCGCGGATCTCCCGGGATCGGGACGTATTCCAGCCCGAGACGCCTCAATGACCCGGCGATCGCCGCGAGATAGCCAGGTGTAAACGTGTTGAAGTCGCCCGCAAGGATCACCGGACCGTCGTGTTCCGGCAAGTTTGTCATGAGGTGCTCGATTTCCTCTAATGCCGAACGGACGCGCCGGATCAACGTCGCGTGAAGGTTGACGACCATAAGGGAGCCTTGGCGGCCTCGCATCCGGTAGAAAGTCACAAGCGCGACCTTGGGCGTCTTGAATACAGGCTCCGGATATTTGCAAACAATCCTCTGGATCGCTGGCGTGGAACTCACTCGCGCTACCGTCATCACGCCGTCACGGATTCCGTCTCGTCGTTTGTAGGACGCCGCGTGAATGGCCTCGAACCCTGGCTCGCAAAACGTGACAAGGCCTTTCTCGGAAAGCAGGGCTTCCTGCGTCAGCACCAAATCAGAACGGTAACAGACCATGCGGTAGTCGTGATCAAAAAGCCGGCCGCCAGCCCCCTTGCACAGATTCCAGACAGCGAGCCGGATGCGGGAGGTCTCGAACTGCAGGGACTCGCAGACTCCGATACGCCACATGGCGACTGGATCACTGAGCAACTCGATCTTCCAGACTTGCCGTAAACTGTCGATCACCGCGCGGTAAGAGCGCGGGGGTTTTTGAGGTTTGATCTTCTTGTTCGCGGCTGACACGTGAAGTCACCCTTCAAACCGTTTCACGGCGTCCCCGGCCGAGGCCGCCGCGCCGGACTCGCGGAACCACACAGATGCCTGGCTGGTCCGGCTACGGGATTCGTCGCCAAAGTGAGCGCAGATCTTGTCTCCGATCTCCTCGGCCAACGCGCGGTAGGTCGACAACTTGCCACCATAAAGCGTCAGCATGACCCCACGCCCGGAAGCAATGGCGCCGAGGACATGAGACCGGGATGTTGCCGAGATCGATCGGCCTTCTTCGACCGCGAGCCAGCGCAGGCCTGCGAAAGTAGCCTCGATCTTGCTTTTTAGAAGAGGGGCCTTGAGGTACCGGTTGCAATGACCCATGAGGTAGTCAATCTCGTCATCGGTTACGACGAGGTCATCGGGATTGCCGGAGAAGAGTTTCTCCGTCGTCCCGACAAGGGTTTTCCCGAGCCACGGCAGGACAAAAAAGATGCGGTTGTCCTCGGGTGATTGCAAGAACAACCCGGCCTTGAGTCCCAGGTCTGGAAAAACAAGATGCGCGCCTTTGTTGTTGACCGCCTTGTGGGTCGGTTCGATCCCGCTTGCCTCCAGGACCTTGTTGGCCCAAGGACCCATGGCATTCACAACATAAAGCGCCGAGATCGTGACAAGGGATCCATCCGGCTTCACCACTTCAACATTCCAGCCATCCTCGGCTCGCGAGATGGAAGCGACACGATGCCCTTCCGATACGCCAGCGCCAAGTCGGCAGGCTGAGTAAGCCGCGCGACGGACAAGGGCCAGGTCGTCCGTCTGGCAGTCCCAGAAACTGAAGTAGCTTGAGAACATGAAGGGGTTGATGACAGGGGCACGAGCCAAGGCCTCGGATTCTGAAAGAGAGTGATGACGACCGACGTTGTGCCGGCCGGCGAGGGCGTCATAAAGGGATAATCCAATTTTCACTTTGAAGCGGGAGGCACCGCCCGATTTCAGTATGGGAAAAACAAATTCGAGAGGATGAACCAGATCCCCGGCGACTTCCATGAGCGCACGCCTTTCCCGCAAAGCCTCGGCGACCAGGGGAAAGTCATGAATGCGCTGGAGGTACCGCAGGCCGCCGTGGATCAATTTCGTTGAACGCGAACTCGTGCCGTGACCCAGGGTATTTTTCTCGA
>Ga0214921_10004612_pt1 | contig 20140 bp, 20 predicted proteins | sample LL1505_MetaG_FD_177992 | JGI IMG/M metagenome (GOLD analysis project Ga0214921, IMG submission 177992) | Freshwater microbial communities from Lake Lanier, Atlanta, Georgia, United States - LL-1505 | ecosystem: Environmental > Aquatic > Freshwater > Lake | place: USA: Georgia | collected...
ATAGATTCTCACAGCAAAAGACAAACCCTGTTAAGGATTTTAAGGTTAAACAGCTTCTTGAAGGTATTAAGCGCAAGAAAAAGTGTGCCCCTACTCAAAAGCAACCTACCGTGACTCTACACATAAAAGAGATGGTTGGAGAGATCCCCCCTACTCTTCAAGGCTTACGCGACAAGGCACTATTACTGCTTGGGTTCTCTGGGGCGCTAAGGCGTAGCGAGCTAGTTGGGATCGACGTTGAAGACCTTGCTCTGTGCAAAGAAGGTCTAGTGGTGACGATTAAGAAGAGTAAGACCGACCAGTATTCGTATGGGCGAAAAGTTGGTGTGTGCTTTGGAGACCATGAGGAGACCTGCCCTGTGAAGGCAGTTACTGCTTGGATGAAGGCTGGAGGGATCGGAGATGGGCCGCTTTTTCGGCCGGTTAGGTGGAGCAAGGTGCAGGATGCTAGACTCTCGGATAAAGCGGTCGCCCGCATGGTGAAACGCTATGGGTCTGATATTGGGTTAGAGCCTAGTAAGTTCTCTGGTCACTCACTACGAGCTGGGCTTGTCACGTCCGCTATTCAGGCAGGCGTTGATCCGCTTGATGTTCAGAGACACTCAGGGCACGCGTCGCTTGATATGCTTAAGCGGTATATCAGAGATGCTACGGTCTTTAGGGGGAATCCGACTAGTAAGATTGGGCTCTAAGTAAACCTAACACAAATAGGAACGGACTCGTCGGATTGCTAGCTTTTAATAGCTAAGACTTTTCCGCAGGGCTGAACACTTCCCTCACAGTTTATTACCCGCTCTATGGACTCCCGCCTTCTTGACTTCTAAGCCGCCTACACGGCGGTGAACAGCTGATTCTGATTTTGTTGTAACATTGTAAACTTCTAAGCCGCCTACACGGCGGTGAACTTACGGGGTAAACAGGTACGCTTAAGGTGTGTCTTCTAAGCCGCCTACACGGCGGTGAACCCCCTGTATTCGAGCGGGGAGCTTATACGAGACTTCTAAGCCGTCTACACGGCGGTGAACGCAGAGCTTAGGCAGTTTGAGGCTCAAGCTATCTTCTAAGCCGCCTACACGGCGGTGAACTGGCGAGTGACAACGCCAACCGCGCGGGTAACCTTCTAAGCCGCCTACACGGCGGTGAACAGCTGCTTTACCCTCGAATTGCCGATTGAGTTCTTCTAAGCCGCCTACACGGCGGTGAACGTCGGTGATCAATGGAGATGAGCATGATTTAACTTCTAAGCCGCCTACACGGCGGTGAACTTTTACATCCCACGGGCTCCACATATCCCACGGCTTCTAAGCCGCCTACACGGCGGTGAACTGTACTTCGAGGGTATTATGGCGGCCTGAGTTCTTCTAAGCCGCCTACACGGCGGTGAACATTGAGAAACAGTCCGAGGTTGACGAGTAGCACTTCTAAGCCGCCTACACGGCGGTGAACAGTCTACTCGGCCAAACAACCGGAAGAGTGTACTTCTAAGCCGCCTACACGGCGGTGAACATACGGGAAAGAACGGGGGAGCCCTACCTCATCTTCTAAGCCGCCTACACGGCGGTGAACAGAGTCGTTTTGATAGACACGCCCGGGAGATCCTTCTAAGCCGCCTACACGGCGGTGAACGAATTATAAATTGACCGATAAGTATTGTTATACTTCTAAGCCGCCTACACGGCGGTGAACGATCGTGGGTCAAGATCCGATCGGGAGTACTTCTTCTAAGCCGCCTACACGGCGGTGAACCTAAACCCTGACCCCCTATCAGCTTAAATCCTCTTCTAAGCCGCCTACACGGCGGTGAACTGTTTGCGCTAACGACACCACGGGCGCGCGGTCTTCTAAGCCGCCTACACGGCGGTGAACTCTCTGAGACTCTCGGCCTGTTCGGAGGACAGCTTCTAAGCCGCCTACACGGCGGTGAACTTCTTGAAACTGCGAGACACCAAAGCCGGAACCTTCTAAGCCGCCTACACGGCGGTGAACCCTTATTGAGGCCCCTAGCTTTCGTCGGTTATCTTCTAAGCCGCCTACACGGCGGTGAACGTAGGACATTACCATACTCTGCCCCAGTCTAACTTCTAAGCCGCCTACACGGCGGTGAACCAAATAGTGATAAATATTTTTGAGCAGAGCTACTTCTAAGCCGCCTACACGGCGGTGAACGTATAAGGGCGTGCGCTGCTCAAACACTTACTCTTCTAAGCCGCCTACACGGCGGTGAACTTCTTGTAGTTCTTGTAATGTTTTCCCAGATTCTTCTAAGCCGCCTACACGGCGGTGAACATAAGTTAAGGGCCTGATATTTACTCTCCCGTCTTCTAAGCCGCCTACACGGCGGTGAACCTATAGCGGAGCAGCTTATACACTTGGATCAACTTCTAAGCCGCCTACACGGCGGTGAACTTCATTTTTCCTCCTTCGGCAGCTCAGGTATTCTTCTAAGCCGCCTACACGGCGGTGAACGAACAATGGAAAACCGAAGCGCCCTTCCAACGCTTCTAAGCCGCCTACACGGCGGTGAACCCGCCGATCGATCGCAGTACCTTGTCCCGATCCTTCTAAGCCGCCTACACGGCGGTGAACACTTGCGCGCGGCGTGGAATAATAACCCGCACCTTCTAAGCCGCCTACACGGCGGTGAACCCCTAGGACGAATAATAGGGGGTTATTTTATACTTCTAAGCCGCCTACACGGCGGTGAACTGTCGGATTCTGCGGATCTGGCTAGGGTACTACTTCTAAGCCGCCTACACGGCGGTGAACTCCATATTCCCTCCTATGCTTTTGCGCGGACACTTCTAAGCCGCCTACACGGCGGTGAACAAAATCGACGAGCGTTGTCAACAAATTACCGTCTTCTAAGCCGCCTACACGGCGGTGAACGGTGCGCCCTTAGGGGCGAGGTGCGCCCTCAGCTTCTAAGCCGCCTACACGGCGGTGAACTATTGCGTGTAGTGCTACTACCTCGCAAGGATCTTCTAAGCCGCCTACACGGCGGTGAACTACGTTTGACGTACTCTCGCCGCGCTCTAGGCCTTCTAAGCCGCCTACACGGCGGTGAACGTTTGCGGAACTATTCATATTAACCCCCTAATCTTCTAAGCCGCCTACACGGCGGTGAACGGGTAACGGTATGTTATGGCGGTGCCGGTTGGCTTCTAAGCCGCCTACACGGCGGTGAACTTTTATTGGTATCTTTTAATGGTACTTTTATTCTTCTAAGCCGCCTACACGGCGGTGAACTAAAATTACACACATATTTATCCCCCTTTAAACTTCTAAGCCGCCTACACGGCGGTGAACGTAACATGGGAAGGATAATTAGAGGTGTAATCCTTCTAAGCCGCCTACACGGCGGTGAACACGCTACATTAATCCCTAACATATCAGCGAACCTTCTAAGCCGCCTACACGGCGGTGAACAAAAAACCCTTACCAGTCTGTTAAACTGATAACTTCTAAGCCGCCTACACGGCGGTGAACGATAAGATGCAATTAGTGATAAATATTTTTGACTTCTAAGCCGCCTACACGGCGGTGAACGTTATCTTTCATTTATTGTTCCTTCTTATTGACTTCTAAGCCGCCTACACGGCGGTGAACCTCGGGTCACCCCGAGCGCCATCGAGCGCCTCCTTCTAAGCCGCCTACACGGCGGTGAACGGTATAACCTACTGCGTGAGCTATCCCGAGAACTTCTAAGCCGCCTACACGGCGGTGAACTCTTGGAATCGATTCAAGGATCATTGGGTACAGCTTCTAAGCCGCCTACACGGCGGTGAACGTTTTCGAATGGTCAGTGAACGGCCTCGGATTCTTCTAAGCCGCCTACACGGCGGTGAACTTGTAACAGAAACAATACTTGCTTTAGTTGTCCTTCTAAGCCGCCTACACGGCGGTGAACTGCTAAATGATAACAATGGAGATCAAAATAATCTTCTAAGCCGCCTACACGGCGGTGAACCGCTAGTCCTGTCACGTGGAATGGCAAGCAGTCTTCTAAGCCGCCTACACGGCGGTGAACATAAGCCTCTACAACGAAAACGGGCCCTTATACTTCTAAGCCGCCTACACGGCGGTGAACATCACGCCGTTATTTAAGCGACGATTCTTGGCCTTCTAAGCCGCCTACACGGCGGTGAACGCGCCAACGCTTCAAAACGCCCCACCTTAAATCTTCTAAGCCGCCTACACGGCGGTGAACTACTAACCTCGAGCAATGCCAGTATCTCGCAACTTCTAAGCCGCCTACACGGCGGTGAACAAGAGAAACAAAACGGGCGGCGCGTGCATAATCTTCTAAGCCGCCTACACGGCGGTGAACACTCGGGAACCCGTGGAATCAATAGCCCATAGCTTCTAAGCCGCCTACACGGCGGTGAACGATGCGACCAAACCGGTACAGATCACCGAGTACTTCTAAGCCGCCTACACGGCGGTGAACTCAGTTTAGGCGTAACCCTCGTGGGATTCAGTCTTCTAAGCCGCCTACACGGCGGTGAACATCCGTGGTACCATTCAAGCGTACTACGGGTCCTTCTAAGCCGCCTACACGGCGGTGAACATCCTCCGGGCTCGGCGTGGTGTTTCCGCTAGCTTCTAAGCCGCCTACACGGCGGTGAACATGAAATACGACGATATGATCAACGCGTTGTCCTTCTAAGCCGCCTACACGGCGGTGAACACTTAGATACATATCTAGATATAAATACAGATCTTCTAAGCCGCCTACACGGCGGTGAACTCGCCGATATACGGGGGCCGTTGGTATCTATACTTCTAAGCCGCCTACACGGCGGTGAACTTCGGCGCGTCGGCGTGCTTATAATCAACCGACTTCTAAGCCGCCTACACGGCGGTGAACCGTGATCCAAACGCGCCAAAACGCGCGCGGGTCTTCTAAGCCGCCTACACGGCGGTGAACTTTAAGGGGATGTGCCTAACATGGGAAATATACTTCTAAGCCGCCTACACGGCGGTGAACATAAATCCTTATCAAGCTTCTGTGTCCCTTGACTTCTAAGCCGCCTACACGGCGGTGAACCGTATTACAAAGACGAAAATCCCTGATTTTCAGAATAGTTAGATTAATCTTGTCTTAACAACCTTCAGTTTTTGATATGCACGCAAGCGCCTGGAATTACTGCAAATCATTGCAGGTGTTCGTGAGGAAGCTAAAAAGATAGTCGAGTACCTCTTGAGATTGGCACCGCTCGATGAGGGTGGCCCTGAAATCATCTTGCGAGTCCCCTCGTTTTGCACACAGAAATGCCAGCGGCATAACATAAGCATCTTTGATTAAATCGGCAATATCGAATACCAGCGCTCCTCTCCGGGTTTTGCCGTGCAAAATGGGGAGCGAGAAGCTTATCCCCAGCCCAAATAGTGCTGTAGAGGCAAAACCGTAGGCGATGTAATTGCCATGGTCGAGAAACCCATTCGCTACATCCGCCACACTTTCACTCAACCCCTCCCCCTCCTTTCGGGTGAATGGAATGTCTAGGTTTCGGGCAAGCGTTGCATACAGCGATTTAGCCCATACAGCCTCTGCAGACAATAGCTGTGCAGACGATGTGGCCACCTCTATATCACGACGGAGCTTTGCCACTGCAGCGTCAGGTAAAATTATGCCTCGCCTAGCAAGTTCGGCGTCGGCAGTCCATCGGGTCATTGTTACAGACAGACGTTCACTGAGCAAACGCTTGCCGAGCTGTACCCGTTTCGCATCGTCAAGCCAAGCGCGCATCCAGTTCTGCATGTACACGGTAGGCCGATATTCGCTTTGCGGTGCTAAAAAGACTGGCTCTACCGCCCCGAAAAGAGGAGAGCCTCCTGAACCGCAAAAACCAACCATCACATTAGATTCAGCCAGTCGCCTAACAGCTGCATCTGTTATCGAAGTTCCTTTTCCGAGTAGAAGAAACGCCGTGTTTCTCTCAGGAATATTAAAAAACTTCTCAAGTTCTGTCCCGTTTTGGGTCAAGTAAACGATCCTCTCATCTTTCTGAACAACTCGCGCATGCTCAAGATAAAAAACATTAGCTCGCTTAGAAAGGATCAAAGCGCGCGGGTTGGAGCGTCTCGTCTCCCTGCTATGGCCAGTCATAGAACATCAGGCAGCGCAAATAGATCCTCTCCTGAACTGAGCCCATAGCCGTTGGGCCTGCACTCGGCTGAAGGCGTACCAGGTCTCCTTTCAACCACAAGTGTAAACACTTGCCGATTACTACTACTGCGGAGCTTGAAATAATCCATTTTAGATCCTGTCACGGTATTCAAACGTCGCTGACGTAAGCGTCCATGCTCGTCACCTTGCTTCCTGTCTGTCTTTAAAGTTGGAATGCGATATCTTCTGTAAGTTGTCCACGTGCCCGCAAAATCCAGAGGCACCACTCGCGGATAATTGAGTCGCACATAATCACGAATCCAATTAATACGGACAAGATATTCTGCTAGGCTATCTAACTGCTCTCTTGTTGAAGCGAACACCCGTAGCTTACGAGTGTCAAGGGGGACTGCCAAAGCAAACGTCTCTGGATTACGCTTAAAGAATGGGTGTAGATGTGTCATAAGCCCACCCCTCAAGGCTGGTGACGCCATGCCCGAGTCATCTCCCGAAGCTAGCACTTCTAACTCAAAAAACCACGCCGGCTTCATTATTTATCACTCCCCGAGAAGACGCCTCCCCGTATGATACAGGACAACAGAAACATCCCCTCGTTGCTATCGGGATCGAGGTTGGCCATCTTTAACATTAAATGAAATCCAGAAGACTCTTTGCTGTCACGGAAAAACTCTTGGGCATCTAAACTAGCTCCGTTCGGCTCGATTGGAAGCGCGACTTTTCGCTCTGCAAAGAGGGGGTACCATGTATCAAATGTTCGCAGCGCGTTACCTATTTTCTGGTCGCGTAACGCAGCTTGTCCTAGTTCCCGAATGCTATGAGTATCTTGGCCCTGAGATATTTCACCGACACAGTAAAGGGGGCGCGCGAATCCCTTCTCTTTATCTTCGAGATAATTCTGAGATGGGAAAACTTCTACCGGACCTTCGACGCCATAGCTTACCTTCGCGCAAACAGAGAGTTTAGCCTGACGGTCTCCCTTTAGACCCGCGGCAATAATGTTTGCTACTTTTTTTTCTCCGTCTGAATAATCAGAGAACTCGTGGAGAGGAATCGTCAAGGAATCGAAGGTTGCAACTTCACTTGAGGCATCTCGCACGGATACTGTCACAGCCTGCGCTACTGCTCTGTTACGCCAGAGGAAACGTGCGTTTGCTATATTCCGCGCATACCGACAGGCTACCTCCGTAAGTCCCTTACTATTCTTTGCCTTTTGGAGGAACTCCGTTAATGATGACTTTAAAAACTTAAGATCCTCTGCACTATCTTCCTTTCCGGGGGCGCAGGCAAAAAGCGCTGAATTTAGGTCAATAAAACGCAGGTCAAACCGTACTTGCAAAGCCACTGCCCCTGGTTGAAGCTTTGCGCTATCAGTAGTCTGAATGTTGGACACTTCCTGGCGCTTTGTACTTGCGGCCGTTGCGCCTTCTTTAGAAGATCCCTTCTTATTGATATTCTGAGTCCCTCGAATTCCATGCCGCATAACATGAAGGGGAGCAGTTGAACCATCCGGAAACACATTAAAAAAAAGGCCATCCGTCACAACTAGTCCACGTTGAAACGAAAGCACGCTTGGAAGCTTCTTAAGCACTACTGTCATACTATTCTCCTTCTCCTTTATCGATTTTCTTCTGCACAACTCTAAAAATATCCTCCCCAATCCACTCGGATTGCCAGAGCATTTGCTCTGGTTGCAGCTGCCTACAATCCCGAACTGAGCGGTATTGCACTATTCCCACTAAAGGCTCTGCGAAAGCGTGTTTATAGCCTTCCCGCGCCCCTACACGATTTTCAAACGAAGAGATCGCCGCGTAACCAAGGTTTGTAGCCGAGAGCCACGTCATGTTGCTATCGCTCTTGGGAACTGCACCTAAAGCCTCAACGAAAAGCTCAGCTTGATCCTTCCCGCTGCGTGTCTCCAAAATATCCCTCCGGTCTAGTACCACGTAACCTGATGGAACGTCCCCAAGAGACTCCTCAAACGAAGATGAGGTTTTGCATTTTCCGGCGCTGACTATGGTACCTCCGGAAAATCGTGCGCCGAAAAGCAACGTCTCTATACCCTGCAAACTCCTCAGACCCTGAACTTCAATGATCAGACTCACGCACATATCTGCCGTAGCAACTGGCTGAAGGGATAGCGCGTGCTTGTTTTTACTGGAGTAATCCCGTCCAACACTAGCACCGTATGTAAACGAAGCTCCCCTACGCTGCTGAGGATAGAAAATGCCGTATGCTCCAACTTGACCCTTTGGCTGAATGTAATGATGGACTAGCGCGACTTTTGGGGCTTGAAAATTGACCTTTCGCCCCAATGCGTGGGCAAAAAAATATGCTGCTAGTACCGGGGGTCCTCCTAGCAGGAATGATGCATTCTGAATATTTGCTGCTTGAACACGCAGATGAGGAATAAGAAGAAAAGTCATGATAACGCTTCCTCAATCATGGATACCAAACTATTGCGCCCCAATTTATCAAGGGGGATTAAAGCGACTAATTCCCCTTCCACCATGTGCTTTGCTGAAACCACGCACGAACCTATAAACTCGGCGGCTTCTCGAGGCCAATTCATCTGACGCCCTATGGATGTCCCTCGGAAATCAAGCTCGCGAAGGCGCGCATCAATTAGTCCCCTAACAACTCCCGGAACCTGTCGTGACAACAGTTCGTATTGCCCACTATCTCCGGAAATAAAATGCTCGCGAGGTAATATGTGCTCGTGCATCGTTAGGCACGCCAAAGCATCTGCCCCCAGCGCTAAAACGCTCTCCACAATAGTCTCTATCAGCCGCTGCTCCTCGTTTCGCATCTCCATTGGACTGAGTGAACTGTTTTCTCTTCCAATGTGGGCGCGGAATTCCCTGTATTGCTGCAACCTTTCCCCAAAAACTGAACGAGGAGAAAAAGATAGCGCAAAGCCTTTATAGAACAGGGAAAATGCTCGTTTGATTGAATTATCCCCAACTGGGCCTGCAACAAAAATCGGCCTCGTCATGCTTCGGACAAGAGATCCTACATTCTGCGGATTAGCCCCTCCTATTCCAAACTGGGCCTGTTTAATAATACGCAACTGTCTATCTTCATTACCACCCTGCTCTTTCACGGCAAGATTGTGTCTTTTGAGCAGCCCACCTTCGGAGTTTAGAAGGTAATCACAAACACCTCCTGCTGTTATGGGAGTTAGCGATACGTAACCTCCTGGGCTTCCTTCGTGTGGCACCAAGACTTGACGCAACCTTGAGTCCACCGTCGCTAAGCCAGTTCCGTAACTGTTCTCCTCGGCCTGAGAGACCGCAGTAAGAATTGCTTCCTTCTCCTCAGGCGCAGCACTCAGAGCAAAATCAGAGTTGCCAAGTACTGCGTTGATCTGTTTCATCTTTCCAGCCTGCGTCGCTCCTCCTTCTAGGTAATCAAGGGGTAGCTTTATGCCTGCACTGATTAGCGTTCGAGCCGATACGTAAGGGAGGTCCACCGCGGCCGTTCTTGCCAGCCGAATTCCTGATGCCGCTGCGTTAGAATTAACGGTTTTTGAGCTAAAATGAACAAGCTTGCCGACTGCCTCAGCATACTGGGCGGGTTCAAAGCGCTTCCACTGCTTCGCTTCATCTCCCCGTGCACCGCTATCAGCTTCTTCACCTACTTCTTCCTGATCAAGTTCAGCGTCTGTTGCCATATTCCTCAGTTGTTACTTATCTTGACCACCCGAAGAAGGATAGGCCAATTGACTCATAATCGAAAGCTGTAAATTCGATTTAGCGACCTACTCTTAAAATGCCAAACCCCTCGTCAAACTCGAATCGATCCTGTTCCGTAAACACCGTCAATTCGACCCCCATCCCATTTTCAAGGGGTATGCCCACTTCCTCGCAAAGCGTCACCATATCTCTGGGGCTTAAACAGAGCCAAGCGTTTTCGTGCTTGGCGCGTGTCGTCATAGACTGCTTGAGCCACACATCAAATAAGGTTCCCCCCTTTTCAACCCGCTCCTTTCGGAAAAATTCAAGCTCAGATTCGGCCAATACCAATCGCCAGTGCTGACGAACTAAGTGACGATCTCGCAAGCGAGTACGATCGTACGGTCCATTCGTCAGAGTCCAGACGTCTGTAGGGCAGCAAACAAAGCATCCATCTCGGCCAAAATAATCCGCAAGCAATCTCTCTATTGCACGATCATCCGCCCTCGCCAGCGGGAAGACGTTTGTGTCAAAGCGTACTCTGGCATCAATTTTAAGCTGCCCGTCTGTCCATGAAAGTAGCTTGCTCAAATCGTGATCGAGATAGTCCTTATTTGCCCTCCTGGTTCCAGGCAACGCCTCAAACCCAGGGAAAACAAAGGCCGCTCTATCCTCTTGTCCAGTTGCAGTATTTCGACAGTGTCGATAATTAAACTGCAAAATCTTAACATTTGGCCGGCCTGAATGAGAGACTAACCTATGACGATTCACTCGTCCGCAAGTCTGCACGATAGACTGCGCACTAGATGGCTCGACCACTGCCCAGTCAAAGTCATGATCCCGCCCGATTTCCTCCACAGGACTAGCAACGACAATAAATGGGATAGAGTTGCTTGCGCTGCTCTCTACAAGCTCCCGTATTTCAGGAGATTTTCGAATGTGGTCGTCTCCTCGACTCCGGGTAAGAAGATTATCCAGCGCCCTCTCTTTATGGAACCTTGCTATCGGAAAGTCATTTGAATGGTAGCAAGCAACCCGACATCCAGAGATGCAATCAGCAAGATAGCGGGCCAGGACTATTGCGGTTGAAATATTGGCGACTCTCACTAGCCCAAAGGATACTAACTTGGTCTGGTTAAATTGCCAGGAATTTTGTTGATGGAGTTCTTGAACTGACTCCTTCACTGCTGTGAGCCAGCATTCGGGCGATTCCGATTCAAGCGTTTTAAGATAGGCAAGGCGATATACATCTTTATCCTCGAGCCGAGCCTTGATCTGTTCAAGACGCTCCGCGTAGCAATTCTGAAAATCTTCGGTGTCAGTCTCCACTACAGAAACAACTGGCTCAAGATCATCATCTATTAAGGCCCGGATAAAGCCGACTCTAAATATTTGTTGGCTTGGTGAATCAGATTTTTCTTTCTTGTAATTCTCAAGGCTCTCTAGCATCGCACAGCCACTCCGATATGCCCTCTCTATGGCCACCGCGACTGGATTGGAAAGCGTTGCTGAGGAACATATCACATTTCGCCGAAACATTGCGCTGAGCTGGACTAGCCGCAGCACAGCGGAAAGTGCTGGCGGCTCATACCCGTCAATTTCGTCTAATACCAGGTCAGATGTCATCAATCGTAATACCGCCTTGACATGGTTCCCCTGCATGCCTGGATTTCCTGCTGCTACTAAAAAATCTACGGTTGACACCAGCAAGGGCGCTGCAAGTACGGTTTTTTCCTTATCTTTGCGGAAAAGCGGCTCCATCCAGGAAGGGATTGCTTGCGGTTCACCAAAACAACTTAGCTCCTCCTCAAGCGGATTCTCGTCAACATTATTGACATCCGAGAGAGCAGCTGCGTCAGCGCTCTTACCCCATTCGAAGAGATTCGCTGATGTCTTATCACCGATGACGACCGACAGTTCATCGTCACCAATATTGAGTCCTCGCTTAAGAGCTTCTCCTGTCTGAAGAGTCAGGGAACGAAGGTTCAATGCTATACTAAATCGGGGTGATTGTGCCCGTGATAAAACGCATGCGGCGCGGGCATTCATTCGGGTTTTGCCCGATCCTGTTCCCGCCATGTTGAATACTAAGGCTCCGCGATCAGGGTACGCTTCCCGAGCCTTTGCTAGAGCTTGCGCGCATTTATTCTGCCACGAAAACCTGCTTTTAGGGTTCGACGGCTGGGTTATTGCAGCAACTGACTCCTGCGATAGACCTCCCAACTGATCATCGTCAGAGTTGCAAGTCAGCCGTGAGATTCTCCACATGGCATCTCTGGCCTTCGAAGCCACATTTTCCAAATGCCAATCAAGAGTCTGATTTAATATGCGCCTATCGCCTTCTCTTCGAGTGTTCGCAAATAACTCTGTGTCACTACCAGAGTGCCCAAAGGGCTGGCTGGATACCACGTGGTCGGCGAAGATCAGCGCAACCCTTGCGTAGGCTAACAGACCGCGCCAAAAACGGGAGTCCTTCACATCGGCCTGTTTAATTAACGTTTCCTCAAGAATCCAATATTTATCGAGAAGTGCTTTAGAGATAACTCCTTCGGGGGCTATTTGTGCATCTGAGGGAGGCCTTCGCACATGTCGACCTTTGGCCGTTGGAAGCTTTTCATCACTCTCCAGCAGACCATGATGACTGACTATCAAAAAGTCTATTGCTTCAAGACAATCTGAAATGCCATGAACCGAGAAACTATCGATAATGCGAGATCCGAGAACGACTGAGTCTAACTTGGCAGGAAGGTTCTTCCATGCAGCGAACCAATCATGCCCATTCTTACGCATATGATGTATAAGGCGTAGGGACAACCATTCATGCCTAACATCATCGCCTTCTTTAGTGGCTTTGCGTAACTTACTTTGGAAGCGCTTGGAAGCCTTACCAATATCGTGCACTAGGCCTGCGGCCTCTACAAGTTTGCAGGCAATACGAGCCCACGGTGGAGGCTCAGCGTATGTAAATGTACGACCCTTGGTAGTAGTGCCACTTGGATAATGCCCTGACGGCCCAAAAACTCCCTTTGAGCCGACTGTCCATACCAACTTCATGCGCCTCCTACCATCGTTTTGGTAGCAAGCGACAGCCGTTTGACGAGTCGCGCTGCGTTTCAAAGCTGCTCTTAATTCCCTGAGGCCCTCTAGTGTCATGGCACTTGTCCAAGTTCTGTCTCCCACTCTGACTGCATAAGAATCAACAATACGTCTGGTTCGCTGGAGCGCTTTTTTTTCACAAGCTGAGATTATAAGGACGTGCATGAGACAAAATAAGATAAGATTAAACGGTCATAGGAATCAAACTATGAGTCACTTAAACAAGAGAGAGGATCTGTTCCAACATTCTATATCCAACCCACTTAATCTTCTCTCGAGTTTGACAGAAGATCGTTTCTTTCGCACCTTCCAAGATAACTCCTACAGGCAACTTGTGCTGCTCAGTGGTCGCCTCATCAATTCCTCTAACTCTCTGGGAGAAACTACCAGGGCCTTGCCTGTTTCGGTAACGGCGACCGAGGCTGAAGGCAGAGCTTATCTACAAAGGCTGAGGTAATGTAAAGAATTATTGCCGCTGCTATGAGATTGAATTTTGTCTTGGTGTTCATTGTGGTCTATTCCGCATTAAATTAATTTATTTGATGCGCCTACACTTGGATCCACAAGCTTTTCTAAGCTTCCTTTCCAGTGCTAATTTACTATTCAGGGCTGCTCCACTTTGCTGAAGTTGAGTGAAAAGATCGTAGGCAAAAACAACCATAGACCCATATTGAAAGCCATAAAACTGCCGAAGCTGCTCTGTCGTATGTCCATTTCCTGGATTCCAATTAATTATTGTCTGCCGCTCTTCGTTAAAACATGGAGGAGGGGTTAGATATTTGACTCTCTCTTCATCCGTTACAAAACATCCTGACGGCACTCTTTCCTGAGCTACTGCGATCTCTGCATTAAACAAGAAAACTAGCGATATTAGCCAAAGCAGATGTTTCATATAAACCTAGCCTAATACAAGATTGTTCTATCTTACCCTTCTGCGGTGTCAAAGGTCTGTGCCACTCAATGATTAGCAAAGAATTATAGGTGAGCCTCAGTGGCTTATCACTCTTACGGAGTTAATCATGAGGGATTCCATGATGTCCACGACGTGTTTCACCTGATGAAACACGTCCTCCACTTAGACATATACTTGGAGAGGGGACATTAGGCGGGCGAATGCCAACCTCTCCCTACCGGCGAATTTCAAGACTGGTGCCAGTGCTTTAAATATTAAGGAATCGTCGATTCATACTCAACAGCCAGGCCTAAGTGGTCGTCACTGAGGTGGGCATAACGATGTACTGTCTGAAGCTGTTTGTGTCCCAACACACCAGCAATCTCAATTAGCGAGGCGCCGTTCATAGCAAGATAGCTAGCTGTGGTGTGCCTTAGATCGTGAAACCTAAAGTCAGTAATTTTTGCGGCCTTACGCGCCGCTGTCCAGGGAGCAGTTATGTCAAAGTGGCGAGCTGACTCTAGAACGGAACGGCAAGGCTTCTTTGGTGAGGGCTTTTCTCCCGGAAAAAGAAAGTCAGAATCCGGGCGTCTGCGTAACAGATGCTCTCGTATCAGCTCAAGTGCCCTACCCTTCAAGGGCACGCTGCGCTGTCCATTTTTTGTATGCTCCAGAATCAGGCGCTCTCGATCTAGATCGACTTGCTTCCACGTAAGAGATAAGATTTCCTCTTTTCGCATGCCCGTTGAGAGGGCAAGGGTCACGATTAAGTACAAATGAGGATAGCGACTATTCCTGCAGGCAACCAGTAATCTGGACAGCTCATCTTGGCTAAGATACCTAACTCTAACATTACTCTGCGGGGGTTTCTCGACATCATCAACTGGGTTACGCATCACCCACCCCCAGCGCATCGCCATCTTAAACACTATCGATAAACTGCACAGGTGGACGCGGATGCTTGATTGCGAAAGCTCGCCATCAAGCGTTCGTCCTTCGGCAGGTTTAAGTAATTTAATCGCTTCGCGAATCACTGAATAATTAATTTCGCGCAAAGCTGGGGCCCCAGAGCAAGGTCCCAACGACGAAGGTGCGCCCGTCTATTAAGATCGGTTTTGCTCTCGGCCAGAAAGCGGCTGATTGCTAGGTGCAGAGTATTCGATGCTAAGTCTGCCCTACTAGTAGTATAAGAAGCAAGAATTCTATCTTCCTGCTCTCGTATCCACGCCTGCGCGTCTGTCTTGCGGCTAAAAGTAGCGGTTCTAGGGGTATGCCCAGCTCGGCGCACTCTAGCAGTGAAGGAGGTCGCTCCCTGGGAATCGATACGCTTCATTATGCTGCCCATGATTTATTCTCTCCTGATTGCGTTATTCCTTACCGGCCTCCTACTTCTCACCTGAAAATCAAAAAGAGCGTCGTCCTTTGGGGGGAAAGGGTCTTGAGTAGCGGTAGAGACCGTCCCCCATCCCAGCTCTCTTTACACCCCATCGCTCTTAAGGTTGTTTCGATGAGGCATAGAAGTCTAGGATCCGGCCTTGTTTGTCGGTTATTTTTACAGCTCCCCAATCTTATCATTTTCTATTTTTAATTCGGATAGCTTTTGCTCTATACGCTCTAAGGCTTCACTGTTACTGATGACTGCATCTAGAGCTCTGCTGATCTTATTGATTGCACTGATCAGGCGGTTCACACCTACTACTAGAGCTCCAATTATCAGAACCCACTTGATGCCTACCCAAACCAAAGGTGCCAGCATTAACGTAATGGCTAATCCAACTTCGAATACTTGCTCAATTCCATATTGGCTAACTAGAGCAGACATTAAGAGGAGAAAGATCACGGGCATGCCTTTCCCAAGACCTAACACCAAACCAACCGTCCTCCAAGATTTAGCCAGGTAGATCAATGTCGCAATTATAATCAGCCATACAATCCCCACGAACCCCCACGCCACGGCTTTTATTATAAAAGTCTGCATATCTGGCGGGATAAAAGGAGTCGCTTCTGTGGCCATGTAAAGCAAAAACATAGCCACTGTTAATAGGCACGTTAGGGAATAAAAGATCCCCCGACTGCTAAGTTTTACCCGTTTCATATCCCTCTCCTGCCAGCTTTGGCACGAATCCTGGCTACTAACTCTTATGCTCTGCTGACGTCTGAGCTGCTGTTAATGAAAACATCAACTTGCTACCGCTTAGTCTGCCGCCTACATGGCTCCAACGGTCGTTACCAATCATCTAATTGTCGAATCCCACATGACCGAACCCAGTACGATCTCACATACCGGACTACAGTACTAAAGTAGCATAAAAATCTCTCCTATTCGAAGTTTGTGAAATTTTCGATTTTGGCCCTGAGTGAGACGACGATTAATGCCTGGATTTAGCCTGAAGACATGTTTTTCGCCGCTGTTTATCGCAGAGCCTGTGATTGCATCAGTTCTTTACCAGAGCCAGAAACTCCTGAACTGATATCACCGAGATTCCATAGTCTCTGGCTTTTTTTGCTTTCCCCGACATAGATGACTTATCCGCTGCTACTACTAGGTCGCACTTTTTCTTAGTCACTGACTCTACTGGTATATAGCCTAACGCTAGGGCCTTGCTATGAAGCTCCTCTCTACTTAGTTCATTCCCTTGAGAGTCGATTACTTGTCCGGTGAAACATACGCGAATACCGGGCATGAACTCTACTTGAGTAGCTTTGCTTCGAGGAAGGTTAACCTCTACGCCGAGTTCCTGGGCAATTTTCTCTATCTGATCCCGCTCCCTATCAGAAATAAACGAATCCCGATTAGCTGCATCTACTACTGACTCTATGAATGTCTGATGAACTTGCGCTTGCTGCTCTTTAGTCAATGACAGTTCTCTCGCCCAGTCGTTCAAATATAGCCGCTCTTCAGCAGTTAGCTGCATGTCAGCAAGAACTGAGCAGAGACCATCCATGTAGGATAACAGCGATCCTTGGCATCCGTTGATGGAGACGTGCCGCACGGCCCGTTGAAGAGTCATTTGAACGGGCGCTTGTTCTTTTTGCGATGCAGGACGTGCGAAAATGCGGGTACTCCTTCTAGCAGAACTACCCTCGATTTGCACCGGCACCAGAGCTCCGTCCTCTCTGAAAATCTTCCCTAACAGGAGCGCTGTTGCACGAGCGTCTGTTACCGCTCGGTGCGCAGCCTCGTTGCTGATTCCATAGTTTAAACAAGCTGTCGATAATTTCTCCTTGGTAGCTTGTAACGTACAAAATCCGCGGCCGAGATCCAAATGGCGGCCCAATCTATCGAACTCGGCTCTCAACATTCGGCTATCAAACGGGAGATTGTGTGCGACTAATATTCGGCCTTGCAATAAATAGGCTATCTCATCCACTATCTCGTTAAATGTCGGTGCTAATGATACGACCTCTGCAGTAATTCCATGGATATTTGCATTTGATATATCGCGCAGTGGGTTAACAAGCGTCTCCCATTCCTGCTTGATCTCTTGTCCATCAACTAAAACAAGTCCGATCTCTACTATGCGGTCGGTCTTCCCTAATCCTGTAGTTTCAACGTCAATTACCGCAAATCGTTTCATAACTTCTGCCTGTCCTTCATTTCGGTTACATCCCTAACGGGAGTTCGTCTGTACTGCTGATTATTAGCCTCTTATCCAATTGTCTACGTCGGACATTTATCTGATTAAAGCAAGTTAATAATAATGTCACGAACTCCCGGATCTAACCAAAAGGCTTTGGTGCAACCCAGGCGAATACCTCCCTGAGTCGCTCCAAAGTACTGCCCGAAGTATAAAAGCGCTCTGTTGAGCCCTGCTCCGACCCATAAAACTTAATCACCGGGCATTGCTGATTCTCTTTCTACTAAGCTCTTAAGGAACTATTATTTCCTCGGTAAAACTCCCTCTAACGCCACTGTACAGGCTGAGGAACTAGTCTCTCCAACAAAACAGAGCCGACGATTGTAATACTCTACTGTCCACCTTACTCGAGCAGAGGAACTATTTATATCCTCAAATGTGTAGGTGCTTTTGCTTGTACATTGGCCGTTGGTTGTAGGCCCATTTTCTACAATAAAAGAGTCAGAAGATGTAACGGTTCCTGAATATCTCTGGGGATATCTCTCTCCAACTTGAAGGGTGACTGTACTTTCTCCGGCGTTATGCTCGACAGAATAGACACCGTTCCAGTCAAATCCAAAGTCGCATGTATTTATGACCCGATTCATGGGGCCTTCATAGACGCCATCGAAACTAGGCGTGGAGGATTCACCGTCTGTGCTTCCTCCTCCTCCACCACCGCCGCACGCTGTTACCGCCGAAATAAGAAAAAAGACTGCTAACTTTCGCATGTTTATAATCTCCTGGGTGTACGACTCCGTCATCACCTACTCTAGTCGCGAAAACTTAATCACTGATCAGTTAGTCTGTCCAGGACATGACTCATCTGGTGATACAGGTTCTACTCAAGATGAGAACCTCAAGCACATTCGATAACGCTTCCAACTAAGATAATTTATAGATACCGAAAGCCGACCTCTTTTCTCGTGGCTTTAGGGTACCCGATAGACGTCCCCATTCTCGAGCGTAATCCATCCTAAACACGGCTCAACAACGCGATCTACTTCAGGAACCATCCCCATGGTTCGCAGTAAGGCAAAACATGAAACTTCAGTATCCGGATAGACTTCTTTAATAAGGGACGCTGCAGCAAGGAGCGTTGCGCCTTTGGTTACAACATCATCCACCACGACAATATGAGACGGAACTCTAGTCAGATCCTTGGATACCTCCATGGAATCAATGTGGTTTTGAAGGGTAGGCCTCTGTCCTTTAAGAGAATATGCTGATTTAGGAATAGAGTATTTGCGTTTAAGAATCGGTGCTGCCAAACTTCCTAGACCCTCCGACACTAAATATTCTGCAATCAATCTAGGAACCCACAGCGCTTCTTTGCCTACTAGTGGTGCGTGACTCGGCGCTGGTATAAGCACTACGTCACCTTCGAAAAAATGCTTAAAAGGGAGAGAGTTGCGATCGCTATGTAATCTCACGATTGCTTTTTTTAGAGCCTCTTCGTTACCTCTCTTAATGTAATCCCTCCAATTTCGGGATTTTACAGAACTGTCTGAGAGCCCTTTGGGTGAGTATGCTAAAAATGCCCCAAACGGTACCTTAGAGAGACAATTCGATTGGCTCATCTCGAGGGCTCCTAGGCACTGAATCGAACAAGGAAGCGAGTGTCTCTCTAGTTAAGACCTCCGCTCCATACTGCAACATCTCTGCTGGCCAAGTTAGGCTGGTATCTTTAACGTTCGATTCCATTATGAACAATGGACGCCCAAGCCGTAGAGCCTCCCATCCTTGGTGCAAAGAGCCCGAGTTATTTTGTGCTTCAACTATAACGGTAGCGTCTGAGATAAGGGCCATGGTCCTGTTTCTCATCGGAAAATTAGCTGGTCTAACCGTGGACCCTGGAGCGAATTGAGATATGGCGAGATACTCACGCATAATTCGCTCTTGAAGACTCCTGTTTTTAGCCGGATAGAACTCCTGTAGGGGAGTCCCGAGCACTGCTATCGTTTCACCGCCTACCTCTATTGCTGCTTCATGAGCTGAGGTATCTATCCCTTCCGCTAATCCGCTAACAATTACCATCCCTTCATCAATTAATTTGCGGGTCAAAATAGAGGCACGTCTTAGTCCCTCGCTCGAGGCTTTCCTTGAGCCTACGATTGAAACCTTTGGCGATCGTCTAAGGAGGTCCCTATTTCCCGCAATATAAAGATGGGAGGGAGCATGCTTCTCCTCGACGGAATTGAGCGGCCCTAACAAGTCATTTATTTCGTGGGATACGTAGTCCGATTTCATCGCTTCTAATTCCGATATCCCTCAATTATCTGCTATTTTAGACCAAACAGAAAGAGAATGAAGGGTTTGTGCAAAATACTAATGCTTCCACGATTATAGCTTAACTAAGTTAAGGTACTTAAGCTAACTCTTGAAAAACCAACTCACCCATCAAAAAGACAACTCACATCCTAAAAGAGCTGTTTATTTCTCCCTTACCTCTAAATAATCCTGCAACATCCGCCTTCGGATGGTATTAAACAGCACTCCCCCACTCTCCTTTTTCTCAAGGTAGAAGTGCTGATTAAATGGGAGTGCGTCCTGAGTTCGTCATTGGGACACCCAAAAGCGGGTTTTTAGAGCAAGGAGCTTTTCTTTTTCCGGCGTCAGAGCGAGCATCGTTGTAATAGTTCTCTTCGATTCAGGCAGAAACACTGTCGCCTGTTGTATGGTCTTCATGATTTCAATGGCGCGGGCGGGGCTTATCTGAATCTCATGCTCGATG
>Ga0214921_10004614_pt1 | contig 20133 bp, 25 predicted proteins | sample LL1505_MetaG_FD_177992 | JGI IMG/M metagenome (GOLD analysis project Ga0214921, IMG submission 177992) | Freshwater microbial communities from Lake Lanier, Atlanta, Georgia, United States - LL-1505 | ecosystem: Environmental > Aquatic > Freshwater > Lake | place: USA: Georgia | collected...
CACCGGGAAGCCGGGGTGTTCCTGATGCTCTTCATTGTTTTCACTTTCCAATGCCTAAAAAATCGCAAATCCATTCAAATTACCAGAGGGTCACGCTATTGCCAAGGCTAGCCGCAACTCTATTGCCAATCTCTGGCGCAGCTCGTTGCGCACAAAACGCCCTACCGGCACCCGCTGCCCATGGCAGCAAATTTCAATCATCGCCTGCCCGTGTGCCACTTGCTCAATCCGCACCCAGGCTTTTTGAAACTCTTGCCGAACCATCTGACCGGCATTTTCGGACTCGACCACCAACACATTGCCTTCCAACCAAATCCGCTCGCCATCCAGCGCGTGCCGGGCGTAGACCACAAACGCTGCGCCGACAGCCAAAAGTTCCAACGAAGCGAAGGGCAAGACCAACACGGCGCCCTGGAACCAGCAAAACGCGCCAATGGTCAGCGAAACCACCGCTATCAATGCGAAACATGCTCCAAGCTGCCCCGGCGTCACTGAACAATTCTTGCGAAAGTCCCAGGAAATCCGCGCATTCTGAACTGTCGCGAAATGAAAAACAGGGCTGTCCACGGTTGCTGCTTTGTCTGTAATTGGCCCATCTACCCACACGCCCGATCGGGGTAAACCCTCGATTTAGGCATCGACGGATTGTAGCCCACCGTCATTGAGCAGGGTCTCGGCGTGTGGCTTTAGCAGCCCGGCGCAGGCTCTCCAAATCAATGTTGGTTTGCGGCTTTGCGGCAAAGCGCGGCGCGGGCTTGAAAGCATGGCCATAAATGACTTCAAAGCGTACGCTCAAGCGGCCCCCTTGTGCAGGATCGGCCAAGCCCTGGCGCAAGGCATCATGCAATGCCGCGCGCCACCCTGCGGTGCGCAGGCCGGTGAAGCGCTCAAGCGACAGGTTACGCCCCAGCGTGCGCAACTCTGCCAATAAATTTTGTGGCGTGCTGAAGCTCAGGGTTATGCGCTCCATGTCCATCACGGGCTCAGCGAATCCGGCCTCCACCAGCATGTCGCCCCAGTCGTGCATGTCCGTGAACGAGTGGGACGGTGGCGGCCAACCCTGCGCGGCATACACCGCGCGGATCTCCTGCAAGGTCTCGGGCCCCAGGCAAGAAAACATGACAAACCCTCCCACTTCCAGCAACCCCAACCATTGCCCGATCAAGGCCTGCGGGTCGGCTGCATGGTGCAAGGCCATATTGGCCCACAACATACCCACCGGCTGCGTCGGGTATGCCACCTGCGCTTTTGCAGCGCGCAGTTTCAGCGGGTTCCACCAAGGCGCTCTGAGGGCGCTTTGCAACAAGGCCGCGCGTTGAGAGTTGGACTCATGGAGATAGGCCGAGGCCTGCGGGTAGCGCGTTTGCAACAAGGTCTGCGCATTCCAACCACCACGAACCGGTTCCCAATGGACCCAACTCGCGGGTTTTTGTACCAGCCATTGCAGCCGCGCCTCCATGCGCCGGGCGACTTCCTCGTGCAGCCACGGAGAGGCAAAGCCCGGGGGCTCCTGGCGCGCAACAGCAGGCAAATCCATCCATCGCTGCACCGCAACGGGATCGATCGTGGGCGGTCGGGAGGTGGGCATGGTGAGGGGGGTGAAATCGGCTCGGCAAGCAGGCGTGGCTGCGCTGCGCCGCAGTATATTGGCAGCATGTTTTTTTCGGCTTTCAGGGAGTGGGAAACATGGTTGCCCAGCCGCTGCGCGGTCTGCCATGCCTGGCCCAGCAACGCAGTCTGCGAGGACTGCGTGCGCCAGTTTGGCCAACCGCGAACACGCTGCCGAACCTGCGCGGCAAGCCTCCCGAACGCCGTCACCCAATGCGGCGCGTGCTTGCGCAATCCGCCGCCTTTGGCAGCGGTGCTGGCGGCAGTCGAATACGACTACCCCTGGGCGCAGATGGTGCGCGACTTTAAATTCCACGCTGACATCGTCTGGGCCCGCAGCTTTGCACGCATGATGCGCAGTACCCCGTGGGTCGATCCCGCGCTGGAGGAGGCCGATTGGATTGTCCCCATGCCGCTGTCCCAACAACGCCTGTTGGAGCGCGGGTTCAACCAAAGCGCGGTGCTGGCAAGCGCGCTGGAAACGGGTGCGCCGCGCAAAGTGCGCCACGACGTGTTGGTGCGTATCCGGGACACTGCAGCGCAAAGCAGCCTGCCCCGCCGGGAGCGCCATGCCAATGTGGCGCGCGCCTTCGCGGTCCACCCGGACTGGTTCGCCCAGATACGCGGGAAAAAGGTGGTGCTGGTGGATGACGTCATGACCACCGGCGCCTCGCTGCACGCTGCCGCGCGTGCGCTGTCGCAAGCCGGCGTAGCGCAGACCATGGCGCTGGTATTTGCCCGCACGCCCTGATGCGCAGGGCACAGCGGCCACAATCGCCGTATGTTCCACATCGTCTTGGTCGAGCCTGAAATTCCGCCCAACACGGGCAATGTGATCCGACTGGCTGCGAACACCGGCTGCAGCCTGCATTTGGTCGAGCCGCTGGGCTTTGCGATGGACGACAAACATATGCGCCGCGCCGGCTTGGATTACCACGAGTACGCGCAGCTGCACCGGCATGCGGATTGGCACACTTTTTTGGACACGCACCGGCCTGACCCGGCCCGCATGTTCGCCCTTACCACCCGGGGCAGCGCCAGCCCCTACCAGACTGCGTTTTCAGCGGGCGACTGGCTGGTCTTCGGCTCAGAAACCAAAGGGCTCGGCGACACCGTGCGGGCCAGCTTCCAACAACCAAACTGCCTGCGCCTGCCCATGCGGGTTGGCCAGCGCAGCTTGAACCTGTCGAACGCTGTGGCGGTCACGGTTTTCGAAGCCTGGCGCCAGAACGGCTTTGCCACGGCCCCGGGCGCTTAGCTGTAGTAGCGCACCAGAACTTCAGCCACGCAAGCAGGTTTGGATGCACCCTCCAGCTCGATGGAGACCTTCCAACAGATTTGCACGCCCTCCGCCTCTAATGCCTGAACCGACAACAGATGCAAATGGGCACGCACGCGGCCGCCCACGGGAACGGGTGCGGTGAACCGGACCTTGTTCAAACCGTAATTGACGACCATCCGCAGGCCCTCCACACGCAGCGCGGTCTCCAGAAAATAGGGAATCAGCGACAGCGTGAGAAAGCCGTGCGCGATGGTGGTGCCGAATGGCCCGTTGCGGGCGCGCTCGGCATCCACATGGATCCACTGGTGGTCGCTGGTGGCGTCTGCAAAACGCCCGACGCGCTCCTGGGTCATCTGCACCCAATCGCTGGTGGCGATGTCCTGGCCCTCGCAGGCAAGCAAATCGGCAAGTGAGGCAAAGGTTCTCATAGCGCCACTGTAGCCAATCGGTGCAGACATGTGCTGCCAGGGGCGTGCTAATCTGCGCCGATGTTTAACCCCAGCCAAGAGGATGTGCGCCGTTATTTTTGCGCCGCCTTTGCCAAATCGCGCGATGGTGTGCCGTTGGAGCCGCTTGAAACCGTTGCTGCGCAGTGGATCGCCGAACACCCGGAGTACCACAAGGACCTGACCGATGCCGCCAGGGCGGTCGCCGCGGTGTACGCCACGGAACCCACGCCCTTGCAAGCGGGTAACCCCTTTTTACATCTGTCCATGCACTTGTCAATCAGCGAACAGTGCAGCATCGACCAGCCGCGCGGCATTCGGCAGGCGGTGGAGCTCTTGGCGCACCGGCGCGATTCGGTGCACGACGCCCATCACGCCGCTATGGAATGTCTGGGCACGATGTTGTGGGAAAGCCAGCGGGCCGGGCGGCCTCCAGACGGCGAGGCGTACGTAGCCTGTGTGCAGCGGCAGGCGACCCGGGACTGACACAAAAAACCGCCCGAAGGCGGTTTCTTGCTGACCCGTGAATTTGCTTATCGCAAGCGGCTCTGCGCTACGGTTTTGACTTCGCCGGGCAAAGTGGCCAGGTACTCGGCCAGTACTTTGAGTTCCGCGTTGCTGTACTGCTTGGCCACACCGCCCATGATCGCATTGCCCCGGCCCACGCTCGGGTTGCCTTCCGTTTTATAGGACTTAAGGGCCACATAAAGGTAATCGCGGTACTGGCCGGCTAACTTGGGGTAACCCGGAGCCACCGGCTGGCTGAAACTCTCGCCGTGGCAGGAGGTGCACGCGCCTTTGGTGACCAGTTCTGCCGCCTTGCCAGAACCCAGATCCGCTTTGCCCAGCGGCGCTGCTGCGGCGTTCACGCCCAGCTGCGAATAGTAGGCGGCCAGGTCTGCCATATCCTGCTCGGTCAGCGTGGTGGCGATACCGCGCATGCTGGGGTGTTTGCGTTCGCCACCTTTGTACGCGGTCAAGGCGTTAACGATGTATTGTTCGTTTTGGCCGGCGATCTTGGGGACTTTGTACACCTCGGGGAACGTTGCCTGGTACCCCACGATGCCATGGCAGCCGACACACATGGTGTTTTTGCGTTCGCCGGCTTGCATGTCGCCCTTGAGCGCCTCAGCCTGGGCCGAAAAAACCGTCGCGATGACTAGAAAAAAGGCGCTTAGAAGCGAAGCCGGGGTTTTCATTTTGCGGGGACAATCAAAAAGAATGGGTGAGGAGAAAAACGCTCAGATTATATCGACCGGCCCCTGCGCAGCCCGCCTTGCCCCCACAGATACTGTTGCCAGAAAAGCCCCAAACGCCATGAAATTTCAAGGAAGTAAGAACTACGTCGCCACCCAGGACCTGATGTTGTCGGTCAATGCGGCCATCACATTGCAGCGCCCCTTGCTGGTAAAGGGCGAACCTGGCACCGGCAAAACCATGCTGGCAGAAGAAGTAGCGGCGGCCCTGGATCTGCCTTTGCTGCAATGGCACATCAAATCCACGACTAAGGCCCAGCAGGGCCTGTACGAGTACGACGCGGTCAGCCGCCTGCGCGACTCGCAGCTCGCAGATCTGGATGGCGGCGAGCGGGTCAAAAACATCCACAACTACATCGTGAAAGGCGTGTTGTGGCAGGCCTTTACCAGCGAAAAACCGGTGGCGCTGCTGATTGACGAGATCGACAAGGCCGACATCGAATTTCCCAACGACTTGCTGCGCGAAATCGACCGCATGGAGTTTTATTGCTACGAAACGCGGGAGTTGATCCGGGCCAAGCACCGGCCGCTGGTGTTTATTACTTCCAATAACGAGAAGGAATTACCGGACGCTTTCTTGCGCCGCTGTTTTTTCCACTACATCCAGTTTCCTGATGCTGCGACCATGCAAAGCATCGTGGATGTGCACTTTCCCGGCCTCAAAAAAGAGTTGCTCAGCGCCGCCATGCAAACCTTTTATGACGTGCGCAATCTGCCGGGTCTGAAAAAGAAACCCTCCACCAGCGAGCTGCTGGATTGGCTCAGGCTGCTGCTGGCCGAGGACATTCCGGCCTCCGTGCTGCAAAGCCAAGAGACGAAAGCTGCCCTCCCCCCGCTGGCGGGCGCGCTGCTGAAAAATGAACAGGATGTCACCCTGTTTGAGAAGCTGATGTTCATGCAGCGCCACAACCGTTAAGACCCGCACCGACTCGCAACCCAAGGATTGAAGATGGCATTTGTCGAACCCGTCACCCTCGAAGGCTACGGCCTGCGCGTCCTACCGCTGGCCCTGGAACACGAACAGGGGTTGCAGGCGGCAGCCGCTGACGGCGCGCTATGGACCATCCGCGTGACCTCCGTGCCCGAGCCGGAAAACACCCGCAAATATATTGAAGATGCCTTGGCCATGCGCGAAGCTGGCAACCGCTTCGCGTTTGTGGTTCAGGATGCAGCCAGCGGCAAAGTGCTGGGCTGCAGCAGCTACCACGACATCCTTGCGGCGGTGAAGCGGGTTGAAATCGGCTACACCTGGTATGCCAAAAGCGTTCAACGCACCCATGTCAATACCGCCTGCAAGCTGCTGCTGATGACCCACGCGTTCGAGACCTTGGGTTGCCACGTAGTGGGTTGGCGTACCGACAATTTCAACTTCGCCTCGCAAGCCGCTATTGAGCGCTTGGGCGCGCACAAAGACGGTGTGATCCGCGGCCACGCGCTGCGCCGCGACGGCACCATCCGCGATACCGTGATGTACAGCTTGCGTGCCGGCGAGTGGCCGGAAGTCCGGGCGCAACTGCTGTACGCCCTCAACAAGCCGCGCTGAACCGCGCAGGCTCCAGCCCGCCCATGCTGCTCGATTTCTTCTACACCCTGCGGCAGGCCAAGTTGCCGGTCTCGGTGACGGAGTATCTGACGCTGATGGGCGCCCTCCAACGCGGCGTGATCGGGCCTTTGCTTCAGCCAGAAGACGGTGAGGGGCATGGCTATGGCGTTGAGGATTTTTATTTTCTAAGCCGCACCACGCTCATCAAAGACGAAAAACACTACGACAAGTTTGACCGCGCATTTGCGGCCTACTTCAAGGGGGTGGAGCAGATTGCCGATTTCACCCAGGACATCCCGCTGGAATGGCTGCGCAAAAACCTGGAGTTGCAACTCAGCCCCGAAGAGCTCGCCAAGATCCAAAAAATGGGTTGGGACGAGCTGATGGCCACGCTTAAAGAGCGCTTCGAAGAACAAAAAGAACGCCACGAAGGTGGCAGCAAATGGATAGGCACGGGCGGTACCTCGCCGTTTGGCGCGTTTGGCCACAACCCGCAGGGTATCCGCATCGGACAGCCGGGCAGCCGTAACAAAAGCGCCGTCAAGGTCTGGGACCAACGGGCTTTCAAAGACTACGACGACACCCAGGAATTGGGCACGCGCAATATCAAGATCGCGCTGCGCCGCCTGCGCCAATTCGCCCGCGAAGGCGTGGAGGACGAGTTGGACCTGGACAGCACCATCCGCAAAACTGCCGCCAACGCGGGCTATCTGGACATCGCGATGCGCCCCGAGCGGCACAACAAGGTGAAGGTCTTGCTGCTGATGGATGTTGGCGGCAGCATGGACGAACACGTCGCACGCGTGGAAGAGCTATTCAGCGCGAGCAAAGCCGAGTTCAAACACCTGGAGTTTTTCTATTTCCACAACTGTGTCTACGACTTCATGTGGAAAAACAACCGCCGCCGCTTTGCGGAAAAGTTCGAAACGCTGGAGGTTTTGCGGACCTACAACAAAGACTACAAACTCATTTTTGTGGGCGACGCCACCATGAGCCCCTATGAAATCCTGCAAGCCGGAGGCAGCGTGGAATACAACAACTCCGAGGCCGGTGCAGTCTGGTTGGAGCGCCTCACCAGTGCCTTCCCCAAATTTGTGTGGATAAACCCCGAGCCCCAGGGCGTCTGGCAATACCGACACAGCATCAGCATCATCCAGCAACTGCTGCACGACCAGATGTACCCGCTCACCGTGCGCGGCCTGGAAGACGCTATGCGCACGCTCTCCAAATAAAAAGCGGACCGGCATGCACCGGTCCGCCACACACTATCAGCGGGTCAGCTGAAGAGCTCGACTTTTCCGTCCAGCGACATCAGGCCCAACTCGACACCCAACTGCGGCTGGTTTTCCTTCAACTGGCGGCGGAACTCCAGCAATGCTTCCTTGTGGGTTTCAGTTTCCACCGCAGGGTTGGCCACTTTTTCTGCGCCATAGGCAATCTTGGCCGCGCCGCAGTCGCGGTGGTTGACCACGATCACTTTTTTGATGTTGTGCAACTGAACAGACGCTCCCAGGTTTTCCCAAAAGGTTTTGTGCCATTCTTTGAAAGCCGGTGCGACCACGCCGATGGACGCGCCGGCAACCGTGAAGGCGCTGTATTTGCCGGTCAAGCCGTCACTGGCCTGCTGGCGGCTCACCAAAGCCTGAAAGCGCGGATCGATACACGAGAGAACCATGGCCTCGTAGTTACCCGATGCGGCCTCCACGCCCGAAGACAGCATGCCGATACTGGTGAACAACGCTGCGCCACCGGCGAGCCGCAAAAACTCGCGGCGCTGGGTCGCGCCGCTGAGCAAGTCGCCGCAGCACACGGGGCTGTATTTCGATTGAAGGGTGCCTTTGAATCCCATTTCCAACTCCTGATCTGTGAATGTTTGATAAGCCAATCCATGGGTACACGGACAGAAGATCATCCCATCTTCATCACGCCATGGGTGTTAACTGTGAATTCAACTATTTGTACAAACATCTCATCCAACAATGCGTGCCTTGCCAACAGCTGCAAACTCTTAGCCCGGAGGCCGCGTTTAGACCGTTATCTTCAGCAGGGCTCTATTGATCGATGCGACTGTGGATGGATTGAGAGTGTCTTTTCGCATTGACGCCAGCGAGTTGGTCAAAAGCCCGGCAACCCATAACGCATTGAAATTGTTTTCGATCACAAATTTCCCACCAGTCAGTTGGAAGATATAGGATGGGCCCGGGCATTCGCCCCAATGCCCGTTTCGTTCAACCTTGCCATGAATACCGCAGCAACCATGAAAAAAGTTATCCTGCTAATCGCTTCCGTTCTGTTCACAGCTTCTTGCTGGGCCGGCCCCTACGGCGACGATTTGAAGAAGTGCTTGGTGGAATCCACGTCCAAGCGGGACAACATCGTTTTGGTGCGCTGGCTGTCGAAAGCCTTGCTGGCACATCCCGAAGTCAAGGACCTGGCCGTGATACCCAACGCCAAAGCCGTGCAGATCGACAAAGATTTTGCACGCTATGTCGAAAGACTGTTGGGCGAAAACTGCAGCGCGCAATTTGCAAATGTGATTCGTTATGAAGATCAAGACGCGATCCGCAAGAGTTTTGAATTTTTGGGCCAAGTCGCGATGAAAGAGCTGATGGACAACGCGCAAGTCCAGGAAGCCGTCACCGGAGTCCTCAAGCAACTGGATATGGAGAAACTTGGCAGAGCAATACTGCTAAATTTTTGAATCGGTCAGCCCATGACCGCATCTGCCAGCAGTTTGAGCGAAACGCCGAACAGGCTAACCTGCACCAGCATGTAAAACCACCGCTGAGAGACCCGGCGGGTCAGGTAGGCACCAGACAGCGCACCAGCCAGGGCAAAAGGCACCAGCCCGGCGGCGTAGGACAAGCCCTCTACGGAATAGGGCCGCAGGTTTTGATAGGGGATGATTTTGGCGGCGTTGATGACCGCAAAGACGATGGTGGCGGTACCGGCAAATTCGGCTTTGGGTAGCTGCTGGGGCAACATGTAAACCTGAAAAGGCGGCGCGCCCGCGTGCGAAATGAAACTGGTAAACCCCGCCACCGTGCCCCAGAGCCAGCCTTTGGCGCGCTGCGGCGGCAGCGCCGGTGCGTCGCGGTTCTTGCGCAGCCACAGGTTCAGGCAAAAGCCCAGGCCCACCAGCGCAATGATCAGGGTGACGGCCCGGTCCGACACCCACGAAGCGGTCAACCATCCCACCAGCACGCCGGCAATGCCCGCGGGCACCAGAATCCGCACATTAGCGGCGCTGTAATCGCGGCGGTATAGCCACAGGCCGGCAACATCAGACACCACAAAAATGGGCAGCAGCAAACCGGCAGCCAGCACCGGCGACATGCTCAACGAGAGCACCGGCACCGCCAGCATTCCCACCGCTGGCAGCCCGCCTTTGGAAGAACCGACCAGGAACGCAGCCAGGGCGGCCAACCCAAACAGGGCATCAAATTGCATCCGTCGATCATAGGTGTGCTTACGCAATGCGGCCCACAGCTGCTGATGGACAATGTGCAGGCCCGCTTGTCGCGCCGCTGAAAGGCCCATTGTTGTGACCACCACTGCCTACTTCTCCCACCCCGACTGCCTGGCCCACGACATGGGGCCGGGTCACCCCGAATGCCCCGAACGGCTAGACGCCATCAACGACCGCCTGCACGCCAGTGGCCTGATGGACGCCTTGGCATGGCATGAGCCGCCATTGGCCACCACCGAGCAAATGGCCTTGGCCCACACCCGTACGCACCTGGAAAACCTGCTACTGCACCATACCCGCCTGGTAGCCGCTGCGGGGCAGGATCGCGGCGCTTTAAGTTACCTGGATGCGGACACCGCCATGAACCCGCGCACATGGGATGCCGTACGCCGCGCCGCGGGCGCCGCGATAGCGGCCACTGATGCGGTCATACGGGGCGAAGCGGAAAACGCCTTTTGCGCGGTGCGCCCGCCCGGTCACCACGCTTGCCACGACCGGGCCATGGGGTTTTGCCTGGTGAACAATGTGGCGCTGGCAGCCAAATACGCGCTGGAGCACCACGGACTGGATCGCGTGGCCATCATCGACTTTGACGTGCACCACGGCAACGGGACCGAGGACATCGTCGCTGGCGACCCCCGCATCCTGATGGTGGGCTTCTACCAACACCCTTTTTACCCGCACCGTGGCAGCGACTCGGGCGCAGCCAATGTGCTCAATCTACCGGTGGCCGCCTATACCAAAGGGCCCGCCATCCGCGCGCTGATTGAAGCCCAGTGGCTGCCGCGCCTGGACGCCTTTGCGCCGCAAATGTTGTTTGTCAGCGCCGGATTTGACGCGCACCGCGAGGATGACCTGGGCCAGCTCGGACTGGTGGAGGACGACTACCGCTGGATCACGCGGCAAATTAAAACAGTGGCCCAGCGCCATGCACGCGGGCGCATCGTCTCCTGCCTAGAAGGCGGCTACAACCTAGACGCCCTGGGCCGCAGCGTCGAGGTGCATGTGCGCGAGCTGGCCGGGCTGTCCTAGCGGGGCGCACGATTAAACTCCGGCGATGACCATTCTTGTTACCGGCGGTGCCGGGTTCATTGGCAGCAATTTCGTTCTGGACTGGCTGGCTGGTAGTGACGAGGCCGTGGTCAACCTCGACGCCCTCACCTACGCGGGCAATGTGCACAACCTGGACAGCCTGCACGGCGACCCGCACCATTTTTTTGTGCATGGCGATATCGGTGACGCCGCGCTGGTCGGGCGTCTGCTGGCGGAGCACCAGCCCCGCGCCGTCCTGCACTTCGCGGCAGAAAGCCATGTGGACCGGTCCATCCACGGGCCGGCGGCATTTGTCCAGACCAACATCGTGGGTACCTTTCAATTGCTGGAAGCGGTGCGCGCTTACTGGAATGCGTTGGAGCCCGAAGCTAAGGCGGCGTTCCGCCTGCTACACATATCCACCGATGAGGTGTTCGGCTCACTGGCCAAAGACGCGCCGGCATTCACCGAAACCCACCCCTACGAGCCCAACAGTCCCTACAGCGCCAGCAAAGCCGCCAGCGACCACCTGGTACGCGCCTACCACCACACCTACGGTCTGCCGGCGGTGACGACCAACTGCAGCAACAACTACGGGCCGCTGCACTTCCCCGAAAAACTGATCCCGCTGATGATCGTGAACGCGCAGGCGGGCAAGCCGCTGCCGGTCTATGGCGACGGGCAGCAAATCCGTGACTGGCTGTACGTGAAAGACCATTGCAGCGCCATCCGCTGCGTGCTGGCGAAGGGCCGCGTGGGCGAGACCTACAACATTGGCGGCTGGAACGAAATGCCGAATCTGGATATCGTGCACACGGTGTGCGATCTGCTGGACGAACTCCAACCCCGCGCCGACGGCAGCAGCTACTGCACCCAAATTACCTTTGTGACCGACCGCCCGGGCCACGACCGCCGCTACGCGATTGACGCCAGCAAAATCCACCGCGAACTGGGCTGGCGTCCGGCGGAGACCTTTGCCAGCGGCATCCGCAAGACCGTCCAGTGGTACCTGGACAACCCGGATTGGGTGGCGCAGGTGCAAAGCGGGGCCTACCGCGACTGGGTGGCCCAACAATACGCCGCAGGCTGAAACCATGCGCATCCTTTTGTTCGGCAGCACAGGCCAGGTGGGATGGGAGTTGCGCCGCAGCCTGTCCGTGCTGGGTGAGGTGATTGCGCCGGGACGCACGCCCGGTGCCGATGGACTCTGCGGTGATCTCCACAATCTGGACGGGTTGGCTGCAACGATTCGCGCGGTGGCACCGGCGGTCATCGTCAATGCGGCCGCCTACACAGCAGTAGACAAGGCCGAAACCGATTCTGCCAACGCCATCCGCATCAATGCCGAAGCCCCGGCGCGCATGGCCCAGGAAGCCGCTGCCCTCGGTGCCTGGCTACTCCACTACTCCACCGATTACGTGTTTGACGGTTCGGGCTCCCGCCCCTGGAACGAGGACGACCCTACCGGCCCGCTGAGCGTCTACGGACAGACCAAACTGGCGGGCGAACAGGCGGTGCAAAGCCACGCGCGTTACATCATCCTGCGCACCAGCTGGGTGTTCGGAGCGCGCGGCGGTAATTTCGCCAAAACCATGCTACGTCTGGCAACAGAACGCGAAACGCTGAACCTGATTGCCGACCAGTGGGGTGCGCCCACTTCCGCCGAATTGCTGGCCGACGTCAGCGCCCACGCTATCGCGACCGCCCTTCGGCATCCCACAGCAGCGGGTCTGTACCACTGCGCGGCGAGTGGAGAAACCAGTTGGCACGGCTACGCCAGCTATGTCTTGGAACAGGCGTGCGCACTGGGCTGGGCGCTGAAAGTGCCGTCCCCCGCTGCGGTACACGCAATTCCCACCAGCAGTTATCCGACAGCGGCTATCCGTCCGTTGAACTCGCGTCTGAACACGCAGCGTTTGCGCGATACCTTTGGGCTGCATCTACCGGATTGGCAGCATGGCGTTTTGCGCATGCTGCAAGAAATCAGCCCGCCACCCGCCCCACGTTCTACTTCCACATGAGCGCACCATGAACCCAGCAACACCGGCCCGCAAGGGCATCATCCTGGCCGGCGGCTCGGGCACGCGGCTGTATCCGGCCACCCAGGTGGTGAGCAAGCAGCTGCTTCCTATTTACGATAAGCCCATGATTTATTACCCCCTGAGCACGCTGCTGCTGGCGGGTATCCGTGAGGTTCTGGTCATATCCACGCCACAAGACACGCCGCGCTTTGAGCAGCTGCTGGGCGACGGCAGTCAATGGGGCATCCGCATCGCCTACGCCGTACAGCCCTCGCCCGACGGGCTGGCCCAAGCGTTTTTGATCGGCGAAGAATTTTTGGATGGCGCGCCCAGCGCGCTGGTGCTAGGGGACAATATTTTTTACGGTCACGACTTCGCCAGCACCCTTAAATCAGCCATGCAACAAGAGCGGGGGGCGACCATCTTCGCCTACGCGGTGCAGGACCCTGAGCGTTACGGGGTCGTCGAATTTGATGCCCATGGTCATGCCATCAGCCTGGAGGAAAAGCCCGCACAGCCCAAATCCCGTTACGCGGTGACTGGCCTGTATTTTTATGACACGCAGGTGGTCGAACTCGCCAAACAGATCAAGCCCTCGGCGCGCGGCGAGTTGGAGATTACCGACCTCAACCGCCTGTACCTGGTGCGCGGCGCGCTCACCGTACAGACCATGGGGAGAGGCTACGCCTGGTTGGATACGGGAACCCACGAGTCCATGCTGGAGGCCAGCCAGTTCATCGCCACCGTCGAGAACCGCCAGGGCCTGAAAGTCGCCGCGCCCGAAGAAATTGCCTGGCGCAGCGGCTGGATAGCCGACGCTCAATTGCAGGCGCTGGCCCGCCCCTTGGCCAAGACCGGCTATGGCGCTTACCTGCTGCGCCTGCTTCAGGACAGGATCTTCTGATGCAGGCCACCCGAACCGCTATCGCCGACGTTTTTTTGATTGAACCCCGGGTTTTTGGCGATGAGCGGGGCTTTTTTTTCGAGAGCTTCAACGCCCGGACATTTGCCCAGGCCACCGGAGCGGACGTGCAGTTTGTCCAAGACAACCACTCGAAAAGCGCCAAACATGTGCTGCGCGGGCTGCATTACCAAAGCGAGCAGCCGCAGGGCAAGCTGGTGCGGGTCACAGCTGGCGCGGTCTTTGACGTAGCTGTCGACATCCGACCGCAGTCCCCGAGCTATGGCACTTGGGTGGGCGAGATCCTGTCTGCCGCGAACCGCCGCCAACTCTGGATTCCAGCCGGGCTGGCACACGGCTTTCTGGTGGTGTCGGAGAGCGCCGAGTTTCTGTACAAAACCACCGACTTTTATGCCCCTCAGCATGAAAAGTGCATTCGCTGGAACGACCCCACCCTGAAAATTGACTGGCCGCTGGACGGCAGCCACCCCCAACTTTCGGGTAAAGACGCGCAAGGACAACTATTTTTGGACACTAAAATATGAATTTCCAAGCGTGACGTCGCGCCCAGCGCCCCTGGGAGCAGGCGCTTGGATGTCCATAGGAGGGGGAGTCCATGTCCACTGCTGTTCGTGCGCCGATTCACCGTCCCGGTGCCCTGGAAGTCCTGGTGGAGCACAAAAAGATCAGCTTGACGCAAGCCAAAGCGATTGCGCTTGCTGCGATGGGTAAGCAGGTCAGCCCGGTCGCGGAACTGGTCAGCAGCCGAACCATGACGGCGCGCGAGGTGGCAAAAACACTCGCGGGCGCGCTTGCCTGCCCTCTACTGGACCTGAACGTGGTGGCCACAAGCCAGCTGCCGCGCGATCCTGCATTTATTGCCTTTCAAGACAAATTCCAGGTGCTGGTTCTGGCGCGGCGCAGCAACCGCATGTTGATAGCAGGCGCCAACCCCTGCGACCAGGATGCCGAAGTAGCGATCCGCAAGGCGACGAAACTAGCGGTGGAATGGGTGGTTGTGGAATACGACAAGTTGCCAAAGCCCAAGCCCCCTGGCGTCGCGCTGAGTGCCAACCCCGCGCCCCAGGAGCCAGCATTCGCTGAGCAATGGGACGAAGCGCTGACAGCCGATTCATTTGACTTCGAAAGCGTCATCGAAGAGCAGGATCGGCCCGAGTCTGATGCCGGGCAAGCTGAAATTGATGGTGCGCCGGTGGTGCGGTTTTTCCAATCCATGCTCGACCAGGCTCTGAAACTAGGCGCTTCCGATTTGCATTTCGAGCCCTATGAAACCAGCTATCGGGTGCGTTTCCGCATTGACGGGGAGATGCGCGAGATCGCCAAGCCGCCGACGTACATCAAGGAAAAACTCGCCTCGCGCATCAAAGTCTTGGCACGCCTGGATATCTCGGAGAAGCGGGTTCCACAAGACGGCCGCATGAAACTGCGCATGCGGGACGGACGGGAAATTGACTTCCGGGTTAGCACCCTGCCCACCCTGTTTGGCGAAAAAGTGGTGATCCGTATATTGGACTCTTCTGTCACCAAATTAGGCATTGAAGCCTTGGGTTACGAAGCCGATGAGAAAAGCCGCCTGATGCACGCTATTGGCAGGCCGAACGGCATGATCCTGGTCACCGGACCCACAGGTTCCGGCAAAACCGTCTCGCTTTACAGCTGCTTGAACGTACTCAACCGCGATAGCGTCAATATTGCGACCGCAGAGGACCCCTCTGAAATCAACCTGCCCGGCGTTAACCAGGTCAATGTCAACGAGAAAACAGGCCTGACTTTTACGGCCGCCTTGAAATCCTTTTTACGCCAGGACCCCGACATCATCATGGTCGGCGAAATCCGCGATCTGGAGACCGCCGACATCGCGATCAAGGCCGCCCAGACGGGGCACCTGGTTTTGTCCACGCTGCACACCAATGACGCACCAGCCACGCTTAACCGGCTGCGTAACATGGGCATAGCGCCCTTCAATATCGCCTCCAGCGTCATCCTGATCACCGCGCAGCGTCTGACCCGCAAGCTGTGCCCAACTTGCAAAATTCCGCAGGAGATACCACAACAAGCGATGCTGGACGCGGGGTTCAAACCCGAAGATCTGGAGGGCAACTGGACGCCCTACCAACCCGTGGGTTGCCCGAAATGCAACAACGGGTTCAAAGGCCGTGTGGGAATCTACCAAGTGATGCCCATTACGGAGGCGATGCAGCGGCTTATTTTGCAAGATGCCAGCCAGATGGATATTGCCGAGCAAGCGCAAAAAGAGGGTGTACGAACCATGCGCGAATCAGGCCTTTTGAAAGTCAAGGCCGGGCTAACGTCAATTGAAGAAATACTGGGAGCAACCAATGAGTGAGGTCAAAAAACCGCCGAAAGAATTCATATTCGATTGGCGTGGAATTGCGCCTGACGGGCAACTGATCAGCGGTGATGTGCGTGCGCCCAGCCAAGCCGCAGCCAAGTTGCAATTGGCGCGCCAGGGCATTCAACCCAAACGCGTGCAACGGCGTAAAGTGGAGCGCAGTAACGCCACGATCAAGGCCAAAGACATCACCATTTTCACGCGCCAACTGGCGACGATGATGAAGGCTGGAGTTCCCTTGTTGCAAGCATTTGACATCGTCGCGCGCGGAAGCCCCAATCCGGCCCTCACGCTGCTCTTGCGCAATATCCGCAGCGATGTTGAGGTTGGCACCTCCCTGAGTGCTGCATTCCGGAAGTTTCCGCAGCATTTCAGCGCCCTATACTGCAATTTGGTAGCCGCCGGCGAGGCCGCAGGGATACTGGATTCCCTCTTGGATCGGCTGGCGATCTATATGGAAAAGACCGAAGCGCTGAAGTCCAAAATCAAATCCGCATTGATGTACCCCGTATCGGTGGTTCTGGTGGCTTTTGCGGTGTTAACCATCATCATGCTCTTCGTGATCCCATCGTTTAAAACAGTCTTCAGCTCATTTGGCGCAGAGCTACCCGCACCCACCCTTTTGGTGATTGCCATGAGCGACGCATTTGTGGCCAACTGGTATCTGATATTCGGCGCCATCGCCATCGGCGTTTACACGTTCTTGCGCATGCTGAAAACCGATGCCGCATTCCAAATCTGGGTCGACCGCACCAAGCTGCGTCTACCTGTATTCGGCACGTTCATCGAGAAAGCCTGCGTGGCCCGCTGGGCACGCACCCTCTCCACCATGTTCGCGGCGGGTGTGCCTTTGGTGGAAGCGCTCGCCTCCGTGGGCTCAGCGACCGGCAATCTGGTGTTCGAGCGTGGCACGGAGCGGATACGCCAGGAGGTCTCGATCGGCACGTCGCTGGGCGCGGCGATGACCCGCTCTCAATTGTTCCCCAGCATGATGTTGCAAATGGCGGCCATCGGCGAAGAGTCCGGTGCCCTGGACCGCATGCTGGCAAAAGCCGCTGATTTTTATGAGGCCGAAGTGGACGACGCCGTTGCTGGAATGTCCAGTCTGATCGAACCCTTCATCATTGTCTTTTTGGGCGGCATGATCGGCAGTATCGTGGTTGCCATGTACCTGCCCATCTTCAAGATCGGCAGCGTGGTATGAGCGGCTTGGATACTCAAACGCTGTACCTCGCGATGGCCGCACTTGCCGGCTTGCTGATCGGCAGTTTTCTCAATGTCTTGGTCTATCGCCTACCCGTGATGATGGAGCGCGCATGGGCCAAAGATTGCGCCGCCTTGTCCGACCTGCCCGAGCCGCAACATCCCGCCTTTAATCTACTGGTGCCGCGCTCACGCTGCGGACACTGCGGCCATGCCATCCGCTGGGCCGAGAACATCCCCGTGCTGAGTTTTCTTGCGCTGCGCGGGCGATGCGCTTCCTGCGGCAACGGCATCTCCTGGCGTTACCCGGCGGTGGAGGCGCTGACGGGACTGCTGTTCGCCTACTGCGCGGCGCGCTGGGGTATGGGACCCGAAGCGGCAGTCTGGGCCGCTTATGGAAGCATCTTGTTGGCGTGCGCACTGATTGACTGGGACACCACTTATTTGCCCGACGATCTGACGCTGGGTTTGCTGTGGCTGGGCCTGGCCAGCGCCAGCCTGGGCTACAGTGGCGTGCCTTTGGACGATGCGCTGTGGGGCGCTGTCGTGGGCTACGGGTCCTTGTGGTCTATTTTTTGGGTATTCAAACTGCTGACGGGAAAAGATGGCATGGGCTACGGCGATTTCAAACTATTTGCGGCGCTTGGTGCCTGGTTCGGCTGGTCAGGGCTGGTACCGCTGATTCTGCTGGCGTCCTGCAGCGGCGCCGTCGTCGGCTTGGTGATGAAGTGGCGGTACACCCTGCGCGAAGGCGGCGTCGTGCCCTTTGGCCCGTTTCTGGCTTTGGGCGGTTTCATCCTCATGGGCATGGCTCCCGGCAAGCCCTTCCAGCCGGTCGGCTTGTGAACCCGCGCCCTCCGTGCATCGGCATCACCGGGGGTATTGGCAGCGGCAAAAGTACGGTTGCGGGATTTTTGGGTGCGCTTGGCGGTACGGTGATCGACGCCGACTCCGTCTCGCGCAGCCTAACTGCGCCCGGGGGCGCCGCAATACCGGCTATTCGAGCAGCTTTCGGACCTGAAGCGCTGGATTCCTTGGGCGGGCTGGACCGCGCTGCGATGCGCATACGGGTTTTTTCTGATCCGGCAGTGCGTCTTCAACTGGAGGCGCTGGTGCACCCCTTGATCTGGCAGGAATTGGACCTTAAGCGCCAGGCCGCTGTGGGCGAGGGGACCGATTTTGTGGTTTTCGATGTGCCATTGCTGGTGGAGATGCGGCGCTGGCGCCCCATGCTGGACACCATCGTGGTGGTCGATTGCGGTCCGAGCACCCAACACGCGCGGGTCTTGGCGCGCAGTGGCATGGACCCAGATCAGACCCAACGCATCATGGATGCGCAAGCGACCCGGGCGCAGCGCCTGGCTTGCGCCGATCAGGTGCTCCTGAATGAGGGCCTATCGCTGGAGGCGCTTCAGGTTGCAACGACTGAAATCTTGCATACCTTGCGGCTATGATGCCTCACCTCCAAATATTGCAGCGTGATCACCTACGAGTATCCCTTTAACGAACGGGTTCGCACTTATCTGCGGCTCGAACAACTCTTTGACCGGGTTTTTTCGTTAATTGAGGATACCGAAGTGATCGAACATCACTTTGCGCTGACAACCATGTTCGAGATCATGGACGTGGGCGCGCGGGCCGACTTGAAATCCGATGTCATGAAGGATCTGGAACGGCAAAAGCAGACCCTGATCGGCTACCGGGGTAATCCGGCCATCGAGTCCGATGCGCTGGAGCAACTCATTGAACGTATGCAACTGTGCTTCGACGGCCTGAACGCCATCGCGGGCCGCGCCGGGCAGGCTTTGACAGAAATAGACTGGCTGATGGCCGTGCGCAGCCGCGCGGCCATTCCGGGTGGCACCTGCGAATTCGACCTCCCAGCCTACTTCGCCTGGAAGCACCTGCCCGTGCAGCGGCGTCAGCAGGATTTGCGCAACTGGATCCACACCCTGCGACCCCTTGCTGCATCTATCCGACTGCTGCTCAATTTACTGCGCCAATCCGGTACGCCGCAGAAGGTCAGCGTGGTGGGGGGTCAATACCAGCAGTCTTTGCAACAGGGTCGTACCTCGCAACTGGTGCGGGTGGCATTGGAGCGCGAAGCCGAATTGATCCCGGAAATCAGCGGCAATCGGCTGGTCCTGTCCATCCGCCTCTTGCGTTTGGGAGAAGACGCCCGTCTGCATGCCAGCGGCCAAGACGCAACACTGGAAATCACGCTCTGCGCCTGATTGGGCCGGGTTCATGCCAGAGGAATTCACGCCCCGCATCGTACGTTGCCCACGCTGCGGCGGCGACAGCGTGTACAGCCAAGACAACGCATTTCGCCCCTTTTGCAGCGGCCGCTGTAAAAACCACGATCTCGGTGCCTGGGCCAACGAAGAATTCCATATTCCCGCGCCGCTGACCGACCCCGACGGGCCCTTGGACGCCTGAACCGCCACTGTCTTAGTTCAGCGGGCTGCTTGGTCCGTGCGTTGGCCCTGCAAATCCGCGCTCCTGGGCAAACCAGGCCAATACAGGAATGGTTCCGGGCAGGATGGGCTCCAATGCCACGGGCAATTGCTGCCAGGAAAAGGTTTGCCCCTCCAGCATGCGCAACTCGCCCTCCCACGCACTGACGATCCAGAAATGCAAATGCACCAGCGCGTGCGGATAGTCGACGAACTCATCGCGCCAGGAGTGGGCGCTAAGCACACGCACACCCAGCTCCTCATGCAACTCGCGCACCAGCGCAGCGCGGACGTCTTCGCCAGCCTCCAGTTTGCCGCCCGGAAACTCCCAATAGCCTGCGTAGGGCTTGCCGGCCGGCCGGGAAGTCAACAAAAAAGCACCGTCGCTGCGCACGAACACACCGACTGCTACCTCCACGACCGCACGGTCTGTAGCGCCGGAGCGCGGGCTATGGGGGTCGGCCGTGAGGACGCTGGATGCCACGGGCTGCGGCCTGCTCGCTCAGCCCGCCGAAGACGCGGCGTCCTGCCCGGCGTAATCG